>TARA_R100001244_G_scaffold60136_5_pt1 | contig 61688 bp, 58 predicted proteins | sample TARA_R100001244 | Tara Oceans TARA_R100001244 (sample SAMEA2621564) | marine metagenome | biome: marine biome (ENVO:00000447); feature: mesopelagic zone (ENVO:00000213); material: "saline water (ENVO:00002010), including plankton (ENVO:xxxxxxxx)" | depth 790 m
GGATAGCGTCAGGGTGCGCGGTTCGGCGCTGGGGTAGGCGCCGGCTTTGTCGAGCAGCGTGCCGCTCTTCATCACTTCGCGCGCCGCTTGCAGAATCAACGGCGCCAGGCCGGGGTGAAACGCCTGATTGACGATCAGCATCGCCACCGGCGACAGGGTGACGATGTCCTGCCGAGGGCTGTTCTGCGCCAAATTAAGCAGGCCTTCGCCGACCGCGACGCGAGTGAGAAACGGTAGGCGCGCTTCATAGGCCGCGGCGCGGCGGAAGGTCGCCAGCGCCAGCGCAGGGTGTGCCGCGAGTTGTTGTACCAGCGCATTTTCCGCCGGGCCGACGACGAAGGCGGCATCCAGTTCACCGGCCATCAATGCCGCCGCCGCTTTACTGCCGCCGCTGGTGTGCCAGTGCAGCGGATACTGCTCGGGATTGATCGCGTTGGCGCTGAGAATGGCCGCGGTGGCGGCGTGGGTGCCACTGCCGGCGCTGCCGACAGCGAGGCGCAAGGGCAGCAGGTCGGCGATGCGATCGAGGGTGATGCCCGTGCGATAAAACAGCCACAGCGGTTCCTGATACACCGCGCCGAGGCTTTGCAGGCGTGCGTTGTCAGCGGCGTTGAGCTGACGCTCCAGGCCGCTCTGCACCAGTGCGAGTTCGACGCTGGGGTCGTCCGCCAGCAGGCGTTCGAGGTTCTCGCGCGAGCCGGTGCTGGGCACCAGCTCCAGTCGGAAGCCCTGCTTGCTTAGCTCCTCTTGCAGCTTTTCGGCGAACACTCGGTACCCGCCGCCTTCCGGGCCGGTGGCCATGCGCGCATGCATGGGCGGCGGCGGAGCGACGAAATAGAACACTGCACCAATCAAGGCGGCCAGCACCGGGACGATCCACAGGTTGGCCAGGAGCATGATTTTCAGGTCGTTGAGCACGCGGCGCATGGGGCTTCCTTTCAGCGGGTTCGCCCCAAGCATAGAACCCGGCGGCGGGTTCGGTCACCCCAGCGTTGCCGACGTGTAGGCTGACGGCGCGCGTCCAGCTAATGATTACCAGCCTGCGGGCTAGCGGATTCGCCGAGCGGTTTGCGGGTGTGCAGCATGCGTGCGTAATCGAGCAACGCCATCACCGCCAGCAGGCCCAAGGCATAGCCGGCATCGCTGCCGAGCATTGACAGCACCGCGGCGCAGAGCAGCGTGCTGAGCCCGGCCAGCCAGCGCCAGATGCCGCGCAGCAGCACCCAACCGGCGGCCATGCTGAGCAGGTAGATCACCACGAAGTTGCCGTTGGCGTAGCGGATCAGGTCGTCCACCGTCAGGTCGAGCACGTTGGCCAGGCCGGCGCACAGGGCGCAGCTGAGGATCACCAGCAACAGCGCGCGGGCCGGTACGCCGTGCTGGTTGCGTTGGGCCAGAGCAGCCGGCAGTTTGCCTTCGTCGGCCAGGCTCCAGATCAGCCGGGCGAAGCCCTGCATATACACGTTCATCGAGGCGAAGCAGGCCAGATAGCCCACAGTGGCGGCGATCCAGCGCGCCTGGTCGCCCAGCAGCAGGTCGAGCATGCGCGGCAGCGATGCGGCATCTGTTGTCACATCGCCGTAGGCCTGAAAACTCAGCACCGCCACCGAGCAGGCCCAGTACACCAGGCCGGCCAGCAGCACGCCAAACAGCAGGGCCAGGGGGAAGTCGCGCTCGGGGTTTTTGAACTCCTCGCCCATATGGGTAAAGGCCTCGATGCCGACAAAGCACCAGAACATCACCCCCAGTGCCGCTGGCAGTAGGTGCCAGGAACCGCTGATCGCTGGCAGCAGCGGCTGGCTGCTGGCGGGCAGGTCGCCGACCCACCAGATTAGCGCAATGGTGGCGATAATCGCCACGGCGATAGCGCCCTGAATCATCCCGCTGGCCTTGGCCGGACGCTGGCCGAGCAACAGCATGGCGACGAGCGTAGCCAGCTGAATGACCAGGGCTTGGCCGCGGCTGAGATCGAACAACGCTTGCCAGAAACCGCTGGCGATATTCAGCGCCGCGGGCAAACCCACTGGTAGCACGGCGAGAAACAGCAGGGCGCTAAGGCGCTCCATCCGTGCACCGAAGGCGCGGCCGATCAGGTGCGGCGCGCCACCGGCATGGGGGAAGTGGCGGCCCAGTTGGGCGAAGGTAAAAGCCACCGGCAGCACCAGTGCGATCAGCAGCATCCAGGCCCACAGCGACGCCTCACCGGCAGCGGTGGCGGCCAGCGCCGGAATCACGAAAATCCCGGTGCCCAGCAGTGAGGTACTCAGCAGGCCAATCCCTTGCAGCAGGCCCAATTCCTGGTTCAGACGGCTCATGTTGTATGCTCTGGCGTTTCGTTCGCCATGTTAAATCGCCCACCTGTTGCAGGCTGCTGGCGAAGCGTCGGCTTTTACCGCCGATCTGGCGCTATTGCCCGTCAAACTGCCTTTTCCGAGAGCCCCGCGTGGACAAGTTCGATCAGCAGATACTCGCCCTGTTGCGCGCCGATGCGCGTTTACCCGTCAGCCAGATCGCCCGCGAGGTCAACCTGTCGCGTTCGGCGGTCAGCGAGCGGATTCGCCAGTTGGAACACGGCGGCGTGATCAGCGGCTATCACGCCCAAGTGGCGCTGCCGGGCGCTGCCGGGATCAAGGCCTATCTGGAGCTGTTCTACCAGGGCGGGCGCTGCGAGCACTATGTCGAGCTAATGCGCGTGTTTCCCGAGGTGCGCCGTTGCAGCGGCATCAGTGGCGAAACCGATATGCTGGTGGTTATCGAGGCCGCGTCGATGCAGCGCCTGAGCGAAATTCGCGGCGAAATCGAGAACTTCCCCGGTATGCAGAAAGTGAAGACCCATATGGTGGTCAAGGATTGGACCTTTTGACTCAGCCCATGCGTATCTTGCACAGCTCCGACTGGCATCTCGGTCAGCACTTTATGGGCAAGACCCGCCAAGCCGAGCATCAGGCCTTCTGCGCCTGGCTGATCGAGCAGGTGCGCGCGCAGGCGGTCGATGCCGTGCTGATTGCCGGCGATATCTTCGACACCGGCGCGCCGCCCAGTTACGCCCGCGAGCAGTACAACCGTTTTATTGTCGAACTGCGCGCCACCGGCTGCGAGCTGGTGGTGCTCGGCGGCAACCATGATTCGGTGGCCATGCTCGGCGAGAGCAAGACCCTGCTGGCGCAGCTCGGCACCCGGGTGATTCCGGGTGTCTGTGAAGACCTGGCTGAGCAGCTGCTGGTGCTGCATCGGCGCGATGGTTCGCCCGGTGCGATTCTCTGTGGCATCCCCTTTATCCGCCCGCGCGACGTCTTGCTTAGCCAGGCCGGGCAGAGCGCCCAGGACAAACAGCAGTCGCTGCAACAGGCGATCCAGCAGCACTACCAGGACCTCTATGCCCTGGCCGAAGCCAAGTGCGCGGAGCTGGGCGGTGACCTGCCGATTATCGCCACCGGCCATCTGACCACGGTCGGGGCCAGCGCCAGCGATTCGGTGCGCGAGATCTATGTCGGCAGCCTGGAGGCCTTTCCCACCAGCGCCTTTCCGCCGGCCGCCTATATCGCCCTGGGGCATATCCACCGACCGCAGAAGGTGGGCGGCCTGGAGCATATCCGCTACTGCGGCTCGCCCATTGCGCTGAGTTTCGATGAGGCCAAGCAGCAGAAGGAAGTGCTGCTGGTGGAACTGGATGGCTGCGGCTTGCGCCAGATCAGCGCGTTGCCGGTGCCGCGTTTTCAGCCGCTGTTATCGCTGCGCGGTTCGCTTAAAGAGCTGGAAGTCCTGATCAAGCAGGCGGCGGAGCAGGGCAGTGCCGAGCAGCCGGTGTGGCTGGAAGTGCTGGTCGGCACCGACGATTACCTGAGCGACCTGCAACTGCGTATCGCCGCGCTGTGCGAGGGCTTGCCGGTGGAGGTGCTGCGTATCCGCCGCGAGCGCGGCAATGCCAGCGCCAGCCTGCAAGGCCAGGCCAAGGAAACCCTGGATGAGCTGAGCGTGGACGATGTGTTCGCCCAACGCCTAAGCAGCGAAGCCCTGGATGACGCCGAGCAGACACGCCTGCTGGGGCTGTATCAACAGGTGGTCAGTGAACTGCGCGAGGGCGAGGCATGAAAATCCTGAGCCTGCGCCTGAAAAACCTCAATTCGCTGAAAGGCGAGTGGAAGATCGATTTCACCGCCGAGCCGTTCAAGGACAACGGCCTGTTCGCCATTACCGGGCCAACCGGCGCGGGCAAGACCACGCTGCTCGATGCCATCTGCCTGGCGCTGTATCACCGCACGCCGCGCATGAGTACGGTCTCGGCCAGCGCCAACGAGCTGATGACCCGGCACACCGCCGACTGCCTGGCCGAGGTCGAATTCGAGGTCAAGGGCATTGGCTACCGCGCCTTCTGGAGCCAGCGCCGCGCCCGCGACAAGGCCGATGGCGCGTTGCAGGCGCCCAAGGTCGAACTGGCCGCGGCAGACGGGCAGATCGTCACCGACAAGATCAACGAGAAGCTGCGCGAGACCGAGCGCCTCACCGGCCTGGATTTCGAGCGCTTTACCAAATCCATGCTGCTGGCCCAGGGCGGTTTCGCCGCTTTTCTCGAGGCCAACGCCAACCAGCGCGCCGAGCTGCTGGAAGAGCTGACCGGCACCGAGATCTACGGGCAGATTTCTCAGCGGGTGTTCGAGCAGACCCGCGAGGTGAAGGTCGGCCTTGACCAGCTGCGCGCCCGCGCCGAAGGGGTCGAGTTGCTCGGCGACGAACAGCGCGCCGAGTTGCAAGCGCAGGCCGAGCAACTGGCTATTGATGAAACCGCCCTGAGCACCCAGCAAACCGAGTTGCAGCGCCAGCGCCGCTGGTGCGAGGAACTGGGCAAGATCCAGGCTCAGTTGCACGCCAGCCAGCAGGCCGAGCAGGCGGCGCAGGATGATTTACAGCTGGCCCAGCCGCAGCTGGCGCAACTGGTCGCCAGCGAGCCGGCACTGCGTTTGCAACCGTTGCACCATGACTGGCAGCAGGCTCGCCAGAGCCTGACGCAGACCGAGCAAGGCCTACAACAGAATGCCGCCGAGCAGCGCCAGGTTGAGCAGGCTATTGCCGAGCACAGCTGGCAGGCCCGCGAAATCAGCGCCTTGCTGCTGGCCGATTGCCAGGCGCAACGTCAGCAACTGGCCGAGCGCCTGCAACAGTTGCAGCAACAACTGGCCGCGCAGCCGCAGCATGGCCGTCTGGGTGAGCAACTGGGCAGTTGGGGTGAGCAGTTGAAGGCACGCCAGCAATTGGCCGGGGAAATCGCCCAGCTGCAACTGAGCCAGCAGCAGTTGCAAGACAGCATCGCCACCTTGCAGGCGCAGCTCGGCCAGCAAATCGAGCAGCTCAGTGCCGAACAGAACCGCCTGCAGCAGGCGCGCGAACAGGAAGGTGCCGCGCAGCAGCAACAGCAGGCGTTGCTGGCCGGGCGCAGTGAAGCGGACTTGCGTGAGCGTTGGCAGCAGCTGCATATCCAGGGCGGTGTACTGACCCAGCTGGGCGAATTGGCCACGGCCGGGCAGCGCCTGACGGCCGAGCAAACCCAGTTGGCCAGTGCCTTGGTGGTGCAGCGCGAGCAGCATCAGGCCAAAGCTGCCGAGGTGGCGCAGCTGCGTCTGAGCTACAAGGACCTGCAACAACAGGTGCAGGCCCAGGAAAAACTGCTGGAGCAGGAGCAACGCATCCAGGCTCTCGAAGCCCATCGCGCCCAGCTGCAACCCGGTGAAGCCTGCCCGTTGTGCGGCTCCGAGTCGCACCCGGCGATCAGCGCCTACCAGGCCCTGGATGTGTCGGCGACCAGGGCGCTGCTCCACAGCAAACGCAACGAGCTGGAGGCCCTGACCGAACAAGGTCGGCAACTGGCCGGCGAGTTGGAAAAACTCGCCGCGCGCCTGGAGCAGCAACAGCAGCAGTTTGCGCGTGGTCAGCAGATCCAGGCCGAGCAGGGCCAACGCTGGCAAGCCCTCTGTGTGCAGCTGGAGCACCCGCTAGCCGATGCTGCTGCTTTGGCTGAACAGCAGGCGCAACAGAGCAGCGAGCTGCAACAGCTACAGCAGCAACTTGAGCAGTTGCAACAGCTCAATACCGCTCTTGAGCAGCGTCAGCAGGCACGGCTAAGTCTGCAGCAGCTGTGCAGCGAGCTGGAACAGCAGCAGGCGCTCAATCACCTGCAACTGCAGCAACGCCAAGAGCAGGTTGAGCAAGGCCAAGTGCGTCTGCAGCAGCTGCAGGGTGTTGCCGATAAGCGCACTGCTAGCCTGAGCCAAGCCCTGGCCGAGTTCGGCTATCAGCTGCCGGCCGACACCAGCGCCTGGCTGGCCGAACGTCAGGCCGAGTGGCAGCGCTGGCAGCACAATCAGCAGCAGAACCTGGATTTACAGCGCCAGCTAAGCGAGCTGGAGCATGCGCTACAAAGCGCCGTTCAGCAGGCTGACCTCTGGCAACAGCGCTGGGGTGGCCTGGACCTGGCCGAACAGCCAGCCTTGGCCAGGCCCGCCGATGCTCAGGCGGCCTTGCAACAGGCGCAGGTTCAACTGGAAGAGGCGCAGCGCCGTCAGCAGCAACTGGCCGGTAGCCGTCAGGCCCTGGCCAGCCGCTTGCAGGATGATCAGGCGCGGCTGCAACAGGCCGAGCAGCAGTGGGTGGCGGCTCTGGCCGCCAGCCCATTGAATTCCGAGGCCGATTATCTGGGCGCTCTGCTGGACGAGGCGCAGCGCGCCGCGTTGCAGCAATTGCGTCAGCGTCTGGACAAGGCCCTAAGCGATGCCCAGGCCCTGGCCAGTGCCGCCGCGCAGCAGTTGGCTGCTTTGCAGGCCAGCCCGGCCACCATGCTTAGCCTGGCGCAACTGGATGAACAGTTAATTGGGCTCAGCGCCCAGCTAAAAACCCTAAGCGAACGCCAGGGCGAAATCCGTGCGCAACTGCAAGGCGACGATGCGCGCAGGCTCGGTCAGCAAAGCCTGTTCGCCGGGATCCAAGCCAAGCAGGGCGAATACGACCTCTGGCAACAACTCAACAGCCTGATCGGCTCGGCGGACGGCGCCAAATATCGCAAATTCGCCCAGGGTTTGACCCTCGATCACTTGGTCTACCTGGCCAACCAGCAGTTGGAACGTTTGCACGGCCGCTACCAGTTGGCGCGCAAGAGCAGTGGCGAGCTGGAACTGGAAGTGATCGACACCTGGCAGGCCGATGCGGCGCGTGACACCAAGACCCTGTCCGGCGGCGAAAGCTTTCTGGTCAGCCTGGCCCTGGCCTTGGCGCTGTCCGATCTGGTCAGTCACAAGACCAGCATCGACTCGCTGTTCCTCGACGAAGGCTTCGGCACCCTCGATGGCGAAACCCTGGAAGTCGCCCTGGATGCCCTCGACAACCTCAACGCCAGTGGCAAGATGATCGGCGTGATCAGCCACGTCGAGGCGCTGAAAGAACGCATCCCGGTGCAGCTGAAAGTGCACAAGAGCGTGGGCATGGGCTATAGCGGCTTGGACAGGCGGTTTGCCGTGCAACCCTGACGATCAATCAACTGCTGGCGGGTGCGAATGTGTTAAGCGTAGTTATGCTCAACAGCCTGGTGGTGATCGTTGCGGTGATCATCCACTACGAATTCCTCTTCCGGCTGACCCTGCTTTTGCCAAAGATGAAGGTCAAACACCGCTTCAGGATTGTGCTCGGGGTCGGTGGGGCGTTGGTCGCGCATGCGGTTGAAGTGTGGATCTTCGCCTTTGCCTATTTCTTTATGCTCCGCACCCCCGGCTGGGGGCACTTGGCCGGGAGTGCCGACGGCAGCCTGATGGACTGCGTGTACTTTTCGTTTACCACCTTCACCACCATCGGCTTTGGGGACATCGAGCCGGTCGGCGATTTGCGCTACCTGACCGGAATCGAGGCATTGACCGGCCTGGTGCTGATCACCTGGACCGCGTCTTTTCTATTCGTCGAGATGCAGCGCTACTGGAACCCGCGCTAATCCGCCTGGCGCTACTGGGTCGTCGCCATGTGGCGTGTATTTCTTGGTCGGTGCCCCGTGCGGGCGCATGATCGGGGTTCGATTTGGCGAGCAGGGCAGTCATGGCTATTCCTCCGGTTCCCCCACCCTCCGCTTCTGCACTCGGGCGTTTTCTCAAGCTGGCCGGCACCGCTACGCGGATCACCGGCAGCGTGCTGGGACAAAGCCTGCGGCCGGGGCGCTCGGGCATTGACTGGCAGCCGGTCGGCGATTTGCTCGGCAGCGTATTGGGTGAGATGAAAGGCCCGGTGCTGAAACTCGGGCAGATGGCGTCGCAGTGGCAAGGAGTGCTACCAGCGCCACTGGCGGAGGCGCTGACGAAACTGCAAAACCGCGTGCCGGCGTTGCCGTTCAGCGCATTGCAGGGGCATTTGCAGCAAGTCTACGGCGCCGACCTGGGGCGTTACTTTCGGCATATCGAGGAGCAACCGTTCGCCGCCGCTTCGCTTGGTCAGGTGCACCGTGCGCAGGCGTTGGACGGCCGGGCGCTGGTGCTCAAGGTGCAGTACCCCGGTATCGCGCAGATCTGCGCGGCAGACTTACGCCAAGTGCGTCGCTTGTTACCGCTCGGGCGATTGTTCCGCGCGCCTGCCGCACAACTGGAGGCGGTGTATCGCGAGCTGGCCATGGTGATCGAGGCGGAGTTGGATTACCCGGCGGAGATGCGCCGTCTACAGCGCTTTCGCGAACACTTTGCCGGCTGGCCGGGGCTGCGTCTGCCGCAACCGCAGGAGGATTTGTGTCGGCCAGGCGTGCTGGTGCTGAGCGAGGAGGCGGGCTTGCCGTTTGCCGAGGTTGGTCAGGCCAGCCCCGAGGTACGTGAGCGCGTGGCGCTGACCCTGGTGCGTTGGCTGAGTGCGCAAGCCTTTGAATTAGGTTTGCTGCATGCCGACCCGCACCCAGGCAACTTCGCGTATACCGCCGACGGTGAGTTGCTGGTGTATGACTTCGGTTGCGTGCAGCCGCTGTCGCCGGCGCTGCTTGCCGCTTACGTGCAAACCTTTCGCGCCTTGCAGGCGCGCAATGGCGAGCAGCTGGAGCAGGCTTTCCAGGCGCTGGGCACGCGCCAGCCGCAATCCGCCACACCTTATGGCTTGTACCGGCAATTGCACGGGTTGCTCGGACCCTTGCTGCAACCGGGCGCGCACTGGGATTTCTCGGCGACACCGCTGCATGAACAGTTACAGGCGCTGCTGCCGGATGTGTTTGGTGCGCTTGGCAGCTTGCAGCCCGCCGCGGCGACCTTGCTGGTCAACCGTACGCTGGAAGGGCACTACTGGAACCTCAGCCGCCTGGCTGTGGCGCTGCCGATAGCCGATGTGCTGCACACGCAGATGGGCGACGCTTGAGGCGATCGTGCAACGGTCATGGCGTATTCGCCGCGGCCCCCGCCGCAATCTCGTACTTGCCCATCTGCAAATCGCGGAAATAGCGCGCGTAACGGCCACTGTCGCGGTAGTGCTGCAAGCGCCGGTTGAAGCGTTCGAGCAGTTCCTCGCTATCGGCGAACTGTTTGGGGAACAGCACGTAGCTGAGGTTATTGAGCAGCGGCTTGGGGTGATGGGTGATTTTCGCGATGTCGGCGGCGCTGAAGTTATTGCGCAGGGCGGCGTAGCCGACGTTGATCTCCTGCGGGTAGAGCACCACGCGCTCCTTGAGCAGTTTCTCGAAGTTCTGCATGTCGTTGGAAACGCGCTCCATCTGCACCTTGCCTGTGCCGAGAAAGGCATCGAACTTGGGGCCGTAGCTGTATTCCAGGCCGCCACCGAGGGTCATGCCGGTGAGGTCGTAGAGGCTGTTCCAGTCGAACGGAAAGCTTTTCAGGTGGAAGAACACGAACTGCTCGTCGAGTATCGGCGCGCTGTAGTGGAAGTCGCTCTCGCGTTCGCTTTTGTGCATCCAGATGGCGCTGGCGGCGAACTTGCCGTCGGCAGCCGAGGCATAGGCGCGCGGCCAAGGCAGGAACTGGAACGTAACGCGATAGCCTTCGTCGGCGAACAGGTCGCTGATCAGGTGGGCGACCACCCCGTTGTGCTTGAGCTCGGCGGACAAGTACGGCGGCCAGTCGCCAACGCTGATTTTCAATTCGCGCGGCTCCACGGCCTGGGTTGTCGAACACAGCAACAGAAGGCTGACTGCGAACAGTCTTTTCCAGTTCATCCGCATTCCTTGAGTGATCTTCGGGGGCCTGCGGCTTGGCGTGCGCGCACCGGTCATGGCCTTTCAGTAGTAACACCGAGCCGGCGTGATGAAAATGGCCGTGTGGTAAGCAGAGTGGCAAGTGTGTTGCGATTCGTTTTGTTGCCATTGAACCGTCATCAACCCGTCACCCGCTTTATGCAAGCTGCTGCGGTTTTGTTCATTCCCCCAGTCTTTGCATAAGGATGTTTGCCATGCTGCGTATTCCAGCCCTGTGCGCGTTGTTTGCTTTGGCCCCGTTGGCGTGTGCGCTTGAGTTGAAAGCGCTGGATGTGTATCAGAGCGGCTTTGCGGCCGGCACCGAGATCGTCAGTATCCAGGCATCGAGCCTGCGGGTAAGCGTTTCCAACAGCGCTGAGGGTCTGGTGGATATCCTCAAGCTCGACCCGCGCCAAGGCCTAAGCCGTATTGCGCGGCATGAGCTGGTGGCCGAGGGTGCTGGCGAGATCACCTCGGCAATCTTCCACCCCAGCGAAGATATGTTTGCCGTGTGCATCCGTAACAGCGATGGCCTGAAAAACGGCCGCGTGGAGTTTCGTGCGGCGGCCGACGGCAAGCTGCTGGGCTCCGTGGAAATCGGCGTGTGGCCGGACAGCCTGGCGTTTTCGCCGAGCGGCGATTTTGTCGTGGTGGCCAATGAAGGCGAAGGTTATGTGCGCGACGGCGCGGGCTTTCGCAGCGGCGAAGGCTCGATCAGCCTGATCGACCTGCGCGGCGGCGTGGCAGCGGCCAAGCACAGCCTGATCAAACTGCCGGACCTGGCTGGCGTCGAAGGCGCGACCCAGGCCGAGCATCAACGTCTGCTGGAGCGGGTGATCGACGGTGAAGAGTTGAAGATCCCGTTCGGCACCAGCCCCGAGCATATCGAACCGGAATACGTGACCTTCAGCCCGGACGGCGCGCGTGCTTACGTCAGCCTGCAGGAGAACAACGCGATTGCCGTGGTCGATGTGCGGCAAGGCAAGCTGGACAAGGTGTTTGGCGCCGGCACGGTGCGTCATGCCGCGGATATCGTGGAGGACGGCAAGTATCAGCCGAATGCCGAGCTGTTCGCCCTGCGCGAGCCGGATGCCCTGGCGGTGAGTGCCGATGGTCGCTACCTGATCAGCGCCGATGAGGGCGATACCGAGCCGAAAATCGCCAAGACCAAGGCCGGCCTGCCCAGCGGTGGTGGGCGCACGGTCAGCGTGTTCGATGCGCTCAGCGGCGAGCTGCTCGGCGATACCGGCAGCCAGCTCGACGACATGGCCGCCCAGGCCGGCGTTTACCCGGATGCGCGCAGCCCGAACAAGGGCAGCGAGCCGGAAGGCGTGCTGAGCTTCGATGCCTTCGGCAAGCGCCTGGCGGTGGCTACCCTGGAGCGCGCCGATGCGTTGGCCTTGATCGATCTGCAGCAACCGGCGCAACCCAAAGTGCTCCAGGTGATCGGTGCTGGCGAAGGCGCAGGCTCCGGCAAGCTGGCGCCGGAAGGCCTGGCGCATGTCGAGCATGAGGGCCGGCACTTCCTGGTCACCGGCTTGGAGAAGAGCGGCAACGTCGCGCTGTTCGAACTGCTCAAGTAAGCCGCAGCCCAGGTGCGTCCTATGGTGCGCCTGGGTTATTGGCTCTATGCCAATGACGCGTTGCATGAGCCAACGCGTGCACTGCCGGCCTACGGCGCGTCCGCGCCATCGCCCACGCCGCCTGGCGGGGATGCTCATCGACTGCCGTGAAGGGCCGGGACGGCGCTGCGCTGCTATGGTTCAACCCAGGGCTTGGGCGTTGTGACCATGCGGTGCGCGCATCGGGCGCGGCTGCCCCCCTTGTCTGTGGCAAACCAAACAAGGTGAGAAGCATGTCTTTAGTGAACAACACCATCGTTCGACTGCTGTCGCTGTTGGCGTTCTGTGTGGCCGTCAGCCTGCCGGCTCAGGCCGAGGACCGCGTGGTGGTGGCGTCGAAGATCGATACCGAGGGCGCGGTGCTGGGGCAATTGATCTACCAGGCCTTGCAGCGCGGCGGCGTACCGGTCGAGGATCGTATTCAGCTCGGCGGCACCAGCATTGTGCGCAAGGCGTTACTCGCCGGGGAGGTGGACATCTACCCGGAATACACCGGCAACGGCGCGTTCTTTTTCGAGCAGGCCGACAGCGCCCTGTGGAAAGACGCCGAGGCGGGGTATGCCGAGGTCAAGCGCCGCGACCTTGAGGCCAATCAACTGGTGTGGCTGCAACCGGCGAATGCCAACAACACCTGGGCGATGAGTGTGCGCGGCGACCTGGCACGTGCGCAGGGCCTGAAAACCCTGGATGACCTGGCGCAATACCTGAAGGCCGGCGGTGCGTTCAAATTTGCCGCCAGTGCCGAGTTCGTCGAATCGCCAAGCGCGTTGCCGGCCTTTCAACAGGCTTATGGCTTCACCTTGACGGCCGAGCAGTTGCTGATTCTGAGCGGCGGCAATACCGCGGCGACGCTACGCGCGGCGGCCTTGCAAACCAGCGGGGTCAACGCGGCGATGAGCTACGGCACCGATGGTGGCCTGAGTGCCCTGGATTTGCAGGTGCTGGAGGACACCCGTGGCGTGCAGCCGGTTTACCAGCCGGCGCCTGTGGTGCGGGCCGAGACCTTGCAGGCCTACCCGCAGATCGGCGAGTTGCTGGAGCCGATCTTCGCCGAACTGGACCTGCAAACCCTGCAACACCTGAATGCACAAGTGGCGGTCGAGGGCGCCGATGCGGCGCAGGTCGCCGCCGACTTTCTCGACAGCCTGGGCGATTGATGTGCGCCCTGGGTGGTGCTGAGTGATGCGTTTGCGGCCCGTCAATAGAGTGATTCCCGTGCTGGTCCTGATGGCGCTGGCGCTGCTCTGGAGCCTGGATTTCGTCAGCATTCAAGCCAATCGCATCGTCCCGGGCAGCAGTCTCGGGCTGGTGGCGGCAGTGGGGATGCGTTGGGCGCTGGGGTTGAGCGGGGTGTTGGCGCTGTGTGGCCTACTCGCCGCTTACGTGCGGCGTCCGCCATACGGCGTGCTGCTGGCGCTGTTGTGCCTGCTGCTGGCGCAGTTGCCGCTGAGCCTGGCCTGGGTTGGTGAGCAGCATATAACCGCCGAGCTGGCGCATGCTCGCGTCGGCATCGGGGCGGGCTTCTGGGGCCTGCTGTTTCTCCTGGGCCTGCTGTCGATCGAATTGCAGCAGCGCGTGCGCCTGCACCGCGCAGGCTTGCTGGGCATTGGTCTGGGGCTGCTCCTGCTGACGCTGGGTGTCGCTCACCTGGGTGGGTTGGAGCCGCTGGCGCTGATGCGCGAATACCAGTCGCGCCGTCAGCAGTTCAGCAGCGCGTTGTACAGCCACCTGGGCCTGGTGGCCGCGGCGGTGGGCGTCAGCCTGCTGCTGGGCGCAGGGCTGGCGCTGCTGATCAACCGTTTCCCCGCGATACAACGCAGCTGCATGGGGTTGTTGAGCGTTATCCAGACGATTCCCAGCCTGGCGCTGTTCGGCCTGCTGATCGCCCCCTTGAGTTACCTCTCCGCGCAGTTTCCGCTGTTGCAGCAGTTCGGCGTACGCGGGATTGGCTGGGCGCCGGCGCTGCTGGCGTTGATCGCCTACAGCCTGCTGCCGATCGTGCGCAATATCGGTGTGGCCTTGCAGGCGGTCGAGCCCAGCGTGATCGACGCGGCGCACGGCATGGGCATGAGCCCGCGCCAGGTGTTTTTCCAGGTGCGCCTGCCCCTGGCCCTGCCGGTGATCATCGAAGGGGTGAGAGTCACCACGCTCCAGGCGATTGGCTTGACCGCGGTGGCGGCGTTGATCGGCGCGGGCGGTTTTGGCACCTTCATCTTTCAGGGGTTGGGCCAGGCGGCGATGGACCTGATCGTTCTCGGCGCCTTGCCGATCCTGCTCATGGCCCTGCTGGCGGACAGCCTGTTCAGCCTGCTGGCCGCACATTATCGGGGTGTTCCCGCGCCATGATCGAGTTGCTCAACGTCAGTAAATCCTTTGGTCCGAGCGTGGCGGTCGATGACATCAGCCTGACGGTCAAGGCCGCTGAGTTGTGCGTGCTGGTGGGCACCTCGGGCTGCGGTAAATCCACCACCTTGCGCATGATCAACCGCTTGATCGCACACACCGCCGGGCAGATCCGCATCGACGGCCAGGCCATCGACCAGCTCGATCCGCACACCCTACGCCGGCGCATCGGTTATGCGATCCAGAGCATTGGCCTGTTTCCGCACTGGACGGTGGCGCGCAACATCGCCGTGGTGCCGCGTTTGCTGGGTTGGCCGGCACCGCGCATTGCCCAGCGGGTAGACGAGCTGTTGCACTTGCTCGACCTGCCGGCCGCCGAGTTCGCCGGCAAGTACCCCAACCAGTTGTCGGGCGGGCAGGCCCAGCGCGTCGGCGTGGCGCGCGCCCTGGCGGGCGACCCGGAGATTCTGTTGATGGACGAGCCGTTCGGCGCGCTCGACCCGATCACCCGCGATAGCCTGCAAAACGAGCTGTTGCGTATTCAGGCGCAGTTGCGCAAGACCATCGTCTTCGTCACCCATGACATGGACGAAGCCCTGAAGCTGGCCAACCGCATCGTGGTGATGGAGAAAGGCCGCATCGTCCAGCAGGACACGCCGCAGGCACTGCTGGCCAGGCCGGCCACGGCGTTTGTCGAGAACCTGCTTGGCGGCCAGGAGCGGGGCTTGAAACAGGCCGGTTTGCAGCGTGTTGCCGCGTTGATGCAGCCCCTAAACGCGCCGGGCCTGCGGGTTGTCGGCCCGGCGCTGAAAACTGCCGACAGCCTGCGTCAGGCGCTGTCGCTGATGCTCTGGCAGCGTTGCACGAGCCTGCCGGTGGTGGATGAGCAAGGCGTGCAGGTCGGCGTGCTGCATGTCGACAGCCTGCTGCGTGGCGCGCCGCAATGACCGCCAGCCACTGGCAAGGCTGGCGCTGGCCGTTGCTGTGGTTGGGCTTGCTGTTGGCCGCAACCTTTGGCTTACCACAGTTGGAAGCGGGTTTTCGGGCGATCGAGCCCGGCGCCCGCGCGGTGATCTACAGCCAGGCCTCGTTTAGCGGTTTGCTGGTCAAGCATCTGCTGTTGGTCGCAGCGGCCGCCTGCGCCGCTGTGGCGCTCGGCGTGGGCACGGCGATCATGGTGTCGCGGCCGTGGGGGCGGGACTTCCTGCCGCTGGCCAGCCAGGTTGCGTCCATCGGTCAGACCTTTCCGCCGGTGGCGGTGCTGGCGCTGGCGGTGCCGGCACTGGGTTTCGGCGTGCTGCCGACGTTGTTCGCCCTGGTGCTGTATGGCGTGCTGCCGATCCTGCGCAACAGCCTGGCGGGCCTGCATGGCATCGCCCCGGCGGTGCTGGAGGCGGCGCGCGGCATGGGCATGTCGCCGTGGCAGGTGCTTTGGCAGGTGGAGTTGCCCTTGGCCTCGGCGGTGATCGTCGCGGGTAGTCGCACCTCGGTGACCATCAATATCGCCACGGCCGCGATTGGTTCGACGATTGGCGCCAGCACCCTGGGCGACCCGATCATTTCCGGGCTGGTCAACGGCAATAGCGCCTATGTGGTGCAGGGCGCGCTGTTGATCGGCTTGTTGGCGCTGACGGTCGACAGCCTGTTCGAACGCGTGCAGAACCGGCTGCCTGGTCCGGCGGCCGTTGCATTGGGCTGATGGCTGCCTGCGGCGGTGCAGCCACGCGCCGAGTTGCCGGGTTACGCGCCTGTCGGCTTTCTCTCCACTGCGCGCGCCGCTAGAGTGCAGCGGCGCCATGGCTGGCCGCTGTCGGCGGGCGCACTTATTGAATCGTGCGAATTATCGAGGACTGAATGGCCATTACCTCTTGGCTGGTGCTGGGGCTGTTTGTATTGACCTACCTGGGGATGGCCGCCGGAGGCATCAAAGGGCTGCGCGTCGACCGCAGTTGGATTGCGGCGACGGCAGCGGTGTTGCTGCTGGTCAGCGGGGCGCTGGCGCCGAGCGAGGCGGCCAGCCACCTGGATGCCGGCGCGTTGCTGCTGCTGTTGGCGTTGATGCTGATTTCCGCACAGTTCGACTTTTCCGGCGTGTATGCCTGGCTCAACGCCCAACTCAGCCACTATGCCCAGCGTCCGGCGTTGCTGCTGGCCGGCGTGGTGCTGCTCGGCGGCGTGCTCTCGGCGGTGCTGGTCAACGATATCGTGGCTTTCGCCCTGACGCCCTTGCTCTGCCATAGTCTGCTGGCGCGTGGCCTCGATCCACGGCCGTTTCTGATTGCCTTGGCCTTGTCGTGCAACGCCGGCTCGGCGGCCAGCCTGATCGGCAACCCGCAGAACATCCTGATCGGCCAGGCCGGCGGCCTGGATTTCTGGGCGTTTACCTTTATCGCCGGGCCACCGGCGCTGGCTGCCCTGGCGATTACCTACGCCTGCATCTGGTGGCAATGGCGCGCGCGTTGGGGCGTGCCCAAGGTGCTGGTCGAGGTGCAGACGCCGGTCGAGCGGATCTATGGCGCACGCAGCTACCTCAAACCGTTACTCGCCAGCCTGGTGCTGCTCGGGCTGTTTTCCACCAGCCTGCCGCGTGAGCTGTCGGCGTTGCTGATCGCCGCTCTGGTGATGATCTCGCGGCGAGTGGACAGCCGCGACTACGTGCACAAGGTCGACTGGAACCTGTTGTTGCTGTTCGCCGGGTTGTTCGTGGTCACCGGCGCGGCGCTGGCGTTGCCGGAAGTGGCTGGCGTGGCGGCGTACCTGACCGAACAGGGGCTGTTGCCGCAGGGCGTGTGGTCGCTGGCGGCAGCGTCGTTACTGGCCAGCAACCTGATCGGTAATGTGCCGTTCGTGGTGTTGCTGCTGGGCTTTATGCCAAACGCCTCGGAGGCGGTGCTGGTCGGTCTGGCGGTGATGTCGACGCTGGCCGGCAACCTGCTGCTGATCGGCAGCGTGGTCAACCTGATCGTGGCGGAAAGCGCGCGGCGCCAGGGCGTCGCGCTGAGCTTCGTCGACTTCGCCCGTAGCGGCTTCCCGGTGACCCTGCTGAGCATGAGCGCCGCCGGGTTGTGGCTGGGCCTGGGTGGCTGGTTGCCCTGGTAACGCGCGGCTGATCGTAGGATGGGTTAGCCGCGAATAGCGCCTGAGTCGTGCTCTTATTGGGCGCGGCGTAACCCATGATGGCGGCGGAGTCATATGGGTATCGCTGCGCTCAACCCATCCTACGGCCTATTTCCAGCGTTCTTTGCGCCAGTTTTGCTGCTGCTCGGGCGTGAGGAAGGTCCAGGCGACGAAACGGCTCTGCTTCTGGCCCTGGGCCATGTCCACGGTGCGGACCTCGACCGCGCCGGCCTGTTTCAAGGCGCTGTACACGCCAGGCAGGTTGCTCGCCTTGGAGATCAGCGTGCTGAACCAGAGCACCTGCTGCGCGTGCTGCACGCTCTCTTTGATCAGGCGGCCGACGAATGCCGCTTCGCCGCCCTGGCACCACAATTCGGCCGCCTGGCCGCCAAAGTTCAGCACCGGTAATTTGCGTTTCGGGTCGAGCTTGCCGAGGTTGCGCCATTTGCGTTTGCTGCCGCTGCTGGCTTCCTCGGCGCTGGCATGGAAGGGCGGGTTGCACAGGCTCAGGTCGAAGCGTTCGTCGGCGCCCAGCAGGCCATGAAGAATGTGCTTGGCATCCGCTTGCTGGCGCAACTCGATGGCCGTAGCGAGGCCCGGGTTGGCCTGCACGATGGCGTTGGCCGACGCGATGGCGCTGGCGGCGATGTCCGAGCCGAGAAAGCGCCAGGCATATTCACAGTGGCCCAGCAGCGGGTAGATGCAGTTGGCGCCGACGCCGATATCCAGGGCGCGGACCTGGGCGCCCCGCGGAATTTTGCCGCCATTGCTGCTGGCCAACAGGTCGGCCAGGTAATGCAGGTAGTCGGCGCGGCCGGGAATCGGCGGGCACAGGTAATCGGCCGGAATGTCCCACTGGGCGATGCCATAGTGCTGTTTGAGCAGCGCACGGTTGAACACTTTGACCGCCGCCGGGTTGGCGAAGTCGATGCTTTCCTTGCCATACGGATTGATGATCACGAACGCCGCCAGCTCCGGGCTGCTGCTGATCAGCGCGGGAAAGTCATAACGGCCCTGGTGACGGTTGCGCGGGTGCAACTGGCCTTTGGCGGCATCGGGCTTGGGCGCAGCGGGGCGTGACGGTGGGCGAGGCATGGCAATCCGTTCGGGCGGCAAGGGGCCGGGGCATTATTCACACCCGGACGTTTCTGGCTAGTTGATATTCAACAGCATGGCCAGGTAATCGAAAAACAGGCAGTACAGCGCGATGGGCAGCGGCAGGCCGAGCAGGGTGCCGAGCAGGTAGGTGCGCAAGCGCACGCCGGACAGGGCCAGGGCGTAGTTCAGCGCCGGCACAGTTTGGAACAGCATGCGCAGGGCGATGATGCTGGCCAGCGGGCGGCGATCGAGCCCGGCCAGCAGGCGCTGGGCCAGGCGGTTGTCCAGCTCGCGCAAGGCATTGCCGCCGAGGGCGCGGATGGCGACAAAGGTGAAGGCGCAGGAGATGCACGCCGCCAGGTAAGTGGCGAGGCCGCCGTACACCCGCCCCAGTGCCAGCACGGCGGCGGCGAGAAATACCCAACCGGGGATCTGGATCAGGTTGCCCAGGGCGAACAGCAGGATGAACAGCAGCAGGCCGGCCACCGGGTGCATGAGGATCAGCGTTTGCAGGGCGTCGAGATTGAACTGCGCACGGATGCCCAGTGCCTCGAATACCAGGAACAGGCCGAGCAGGAACAGGATCACCAGTAACAGGCGGTGTGAGCTGCGCATGGCCGACTTCTCGCTCAGGGATAGCCCAGGGTGGCTTTGATCTGCTGCAGGTTAGCGGCGATCCAGCGTTTGTCGATGGCGCCCCAGTCGCGGATGGCATAGTGCCCGGCGTTGTTGCGTTCGCCGGTTTGTTGCACGAATACGCAGTCGATATCCAGGTCGGCCAAGGCGCTCAGGGTGTCCTGGGCGGTGCGCCGTGGCATGCCGGTGGCCGCCATCAGCGCCGGCACGCTGGCGGCGGCGCCGCTGTCGATCAGCCAGGCCACGTACAGGCGACGGTAGAAGCTGGTGCGGGTTTTACTCACGTCCATGGGGCCATGCTCCTGGCTTGATGCCGTGCGCCACTGGCGCACGATCTGATTGAGGGTCAGCTCAGTGTGGCCATCGCAATATAGGTTGCCGCACCGGAGATATAACCCAGGAACGCCAGCAGGCTGATCTTTTTCAGGTACCAGATGAAGTTGATCTTCTCCATACCCATCGCCGCTACGCCGGCAGCCGAGCCAATGATCAGGCAACTGCCGCCGGTGCCGGCGCAGTAGGCGAGCATTTCCCAGAAGGTGCCGTCGACCAGGAAATTGCCCAGCCAGGCGCTTTCGCTGCCCGCGGCGGCCACTGCATCGGGGGTGAGCAGCGGGTACATCTTCATGGCGCCGGCCACCAGTGGCACGTTATCCACCACTGACGACAGCAACCCGATCGCGATATTGATGGCGTAGACGTTGCCCAGGCTTTCCTTCAGGTAGTTCGCCACCTGGGTCAGGTGGCCGGCGGTGGCCAGGCTGGAAACGGCGAGCAGAATGCCGAGGAAGAACAGCACGCTGGTGGTGTCGATCCGGCGCAATACACCGATGACCGACAGTGGATGCTTGTCCTCGTCGTTTTTGCCGCGGTGGATCACCTCGGTCACCACCCAAAGCAGGCCGAGGCCGAAAAGGATGCCCATGTAAGGAGGCAAGTGGGTAACGGTCTTGAATATTGGCACGAACAGCAGTGAGCCAATCCCTAGACCAAACACCAGGTTGCGTTCGAACGGGGTGGTCGGGTCGCGATGACTTTCGGCCGGTTCGCTGTCGTGCGGGCGGGTCACTTCGCCCTTGAGGGTAACGCTGAGCGCCAGCAGCGGCACCAGCAGGCAGACCAGACTGGGCAGGAACAGACTGGCGACAATACCGCTGGCGCTGATCTGGTTGCCGATCCACAACATGGTGGTGGTCACGTCGCCGATCGGCGACCAGGCGCCGCCGGCGTTGGCGGCGATAACCACGATGCCGGCGAAGAACCAGCGTTCGTGCTGGTCGCCGATCAGCTTGCGCAGCAGCGAAACCATGACGATGGTGGTGGTCAGGTTATCCAGCGCCGCAGAAAGGAAAAAGGTGATAAACCCCACCAGCCAGAGTAGGTACACGCGCTTGCTGGTGCGAATTCGGTCGGTGATGACCTTGAAGCCCTCGTGGGCGTCGATTAGTTCGACGATGGTCATGGCGCCCATCAGGAAGAACAGGATTTCCGAGATTTCGCCCAGGTGATGGCGCAGCTCTTCGACCACGAAATGCGTGTTGTCGCTGCCGTCGGGCACGGCCGCTCCGATCAACGGGAAGATGCTGTCAGCGCCCAGCACCAGGGCCGTCCAGGCGAATACTGCGGTCAGCAGCGCCGATGCGGCTTTGTCGATCTTCAGCGGATGCTCTAAGGCGATGCACAGGTAACCAAGGACGAAAATCAACGCCATCAACGCATACATGATCAGAATTCCGATTTCAGGGCTTTTTTAGGGGTGTACTTTTTATTGGTAAAAAAGTGCCGGAGGCTCTTGATGCGCCGGAGAAGATGCCTGAATTGCGGCGTAATTGGGAGGGTATTTGTGCGCGGATAGGCTTTGCGGCGCAGTGAATCGGCGCTTTCTGAGCAAACGGTTAGGTTTGCTGTGCAGCGTTTGCTGTAGGTAAAACGTGCCAGCGCCTTGAGCGGGGCAAGCGCTAGGGCGGTGATGTGAAGGTTTTTTGTGGCGGCGCGCTGCTCATGTCCCCGCTGTGTGCTGCGAAGGCGATAAGCCGTAGATTGGGGCGGGGCGTGTAGCCTGAGGCGCAACGCGACGAAGCCCCGCGGCGATGGCTCGGACGCCCCGATGTGTGCCTTGTTGGGCCTCGCACCGCTCAGCCCAATCTACAATTCGGGCCAGGGTTTGCGTGCCATGCATAACGGATACAGCGCCAAAGAAAAGGCCCGCACCGGTGAGGGTTGCGGGCCTTTGCATGCCGCGAGGGGATCAGAGTGCGGCGATCTTGCCGCGCTGCTCGATCATTTTGGCCAGCGCCTGTTCGGCTTCAGCCAGCTTGGCGCGCTCTTTATCGAGCACCTCGGCTGGGGCCTTGGCGACGAAGCCTTCGTTGGCGAGCTTGCCGCCGACGCGCTGCACTTCACCGGAGAGGCGCTGGATTTCCTTGTCCAGGCGCGCCAGTTCGGCGTCCTTGTCGATCAGCCCGGCCATCGGCACCAGTACCTGCATGTCGCCGACCAGGGCGGTGGCGGACATCGGCGCTTCTTCACTGCTAGCCAGCACACGGACCGATTCCAGCTTGGCCAGCTTGCTGAGCAGCGGCTCGAAGTCGGCCAGGCGGCGCAGGTCTTCGGTACCCGCGTTCTGCACGATGATGTCGATGCGCTTGGCCATGGAGATTTTCATCTCGCCACGGATCTGGCGTACGCCGAGCATCAGCTGCTTGACCCACTCGATATCGCCTTCGGCGGCGGCGTCGATGCGGCTCTCGTTCGCCACCGGCCAGGCCTGCAGCATGATGGTGTCGCCACTGACGCCAGCTTGAGTGTTGATCCGCTGCCAGATTTCTTCGGTGATAAACGGCATAAACGGATGGGCCAGACGCAGGATCACTTCCAGTACGCGAATCAGCGTACGGCGGGTGCCGCGCTGGCGCTCGGCCGGGGCGTTTTCGTCCCACAGCACGGGCTTGACCAGTTCCAGATACCAGGCGCAGTACTCGTCCCAGATAAATTCGTAGAGCGCCTGCGCCGCCAGGTCGAAGCGGAAGGCGTCGAGCTGGCGGGTTACTTCGGCTTCGGTGCGCTGCAGGGCGGAGATGATCCAGCGGTCCACCGAGGACAGTTCGACCGGCTCGCCATTCACACCGGTGTCCTGGCCATCGGTGTTTTCCAGCACGAAATTGGCAGCGTTCCACAGCTTGTTGCAGAAGTTGCGGTAACCCTCGACGCGGCCCATGTCGAACTTGATGTCGCGACCGGTGGAAGCCAGCGCCAGGTTGGTGAAGCGCAGGGCGTCGGTGCCGTAGGCGGCGATCCCCTCGGGGAACTCGGCGCGGGTCTGCTTGGCGATCTTCTCGGCCAGCTTGGGTTGCATCATGCCGCTGGTGCGTTTCTCCAGCAGCTCATTGAGGGTGATGCCGTCAACGATGTCCAGCGGGTCGAGCACGTTGCCCTTGGACTTGGACATCTTCTGGCCCTGGCCGTCGCGCACCAGGCCGTGCACGTACACGGTCTTGAACGGAATCTGCCCGGTCAGGTGGGTCGACAGCATGATCATCCGGGCGACCCAGAAGAAGATGATATCGAAGCCCGTTACAAGAACATCCGTGGGGTGGAAGGTCTTGAGGAAATCGGTCTGCTGCGGCCAGCCGAGGGTGGAGAAGGTCCACAGGCCGGAGCTGAACCAGGTGTCGAGCACGTCTTCGTCCTGGCGCAGGTTGGCATCGCCGAGGTTGTGCGTGGCGCGTACTTCCGCCTCGTCACGGCCCACAAAGACGTTGCCGGCATCGTCGTACCAGGCCGGGATGCGGTGGCCCCACCAGAGCTGACGGCTGATGCACCAGTCCTGGATGTCGCGCATCCAGCTGAAGTACATGTTCTCGTACTGCTTGGGCACGAACTGGATCTCGCCGCTCTCGACCACGGCGATGGCTTTTTCGGCCAGCGGCTTGGTGGAGACGTACCACTGGTCGGTCAGCCACGGCTCGATCACCGTGCCGGAACGGTCGCCCTTCGGCACTTTCAACGCGTGGTCGTCGACACTGACCAACAGGCCGGCGGCGTCGAAGGCCGCGACGATCTGCTTGCGCGCGACGAAGCGGTCGAGGCCGGCGTATTCGGCCGGCAGGCTGCCGTCGAAGGTGGCGTTGACGCTGCCGTCGATATTGAACACCTGAGCGGTGGCCAGTACGGCGGCGTTCTTGTCGAAGATGTTGATCAGCGGCAGGTTGTGGCGCTTGCCAACTTCATAGTCGTTGAAATCGTGGGCCGGGGTGATCTTCACGCAGCCGGTGCCGAATTCGGGGTCGCAGTAGTCGTCGGCAATGATCGGGATACGCCGGCCGAGCAGCGGCAGGTCGATAAAGGTGCCGATCAGGGCTTTATAGCGCTCGTCTTCCGGGTGCACGGCCACGGCGCTGTCGCCGAGCATGGTTTCCGGGCGGGTGGTGGCGACGATCAGATGGTCCTTGCCGTCGGCGGTTTTATTGCCGTCGGCCAGCGGGTAGCGCAGGTTCCACAGGTGGCCTTTCTCGTCGTGGTTTTCCACTTCGAGGTCGGAGATGGCGGTGTGGAACTTGGTGTCCCAGTTGACCAGACGCTTGCCGCGGTAGATCAGACCGTCGTTGTGCAGGCGCACGAAGGCTTCTTTAACAGCTTCCGAGAGGCCTTCGTCCATGGTGAAGCGCTCGCGCGACCAGTCCACCGAGGAGCCCAGGCGACGAATCTGCCGGGTGATGGTGCCGCCGGACTGTTCCTTCCACTCCCAAACCTTCTCCAGGAACTTCTCGCGGCCCAGGTCGTGACGGCCAATGCCGTCGGCGGCCAGCTGACGCTCGACCACCATCTGCGTGGCGATGCCCGCGTGGTCGGTACCCGGCTGCCACAGGGTGTTGCGGCCCTGCATGCGGCGGAAGCGGATCAGGCAATCCATGATCGAGTTGTTGAAACCGTGGCCCATGTGCAGGCTGCCGGTGACGTTCGGCGGCGGGATCATGATGGTGTAGGGCTCGCCGGAACCTTGCGGGGCGAAATAGTTGTTCGCCTCCCAGTTCTGGTACAGGGCGGTTTCAATGGCGTTCGGCTGGTAGGTCTTGTCCATGCGCGGCGGGACCCTTATGACGGCTAGGCGGAAAAGCCGGCAAGTATAGCGGGGAAGGTGCGCGGGGCGTAAGGCTGAGCGTGGTGCGGCTGACTGGTGGAGCTGATGGGGCGGACATAGCAAAGCCTTGTCCGCCGCTGCGTTGGTTTGGTGGACAAGCCTGGCGGCATGTCCCCCCCTACGTTACAAGCGGCGCGGTGGCAGCAGGCGGGTCAGGCGCGCGTCAAGGCGGCGTTTCAGTTCGGCCTCGATCTGCGGTACGAAGTCGTCGATCACATCTTGCAGGATCAGCTGGGCGGCGGCGCGCAGTTCGCTGTCCAGGCGGTTCATTTCACTGTCGCGGCTGACGCTTTGCTGCACCGTGTTGCGCAACGCCGCCGTGGCCGCAGCCTGCGGGGTGAGCGGCGGCGCAGCGGGCGCGGTGTAGTGCGAGGCGGGGGTGACGATATCCGACAGCAGGGGGATGCTGTCCGGGTCGAGCGAGTCGAGCAGCAGCGGCGGTTCGAGCTTTTCGTCACCCAGCAGTTGGCGGATCGACTCCAGGTCGTTCAGCAGGTGGGCGGGTTTTTGCGGCGGTTTTGGGCTGTCCATGGTGTGCAACTAGAGTTCAACTCGTTTTGGATCATAGCCGCGCTGGCGATAGCTACGGAAATTCTCCCGGCAGGCGGTCAATAGGTCGGGTTCTTGATTGACGATTTCGATCACTCGGCTGAAGTGTTCGATGTGCGGCGAAAGCGTGCTGCTGAGGTTGATCAGCACGCCTTGCGCGCTGGCTGGCTCGTCGTCCAGGCCAATCACCACGGGTGCCTGGGCGTCATCCTGATACAGGTTGTGCGGTACGAAGCTTTCCGCCTTGAAACGCCACAGCCGGTCGTCCAGTTGAACGCACTGCGCCGCATCGCTGCCACGCAGGAACACCGGCAGGCCGGCGCGCCAGGCTTTCGCCGCCAATTGGCAAGCCGCGCGCAGGCGATCAGCCGGGACGGCGGAGGAGAGTACGTAGAATTCTATTCGGGGCATGGCGGCACGGTTTTGGCGTTATTTGCAGGAGCGGCTTGCTGGATCGGCGTGCAGCTTACCAGTCAATCGCGGTGAAGACCGCTCCTGCACAGGCGCCTGGGGCTCAGGCGTTGCTGCGATCCAGCAGATACTGAGTCAGTAGGGGCACGGGACGGCCAGTGGCGCCTTTGTCCTTGCCGCCGCTGATCCAGGCCGTACCGGCGATATCCAGGTGCGCCCAGTGGTAGTTCTTGGCGAAGCGCGAGAGGAAGCAGCCGGCGGTGATGGTGCCGGCTTTCGGCCCGCCGATATTGGCGATGTCGGCAAATGGACTATCAAGCTGCTCTTGGTACTCGTCGAACAGCGGCAGTTGCCAGGCGCGGTCGTCGGCGACTTGGCCGGCCGAGAGAATCTGCTGCACCAGCTCGTCGTTGTTGCCCATCAGGCCAGACGCATTGCTGCCCAGGGCAACGATGCAGGCGCCGGTGAGGGTGGCGATATCGATCACCGCCTGCGGCTTGAAGCGCTCGGCATAGGTCAGGGTGTCGCACAGCACCAGGCGGCCTTCAGCGTCGGTGTTGAGGATTTCCACGGTCTGCCCGCTCATGGTGCTGACGATGTCGCCGGGACGGGTGGCGCGGCCGCTGGGCATGTTCTCGGCGCAGGCCAGCAGGCACACCAGGTTGATCGGCAGTTGCAGTTCGAGCACGGCCTTGAGGGTGCCGAACACGCTGGCGGCACCGCACATGTCGTACTTCATCTCGTCCATGCCGGCGGCGGGCTTGATGCTGATGCCGCCGGTGTCGAAGGTAATGCCCTTGCCGACCAGGGCATAGGGTTTCTCGGTTTTCTTGCCGCCTTGGTAGGTGAGCACAATCAGCCGCGGCGGCTGGTCGCTGCCTTGGGCCACGGCCAGGAAAGCGCCCATGCCCAGTTCCTTGAGCTTCTTCTCATCGAGAATCTCGACCTTGAGGTTTTTGTAGGCCTTGCCCAGCGTCTTGGCTTCGTCAGCGAGGAAACTGGGGTGGCAGAGGTTTGGCGGCAGGTTGCCGAGGTCTTTGGTGAAAGCCATGCCGATGGCGATCGCCTGAGCATGCGTGCTGGCGCGCTGGGCATCGGCTTGGCTGGCTTTATCGCTGAGCAGGGTGAGTTTCTTCAGCGCGCCGGCTTCGGCCTTCTGACTCTTGAAGCGGTCGAAGCAGTAGCCGGCATCGGCCAGGCTTTCCACCATCAGGCGGGTCTTGCCGTAGCTGTTACGGCCTTTGACTTGCAATTCGTCGAGGGCCAATACCGCATCGCTGCCGCCGAGCGATTTCAGTGTGGCGTAAACCGCAGCGATCAATTTGCGCAATTGGCGGTCAGACAGTTCGCCGTCCTTGCCAGTACCCACCAGTAATACGCGTTCGGCTTTCAGATTCGGCAAGTTGTGAACCAGCAGGGTCTGGCCGAGTTTGCCGGCCAGGTCGCCGCGCTTGAGCAATGCGCTGACGGCTCCGGCGCTAGCAAGATCGATGGCTTTTGCCGTTTCACCGAGCTTGCGGCCTTCGCCGATGGGGACAACCAGGGTGGCGGTTTTCAGTGTTTCCGGACGAGCGCTTTTGACAATAAATTCCATGGCGTGGTGTCCCCAAGACAACGAGTCGGTATTGCAGGATAATGCCGGCTATTTTTTCAGTGGTTCGTCTATCGTGCGAACCGGCAAGCAGTGTGGCTAGTTTGATCGTAGCCGCCTGAGCCTGACAACCCTGGAGTGTCTGGTTTGATCGTCTTCCGTTATTTGTCTCGTGAAGTGCTGGTGACCTTGAGTGCGGTGAGTGCCGTGCTGCTGGTGATCATTATGAGTGGCCGTTTCATCAAGTACCTGGCGCAGGCGGCGCAGGGAGTGCTCGATCCGGGCGTGCTGTTCATGATCATGGGCTTTCGTCTGCCCGGCTTCCTGCAACTGATTCTGCCGTTGGGTTTGTTCCTCGGCATTTTGTTGGCTTACGGACGGCTTTATCTCGACAGTGAAATGACTGTGCTTTCGGCTACCGGCATGAGTCAGCAGCGTTTGCTGACCTACAGCCTGGCGCCAGCGCTGCTGGTGGCACTGCTGGTGGCCTGGTTGAGCATGGGGTTGGCGCCGCAGGGTGTGGCGCAGGTGGCGCAGATTCTCAACGAGCAGGACGCCCTGACCGAGTTCGACACGCTGGTGCCGGGACGCTTTCAGGCGATGAAAGACGGTTCGCGGGTCACCTACACCAAAGAGCTGTCAGCGGATCGCGCCGAGCTGGGCGGTATTTTTATCTCCGAGAAACGCTTGTCCCGCGAGGGTGACAAGGAGCGCGGGATTACCGTGCTGGTCGCCGAAAGCGGGCGTCAGGAAATCCAGGCCGATGGCAGTCGCTACCTGATTCTGGAAAATGGCTACCGCTACGACGGCAATCCCGGGCAGGCGGACTACCGGGCCATCCAATACGACACCTATGGGGTGTTGCTGCCTAAGCCATCGGTCAGTGGCGAGATCAGCGAACGCGAAGCCGTGCCGACCCGAGACTTGCTAGGCAGCGACAATCCACGCTTTCAGTCCGAGTTGCAGTGGCGTCTGTCGATCCCGGTATTGGTGTTCGTCGTTACCTTGCTGGCGGTGCCGCTGTCACGCGTCAATCCGCGTCAGGGGCGCTTCCTCAAACTGTTGCCGGCAATTCTCTTGTACATGACCTACCTGGCCTTGCTGATCGCGGCGCGCGGCGCCCTGGACAAGGGACAAATTCCCCAGGCACTGGGGTTGTGGTGGGTGCATGGGATATTCGTCTTGATTGGTTTTGCGTTGCTCTATTGGGAGCCGCTGCGCTTGAAGTGGGCAGGTCGTCGCGCTGCGCAGGGGGTGGCTCGTGGTTAAGTTGGATCGTTACATCGGCATCCAGGTGTTCTTTGCGATTCTCACCGTGCTGGGGATTATCGTTGGCTTGGCGTTGCTGTTCGCCTTTATCGACGAGTTGGGCGATGTCGAAGGTGGTTACGGTTTGCCGGAGGCGGCCTGGTACGTTTTCTTGACCCTGCCGCGTCGGGTCTACGAGATGCTGCCGATGGCGGCGCTGATCGGTTGCCTGATTGGTTTGGGCAGCCTGGCCAGCAACAGCGAGTTAACCATCATGCGCGCCGCCGGTGTGTCGATCGGGCGCATCGTTTGGGCGGTGATGAAGCCGATGCTGGTGCTGATGCTGGTCGGTGTGCTGATTGGTGAGTACCTGGCGCCCTGGAGCGAGAACCAGGCCCAGGCCAATCGCGCCATGGCGCAGGGCGGCGGTGAGGCGCAAAGCGCCAAGCGCGGCCTGTGGCATCGCCAGGGCGAGGAGTTCGTGCATATCAACGCGGTGCAGCCTAATGGCGTGTTGTTCGGTGTGACGCGCTATCGCTTCGACGATCAGCGTCATTTGCTGTCCTCCAGCTTTGCCCGGCGCGCGCAATACCAGGGCGACTATTGGCAGTTGGAAAGTGTGGCGACCACGCATTTTCGTGAGCGCAGCACCGAAGTCGTCAAGACCGCTACCGAGCGTTGGGATGTCGAGTTGAATCCGCAGTTGCTGGGCACCGTGGTGTTGGAACCCGAGGCGTTGTCGGTCACCGGGCTGTGGCGCTACATCCAGTACCTGGCGGAGCAGGGGCTGAATAATGGCCAGTATTGGTTGGCGTTCTGGACCAAGGTGCTGCAGCCGATAGTGACCGCGGCGCTGGTATTGATGGCGATTTCCTTCATCTTCGGGCCGCTGCGCTCGGTCACGCTGGGGCAGCGGGTGTTCACCGGTGTGTTGGTGGGCTTCGTGTTCCGTATCGCCCAGGATCTGTTGGGGCCATCCAGTCTGGTGTTCGGTTTCTCGCCGCTGTTCGCCGTACTGATCCCTGCGGCGATTTGTGCTCTTGCCGGTGTCTGGTTGTTACGCCGCGCGGGCTAGCTGCGCGCTAATAAAAAGCCGGCTAACTGCCGGCTTTTTTATGTGGCTTGGTTACTGTTTATCTTTATGGATGTTCTTGGGTAGTTGCACTGTGCAGCTGTCCGAGTAGATGTCATGCCAGCTGCGCTTGTCCTTGTTCCAGAGTATCCACAGAAAGCCAAGGCCCAGGCATAACCAAGAACCGATAGCGACGATAAACCGCAACAATGCCTGCCACAACGTGATGGCAGTTCCATCGCTGTTTTGAATGCGCACTCCCCAGACCTGCATGCCCAGTGTTTGCCCGGTGTGCGTCCAGAACTTGCCGAAGAAGCCGAACAGGCTTAGTACCAATAGCGTCGATAGCAGCGGGTCGCCATCCAGCGCACCGGCGTCGGAGAGTTGTTTAAGTTGCGCCTCGCCGTAAAAGCCCATAAGGATCAACTTATAGATAAAGGTCACGACAATCAGCAGGGCTATGCACAGTAGGATGTCGTAGAGCATGGCGGCAAGGCGGCGGCTCAAGCCCGCGGCGGGGAAGTCACCCTGCGGGCGCAGTAGGTGTTTCGACATGATGGGCTCGTTATGCAGTGGGGTGTTTAGTCTGAATGGTCCGTGTCGCTGTGTTCAGTGGCATAAAAAAACCCCTGATGTCGCCATCAGGGGTTTTTCAAGGCAGTGGCAATCAGCCCAGGACTTGAACCTGGTCGGCCTGCATGCCTTTTTGACCTTGTACCGCCACGAAAGTAACTTTCTGGCCTTCTTTCAGGCTCTTGAAGCCGTTACCTTCGATTGCGCGGAAATGTACGAACAGATCCGGACCGCTTTCTGGCGTGATAAAACCAAAACCTTTCTCATCGTTAAACCACTTGACGGTACCGCTCTGACGATTCGACATGTGCTATTTCCTTGAAACTATAGTTAATGACAGCCTCTGAATAGTAGAGGGCTGAGACTGGTTGCAAGGAGTAATAGAAGTCGAGCGGGATGTAGCGGATCTTAAGGATCTACTGCACCAGGTCACGATTCGCGGCGACCCATGCAAACACAGTGGGCCGACTCTAGCTAACTTCTGGGCAAATGCCAACCCCTGCTCAGCAGAAGCCTAGGCCGAATTAATGGCTATTTTAAGGGGGTGCAAGAGGGTGCTGAAGCGCTGCTTTAGTCGTGCGGATATGTGCAAGCTTAAAGCGGGTGTAGTGCGTTGCATCCACGGCAGATGGAAACAACAGCAAGAATTAAATGGTGCCCCGGGGGAGACTCGAACTCCCACTTCTTTCGAAAACGGATTTTGAATCCGCCGCGTCTACCGGTTCCGCCACCGGGGCACAATGGCGGCGCAGTATAGGGAGCACTTTGCGCCCGGTCAATCCACTTGCGTGGTCAAAATGCATGTTTTCCGGTAAGCTTTGCCGCCCTGCAAGACGACCTCTTCCCGCCATGCGCGTTGCCGACTTTCATTTCGAGCTTCCCGATTCTCTGATTGCCCGCCATCCCTTGGCCGAGCGCTGCGCCAGTCGCTTGCTGACGCTGGATGGGCCCAGCGGTAAGCTCGCCCACCGTCAATTCAGTGATCTGCTCGAGTACCTGCGTGCCGGCGATTTGATGGTGTTCAATAATACTCGGGTGATTCCGGCGCGCCTGTTTGGGCAGAAGGCGTCGGGCGGCAAGCTTGAAGTGTTGGTCGAGCGCGTGCTGGACAGCCATCGGGTGCTGGCGCATGTGCGTTCGAGCAAGTCGCCCAAGCCGGGCTCGACGATTCTGATCGACGGCGGTGGCGAGGCGCAGATGCTGGCGCGCCACGATGCCTTGTTCGAGTTGCGTTTTGCCGAGGAAGTCCTGCCGCTGCTTGAGCGGGTCGGTCACATGCCGTTGCCGCCTTATATCGACCGTGCGGACGACGCTGCCGACCGTGAGCGCTATCAAACGGTGTATGCCAAGCGCTCCGGCGCGGTGGCGGCGCCGACGGCGGGGTTGCATTTCGATCAGCCCTTGCTGGCGGCGATTGCCGAGATGGGCGTGGAAACGGCTTTTGTGACCTTGCATGTCGGCGCGGGTACATTCCAGCCAGTGCGGGTCGAGCGCATCGAAGATCACCACATGCACAGCGAGTGGCTGGAGGTCGGCGACGATGTGGTGGCGGCCGTGGCGGCGTGTCGTGCGCGTGGCGGGCGGGTGATCGCCGTCGGCACCACCAGTGTGCGTTCGCTAGAGAGCGCTGCGCGCGATGGCGTGCTCAAGCCGTTCAGCGGTGAGACAGATATTTTCATTTACCCTGGCCGGCCGCTGCATGTGGTTGATGCCTTGGTGACCAATTTCCATTTGCCGGAATCGACGTTGTTGATGTTGGTTTCGGCATTTGCCGGTTACCCGGAAACCATGGCCGCTTATAAAAGCGCAGTCGCAGAAGGTTATCGCTTCTTCAGCTACGGCGATGCCATGTTCATTACCCGCAACCCCGCGCCGCGCGGGCCCGAGGATCAAGTATGACGCGCACTTGTCGCATGTCTTTCGAACTGTTGGCGACCGATGGCAAAGCGCGCCGTGGCCGTCTGACCTTTCCGCGTGGCGTGGTCGAAACCCCGGCGTTCATGCCGGTCGGCACCTACGGTACGGTAAAGGGTATGTTGCCGCGCGACATCGAAGCGATTGGCGCGCAGATGATTCTCGGCAATACCTTCCATCTGTGGTTGCGTCCGGGTACTGAGGTGATCAAGCGTCACGGCGATCTGCATGATTTCATGCAATGGCAGGGGCCGATTCTCACCGACTCCGGTGGTTTCCAGGTGTTCAGTCTGGGGGCCATGCGCAAGATCAAGGAGGAAGGGGTGACCTTCGCTTCGCCGGTGGATGGCGCCAAGGTATTCATGGGCCCGGAAGAGTCGATGCAGGTGCAGCGCGACCTGGGCTCGGATGTGGTGATGATTTTCGACGAATGCACGCCGTACCCGGCGGAGTTCGATGTGGCCAAGCGCTCGATGGAGCTGTCGCTGCGCTGGGCCAGACGTTCGAAAGATGCCCACGGCGAAAACACTGCGGCACTGTTTGGCATCGTCCAAGGGGGCATGCATGAAGAGTTGCGCATGCGTTCGCTGGAGGGTTTGAGTGATATCGGATTCGACGGCTTGGCGATCGGTGGACTGTCAGTCGGTGAGCCGAAAGATGAAATGATCCGCGTGCTGGATTATCTGCCCGGCCAGATGCCTGCCGACAAGCCGCGTTACCTGATGGGCGTTGGTAAGCCGGAAGACCTGGTCGAGGGCGTGCGCCGCGGTGTGGATATGTTCGATTGTGTGATGCCGACGCGTAACGCGCGCAATGGTCACCTGTTTGTCGAAAGCGGTGTGTTGAAGATCCGTAACGCGGTGCACAAGCATGACGACTCGCCGCTCGATCCGACGTGCGACTGTTACACCTGTAAACAGTTCTCCCGCGCGTATCTGCATCATTTGGATAAGTGCGGCGAAATGCTGGGTAGCATGCTCAATACAATCCACAACTTACGTCACTATCAGCGGCTGATGGCTGGTTTGCGCGAGGCTATTCAACAGGGTACATTGGCCGCCTTTGTCGATGCCTTCTATGCCCGGCGCGGTCTGCAAACCCCGCCGCTGGACTGATTAATAACGTTTCAAAGACCTTTTCAACAGGAGTGTTACATGAGCTTTTTGATCCCTGCTGCATACGCCGATGCCGCTGCACCTGCTGCTGGTCCTGCCGGTAGCGGTTTTGAGTGGGTATTTCTGGTTGGTTTTCTGGTTATCTTCTATCTGATGATCTGGCGCCCGCAGGCCAAGCGTGCGAAAGAGCACAAAAGCCTGATCGGCAACCTGCAGAAAGGCGATGAAGTAGTGACCTCTGGCGGTATCGCCGGCAAGGTTTCCAAGGTTACCGATGACTTCGTAGTGATCGAAGTGTCCGATACCGTTGAACTGAAAATTCAGAAAGTGGCCATCGCCGCCACCCTGCCCAAGGGCACGCTGAAAGCTATCTAAGCTCCACACTTTTACCATTCGACGGGGCGCTTAATGCGCCCCGCGTCATAACGGGCGGCGTCATGCTCAATAAATTCCCCCTTTGGAAGTACCTGCTGATCGTGGCTGTATTGGCGATCGGCTTTCTCTATTCCGCGCCGAATCTCTATCCGGACGATCCGGCCATTCAGATCAGCGGCAACAGCACGGCCATGCAGGTCGAGCAGGCTGACCTGGAGCGTGCCAGTCGGGCGCTGAGCGAGGCAGGTATCGCGGTCAAGGCGGTGAGTCTGGCTGAGCAGGGCAGGGGCGGTTTGCTGCGCCTGATGAAGAAAGAAGACCAGCTGCCAGCCAAGGATGTTGTGCGCAAAGCGCTGGGCGAAGACTTCGTGGTCGCCCTGAACCTGGCGCAAACCACGCCCGATTGGCTGCGTAGCCTGGGTGCGGGGCCGATGAAGCTGGGTCTGGACTTGTCCGGTGGTGTGCACTTCCTGCTGGAAGTGGACATGGAGAAGGCTCTCGATGCGCGCCGCAAGGTGTATGAAGGGGAAGTGAAGAGCGTGCTGCGCAAGGAGCGCGTGCGCTACCGCAGCTTGCCGGTGCTCGACGGCGCTATTCAGTTGGGCTTTACCGATGAAGCAACGCTGGAAAAGGCACAGCGCCTGATCCGTAAGGACTTTACCGATTTCGAGCTGAGCGCCTCCGAGCGCAACGGCATACAGGTGCTGCGTTTGGCGCTGACTCCGGCCAAGCTCGCGGAAATTCGCGAATACTCGATCAAGCAAAACCTGACCACCGTGCGTAATCGCGTCAACGAGTTGGGTGTGGCGGAGCCACTGGTACAGCGCCAGGGTGCCAACCGCATCGTGGTCGAGTTGCCGGGCGTGCAGGACACTGCCGAAGCCAAACGTATTCTCGGCAAGACCGCTAACCTGGAGTTCCGCCTGGCGGCGAATCTGGATGCAGCGAGGGCTTCCACGGAGACGTTCGGTTTCCGCGAAGAAGGTCGCCCGCCGGTGCAGTTGGAGCGGGAACTGATCATCACGGGCGATCAGGTCACTGATGCTCAGGCCAGCTTCGATGAAAATGGCCGTCCGCAGGTCAACATCCGCCTGGATGGTCATGGTGGCGAATTGATGAACCGGGCGACCCGCAGCAATGTCGGGCGCAGCATGGCGGTGATCTTTATCGAGCAGAAGCCGACGACGCGTTATGTGCGTCAGATGGTCGATGGCGTTGAAAAAGAAGTCGCGATCCCAAGCTTCGTCGAAGAGAAAAAGATCATCAGCCTGGCGACCATTCAGTCGCCGCTCGGTAGTCAGTTCCGCATCACCGGCCTGGACGGTCAGGGCGAGTCGTCTGAGTTGGCGCTGTTGCTGCGTGCCGGCGGTCTGGCGGCACCGATGTACTTCGCGGAAGAGCGCACCATCGGCCCGAGCCTGGGTGCCGACAACATCGCCAAGGGGATTGATGCCTCCCTCTGGGGGATGCTGTTCGTTTCGCTGTTCATCATGGCCATCTACCGTTTCTTTGGCGTGTTGGCGACCATTGCCCTGGGCTTCAACATGGTGCTGTTGCTGGCGCTGATGTCGTTGCTAAGTGCCACGCTGACCCTGCCGGGTATCGCCGGTATCGTGCTGACCATGGGTATGGCGGTGGATGCCAACGTGCTGATCTTCTCGCGGATTCGCGAGGAAATCGCCAATGGTATGTCGGTGCAGCGTGCCATCCATGAAGGGTTCGATCGTGCATTTACGGCGATTCTCGATGCCAACCTGACCACCTTGCTGGTCGGCGGTATTCTCTTCGCCATGGGCACCGGGCCGGTCAAAGGCTTCGCGGTCACCATGTCGCTGGGTATTCTGACTTCGATGTTTACCGCCATTCTGGTGACGCGTGCCATGGTCAACCTGATTTATGGCGGGCGTGACTTCAAGAAGTTGTGGATTTAAGGGGCTGTGATGATTCGTACAATCGACTTCATGGGTGTGCGCAATATTGCGTTCGCCCTCACGCTGCTCCTGACCCTGTTGGCGTTGGGGAGCTGGTTTTTCAAAGGTTTGAATTTCGGTCTGGATTTTACCGGCGGTACGCAGATCGAGTTGAGTTACGAGCAGTCGGCCGATCTCGGCCAGGTGCGTGAGCAGTTGGCTGCCGCCGGCTTTGAAGATGCCGTGGTACAGAGCTTTGGTGCGACCACCGATGTGGTGGTGCGCATGCAGGGCGATGATCCGAATCTGGGGAGTAAGGTTGCCACGGCACTGCAGCAATCCGGCGCTGCGGTGCAGGTGAAGAAAGTCGAGTTTGTCGGTCCGCAGGTGGGTGAAGAGCTGCGCGATCAAGGCGGGCTGGGCATGCTTCTGGCGTTGGGCGGCATCATGCTCTACCTGGCCTTCCGCTTTCAGTGGAAGTTCGCCTTGGGTGCCATCGTTTCGTTGGTGCATGACGTGGTGGTGACGCTGGGGATTCTGTCGTTCTTCCAGATCACCTTCGACCTGACGGTGCTGGCGGCATTGCTGGCGATCATCGGTTATTCGTTGAACGACACCATTGTGGTCTTCGACCGGGTACGCGAGAACTTCCGCGTACTGCGCAAAGCCAGTCTGATCGAAAACATCAACATCTCCACCACGCAAACCCTGCTGCGGACCATGGCTACTTCGGTTTCGACCTTGCTGGCGATTGGGGCTTTGTTGATTTTCGCGGGCGATAACCTTCACGGCTTTTCCATTGCCTTGTTCATCGGTGTATTCGCCGGTACGTATTCGTCGATCTATATCGCCAACGTTGTGCTGATCTGGCTCAACCTGAGTGTCGAAGATCTGATCCCGCCGGTGGTGGCTGAAGAGGTTGATGAGCGTCCTTGACTCTGTGCGCTCTATCGCAGTTATGCCGGCGCGACATGAGTGGCTGGGGAACTTGCATCGCATCGCCTCACTCCAAGGCTGGGAGTGAGGCGTAATGCGCCGGATAGCGTAAGGTCAGGAGGTTGTTATGAACAAATCAATGCTCGTTGGTGCGGTGCTGGGTGCTGTGGGTGTAACTGCTGGCGGTGCTGTCGCAACTTACAATTTGGTAAGTGCGCCCGAGTACGCGGAAGTTCTCGCCGTAACGCCGGTAAAAGAAACCATCAAAACCCCGCGTGAGGTCTGCAAAGACGTCACCGTGACGCGTCAGAAGCCAGTCAAGGATCAGCATCAGATTGCCGGTACCGCAATTGGTGCAGTGGTCGGTGGCTTGCTCGGCAATCAGGTGGGCGGCGGCACAGGTAAGAAGATAGCCACGGTTGCCGGTGCTGTGGGCGGTGGTTATGCCGGCAATAAGGTGCAGGAAAACATGCAGGCCGGTGACACCTATACCACCACTGAGACTCGTTGCAGCACCGTGACCGATACCAGTGAAAATGTGGTCGGTTACGATGTGCAGTATCAGTTGGATGGTAAGGAAGGTCGGGTGCGCATGGAGCGTGACCCGGGCAGTAAGATTCCGGTCAAAGACGGTCAGTTGGTGCTGGCAGAATCTGCCCAGTAATTCGCTGAAGTCAAAAAAGCGCCCTGCGGGGCGCTTTTTCATGGGCAATAAAAAACCGGCGCTTGGCCGGTTTTTGTCTGCTGCGGGTGATCAGCGTTTTAGCGAGGCGGACAGGTGTGGCTGGATCGCAGTCAAAACGGCTTTGAAGCATTTGGTGTTGCCGGCGACGATCTGGCCCTTCTCGAGGAAGTCGTGACCGCCGCTGAAATCGCTGACCAGGCCGCCTGCTTCTTGGATCAGCAGGGCGCCAGCGGCCATGTCCCACTCGGACAGGCCAAACTCCCAGAAGGCGTCGAAGCGACCGGCGGCGACATAGGCCAAGTCCAGGCTGGCAGCGCCGGCCCGGCGGACGCCAGCAGTCTGGCCAACCAGGCTGCGGAACATGCCCAGGTAGTTTTCCAGGTTGTCGAGTTGGCTGTCGCGGAACGGGAAACCGGTGCCGAGCAGGGCGCCTTCCAGGCTTTTACGTGCGCTGACGCGCAGGCGGCGGCCGTTCAAGGCGGCGCCACGGCCACGGCTGGCGGTGAATTCTTCTTGGCGAACCGGGTCGATGATCACGGCGTGCTCGAGGCGGCCGCGGTATTTGCATGCCAGGCTGACGGCAAAGTGCGGAACGCCACGGACAAAGTTGGTGGTACCGTCCAGCGGGTCGATGATCCACAGGTAATCGGCGCCCTCGCCGGTGCCTGGAATCAGACCGCCTTCTTCACCGAGGAAACCGTGATTCGGGTAGGCCTTACGCAGTGCCTGGATGATCAGTTGCTCGGCGGAGCGATCAATCTCGGTCACGTAGTCTTTGGCATCTTTCTCGTCGACCGAGATGACGTCCAAGCGTTCGATAGAGCGGAAGATCATTTCACCGGCGCTACGGGCTGCGCGCAGAGCGATATTCAGCATGGGCTGCATGGACGTTTCACCTGGGTCGTTAAAGAAAGCCGGCCATTCTAGCAGAAAAGCCCAAAGGATGAAGAGTCGCCAGTGTCTTGCGTGGCATAAGTGAGGGGGCTTCTGTAAGATTTGTTCCCCCTGGCTGGCTGTGTGAGCGTCTGCGTTGCTGCAAAATATTCGAGTGGTTCTGGTCAATACCAGTCATCCCGGCAATATCGGGGGCGCTGCGCGGGCCATGAAGAACATGGGGTTGTCGCGTTTGGTGCTGGTCGATCCAATGGATTTCCCCAGTGGCGATGCCGTGGCGCGAGCGTCTGGGGCTACCGACATTCTCGAGGCGGCGCAGGTGGTTGGCACGCTTGAGGAAGCGTTGGTGGGGTGCAGTCTAGTGCTTGGCACCAGCGCCCGAGATCGGCGGATTCCCTGGCCCTTGCTTGACCCGCGCGAATGCGGTGTGACGGCCTGCGAGCAGGCGCTACAAGGTGGCGAGGTGGCCTTGGTGTTTGGGCGGGAATACGCTGGTTTGACCAATGAGGAGCTGCAGCGCTGCCAGTTTCATGTGCATATTCCGTCAGATCCTGAGTTCAGTTCGCTGAATCTGGCTGCTGCAGTGCAAGTGTTGGCGTATGAGGTGCGTATGGCATGGCTGATGGCGCAGAATCAGCCAACCAAGACGGCCAAGCTGGAAACCACGGCCATGCTCAATGCGCAGCCGGTGACTGCGGATGAGATGGAGTCTTTCTACACGCACTTGCAGGGCGCTTTGGTCGAGATTGGTTTTCTCGATCCGGCCAAGCCTCGACATTTGATGAGTCGCTTGCGGCGTCTTTACGGGCGTAGTGGTATCAGTAAGCTGGAAATGAATATCTTGCGTGGCATTCTGACGGAGACCGTCAAGGCTGCGCGTGGTGAGCACCATAAGCAGGGGAAATCTGATGTTTGAGCGCGTGCGAGAAGATATCCAGAGCGTATTTCATCGCGATCCGGCGGCGCGCAATACGCTTGAGGTGGTTACCTGCTATCCCGGTTTACATGCGGTGTGGCTGCACCGTCTGGCGCATGCGTTGTGGGTGTCCGGTTGGAAGTGGTTGGCGCGGGTGGTGTCGAATTTCGGGCGCTGGATGACCGGGATCGAGATTCATCCAGGCGCGAAGATTGGCCGGCGTTTCTTTATCGATCACGGTATGGGCATCGTCATCGGCGAGACGGCTGAGATTGGCAATGATGTCACCCTGTATCAGGGCGTGACGCTAGGTGGTACCAGCTGGAACAAGGGCAAGCGCCACCCGACTCTCGAGGACGGTGTGGTGGTCGGTGCTGGCGCCAAGGTGTTGGGGCCGTTTACCGTCGGTGCGGGTGCCAAGATTGGCTCCAATGCGGTGGTGACCAAGGCCGTGCCGGCGGGTGCCACGGCGGTCGGTATTCCGGGGCGTATCATCGTCAAGTCGGATGACGAGCAGGAGGCCAAGCGCCAGGCGATCGCCGAGAAGCTCGGTTTCGATGCTTATGGCGTTAGTCAGGACATGCCGGATCCGATCGCGCGGGCCATCGGCCAACTGCTCGATCACCTTCAGGCTGTTGATGGGCGCTTGGAGGGGATGTGCGCGGCGCTGAAAGAGTTGGGTAGCGATTACTGCGCGAAAGACCTGCCGGCATTGCGCGATGAAGACTTCGTCGGGGTGTGCAAGGAGCAGGGCGACAAGCCGGCAGCATGATGTGCGGCGCGGCGTATTTTGCTATGCTGCGCGCCCTCCTGATCAAGCTAATCCCGAGTGAATCAATAGGTCTTATAGTTGACTTAAATACTCGGGAATTGCATACTCGCGTCACATTGTGATTCCGTGGTAACCCTCCATGCGACTGACCACCAAAGGCCGTTATGCCGTCACCGCCATGCTCGATTTGGCGCTGCATGCGCAGCATGGGCCGGTGTCCCTCGCCGATATTTCCGAGCGTCAGGGCATTTCTCTGTCTTACCTGGAGCAACTGTTTGCCAAGCTGCGGCGCGGCAATCTGGTTTCCAGTGTGCGTGGTCCCGGCGGCGGTTATCAGCTGTCGCGCGACATGCAGGGCATTCAGGTGGCGGAAGTGATCGATGCGGTCAACGAATCCGTCGATGCCACGCGCTGCCAGGGGCAGGGCGATTGCCATGCGGGCGATACCTGTCTGACCCACCATTTATGGTGCGACCTCAGTCAGCAGATTCACGAATTCCTCAGTGGCATCAGCTTGGCCGATCTGGTTATGCGCCGCGAGGTGCAGGAAGTCGCTCAGCGCCAGGATCAGCGCCGCTGCAATGGCAGGATGCCGTATCTGGATAAGATTGAAGCGTCCACCGTCGATTGAACGAAAGGCGCCGGCCTGCTGGCCTGAGACCTGATAGGAGAAAATTAATGAAATTGCCGATTTATCTCGATTATTCCGCCACTACGCCGGTCGATCCGCGTGTTGCACAGAAGATGAGCGAATGCCTGCTGGTCGACGGTAACTTCGGTAATCCGGCGTCGCGCTCCCATGTGTTCGGCTGGAAGGCTGAAGAAGCTGTCGAGAATGGCCGTCGTCAGGTCGCCGAGCTGGTCAATGCCGACCCGCGTGAAATCGTCTGGACGTCTGGCGCTACCGAGTCGAACAACCTGGCCATTAAGGGCGTTGCCGACTTTTACAAGAGTAAAGGTAAGCACCTGATCACCTCGAAGATCGAGCACAAAGCGGTGCTCGATACCATGCGTCAGCTTGAGCGTGAGGGCTTCGAAGTCACCTACATCGAGCCGGGCGAAGATGGCTTGATTACTCCGGCGATGGTCGAGGCGGCGATGCGTGAGGACACCATTCTGGTGTCGATCATGCACGTCAATAATGAAATCGGCACGATCAACGACATCGCGGCGATCGGTGAGCTGACCCGTTCGCGCGGCGTGTTCTTGCATGTCGATGCGGCACAGTCCACCGGCAAGGTGGCGATCGATCTGGACGCCCTCAAGGTCGACCTGATGTCGTTTTCGGCGCATAAAACCTATGGCCCCAAGGGGGTTGGCGCGCTTTATGTTCAGCGTAAGCCGCGTGTGCGCCTGGAAGCCCAGACCCACGGTGGCGGTCATGAGCGCGGCATGCGTTCCGGTACCCTGGCGACCCACCAGATCGTCGGCATGGGTGAAGCCTTTCGCATTGCCAAGGAAGAAATGGTCCAGGAAAACCAGCGCATCCTGGCCCTGCGTGATCGCTTCTTCCAGCAGGTCGATGGTTTGGAAGAGCTGTACATCAACGGCAGCATGACTGCCCGTGTACCGCACAATCTCAACCTCAGCTTCAACTACGTTGAGGGTGAGTCGCTGATCATGGCGCTCAAGGACCTGGCGGTATCGTCCGGCTCGGCTTGTACCTCGGCGTCGCTTGAGCCGTCTTACGTCCTGCGTGCCCTGGGCCGCAACGATGAGTTGGCGCACAGCTCCATTCGTTTCACCTTCGGTCGCTTCACCACCGAAGAAGAAGTCGACTATGCCGCGCAGAAGGTTCGCGAGGCGGTCACCAAGCTGCGCGAATTGTCGCCGCTGTGGGATATGTACAAAGACGGCGTCGACATCTCCAAGATCGAGTGGGCAGCGCACTAAGTAGTCGCCGGGCAAGAGCGGCTCTCTGATGAGGAAGGAATACCAGCATGGCTTACAGTGAAAAGGTCATTGACCATTACGAAAACCCGCGCAACGTCGGCAAGATGGACGCGGAAGACCCGGACGTGGGCACCGGCATGGTCGGCGCGCCGGCGTGTGGCGATGTGATGCGTCTGCAGATCAAGGTCAACGAGCAGGGGGTCATCGAAGACGCCAAGTTCAAGACCTATGGTTGCGGTTCGGCAATCGCCTCCAGCTCCCTTGCTACCGAGTGGATGAAGGGCAAGACCCTGGCCGAAGCGGAAACCATCAAGAATACCCAGTTGGCCGAAGAGCTCGCTCTGCCGCCCGTGAAAATCCACTGCTCGGTTCTCGCCGAGGACGCCATCAAGGCGGCCGTGCGCGACTACAAGCAGAAGAAAGGCTTGCTCTAAGGAGATCTGTCGATGGCTATCAGCATGACCGAAGCTGCCGCTCAGCACGTGCGTCGCTCCCTTGATGGGCGTGGCAAGGGCGAGGGTATCCGCCTGGGTGTTCGCACCACCGGCTGCTCTGGCCTGGCTTATGTGCTGGAGTTCGTTGACGAGGCCGCTGGCGAAGATCAGGTGTTCGAGAGTCACGGGGTCAAGGTGATCATCGATCCCAAAAGCCTGGTGTATCTCGATGGCACCGAGCTGGACTTCGTCAAAGAGGGGTTGAACGAGGGGTTCAAGTTCAACAACCCGAACGTGCGCGGCGAATGTGGCTGCGGCGAGAGCTTCAATATCTGAGGCGCGTGTGGGTATTCCTTGTCATTTTGCCCTGTTTGATCTGCAGCCAGGTTTTCGCTTGGACCTTGAGCAGTTGGCTGTGCGTTATCGCGAGCTGGCGCGCAATGTCCATCCGGATCGTTTTGCCGATGCTTCCGAGCGCGAACAGCGCTTGGCGCTTGAACAGTCGGCGAGCCTCAATGAGGCCTACCGGACGTTAAAGAATGCACCGCAGCGGGCTCGCTACCTACTTGCATTGCGTGGGCCTGAATTGCCTTTGGAAGTCACGGTACAAGACCCGGGCTTCCTAATGCAGCAGATGCAGTGGCGCGAAGAGCTCGAGGATCTGCAGGACAGCGCCGATTTACCCGGCGTGGCCGCGTTCAAGCGCCGTTTGAAGATCGCTCAGGATGAGCTGAACGAAAGCTTTGCCGTTTGTTGGGACGATCCGCTGCGCCGTGAAGAGGCCGAGCGCCTAATGCGCCGCATGCAGTTTCTCGACAAGCTTTCCCACGAGGTCCGCCAATTGGAAGAGCGCCTCGACGATTAACACTCGCGCGGCTGCTAGGCTACTAGAGGGCGCGCCTGATATTCAGATAAGCATTATTAATCATGGCCTTACTGCAGATCGCTGAGCCCGGACAGAGCCCCCAGCCACACCAGCGTCGTTTGGCTGTGGGTATTGATCTGGGTACCACCAATTCGCTGGTCGCTGCGGTGCGCAGTGGTCTTTCCGAGCCGCTGGCGGATGCCCAGGGGCAGGTGATCCTGCCGTCGGCGGTGCGTTATTACGCTGATCATGTCGAAGTGGGCGAGGCGGCAAAAGCGGCCGCGTCCAGCGATCCGTTGAATACCGTGTTGTCGGTCAAGCGCCTGATGGGTCGTGGTCTAGCCGACGTCAAGCAGCTCGGCGAGCAGTTGCCGTATCACTTTGTCGATGGCGAGTCGCATATGCCATTTATCGACACTGTGCAGGGGCCGAAAAGCCCGGTTGAGGTGTCTGCCGATATTCTCAAGGTGCTGCGTCAGCGCGCCGAAACCACCTTGGGTGGTGAGTTGGTGGGGGCGGTGATTACCGTGCCGGCCTACTTCGACGATGCGCAGCGCCAGGCAACTAAAGATGCCGCGCGATTGGCCGGGCTGAATGTACTGCGTCTGCTCAATGAGCCGACCGCCGCCGCTGTTGCCTATGGGTTGGATCAGCATGCCGAAGGTGTGGTGGCGATCTATGACTTGGGCGGCGGCACCTTCGATATTTCGATTCTGCGCCTGACCGGTGGCGTGTTCGAGGTGTTGGCCACGGGGGGCGACAGCGCCCTGGGTGGTGATGACTTCGATCATGCAATTGCCGGCTGGATGGTCGAGCAGGCTGGTCTGTCCGCCGATCTCGATCCGGGTGCGCAGCGTCTGTTGCTTGAGGCCGCCTGCGCGGCCAAAGAGGCCCTGACCGATAACGCCAGTGCGATGCTCGGCTATGCCGGTTGGCAGGGGCAATTGACGCGCGAGCAGTTCGAGGCGCTGATCGAGCCGATGCTGGCGCGCAGCCTCAAGGCGTGTCGGCGTGCCGTGCGCGATGCTGGCATCGAGTTGGATGCCGTCGAGGCCGTGGTCATGGTCGGTGGTTCGACCCGTGTGCCACGTGTGCGCCAGGCCGTCGCTGAGCTGTTTGGGCGTGAGCCGCTGACCGATATTGATCCGGATCAAGTGGTGGCCATCGGTGCGGCCATTCAGGCCGATGCGTTGGCAGGTAACAAGCGTGGCGACGGCGAAGAGTTGCTGCTGCTGGATGTGATTCCGCTGTCGCTCGGTCTGGAAACCATGGGCGGGCTGATGGAGAAGGTGATTCCGCGTAACACCACGATTCCGGTGGCGCGCGCCCAGGATTTCACCACCTATAAAGATGGCCAGACGGCCATGATGATTCACGTATTGCAGGGCGAGCGCGAGCTGATCAGCGATTGTCGCTCCCTGGCGCGCTTCGAGCTGCGTGGTATTCCGCCGATGGTCGCCGGTGCCGCGAAAATTCGCGTGACCTTCCAGGTCGATGCCGATGGCTTGCTCAGTGTCGCGGCGCGTGAGTTGGCGTCTGGCGTCGAGGCGAGCATTCAGGTCAAGCCATCCTACGGGCTAACCGATGGCGAGATCGCGCGGATGCTGCAGGATTCCTTCAAGAATGCCGGCGACGACAAGGTGGCCCGCGTGCTGCGCGAGCAGCAGGTCGATGCTCAGCGTTTGCTGGAGGCGGTGCAGGCGGCGCTGGATGCCGATGGCGAGCGTTTGCTGGACGCCGAAGAGCGTCTGGCGATCGATGCGCAAATGCAGCAGTTGCGCGACTTGATGGCCGGTAGCGACGGGCCGGCCATTGAGCAGCAGACCAAACGGTTGACCCAGGTGACCGATGCCTTCGCTGCTCGTCGCCTGGATGCCACGGTCAAAGCCGCTTTGGCTGGTCGTAGTCTTAATGAGATTGAGGAATAAGCATGCCGCAGATTATTTTTCTGCCCCACGCCGCGTTCTGCCCGGATGGGTTGGTCGTAGAGGTCGAGCCCGGCGTCTCTATCCTCGAGGTGGCGCATGACCACCATATCGAAATGGAAAGCGCCTGCGGCGGTGTCTGCGCTTGCACCACGTGCCACTGCATCGTGCGCGAGGGCTTCGACTCGCTGGCCGAAGCCGACGAATTGGAAGAGGACATGCTGGACAAGGCCTGGGGGCTCGAGGCGCAATCGCGGCTGTCCTGCCAGGCGATTGTGGGCGATGAAGACCTGACTGTCGAAATACCGAAATATTCGCTCAACCATGCCGCCGAAGCGCCGCATTGACTCAAGGAGCCATCATGAGCCTGAAATGGGTTGATGTACTGGAAATCGCTATTGAACTTGCCGAAAGCAAGCCGGATGTCGATCCGCGTTTCGTCAACTTCGTCGATCTGCATCGCTGGGTCTTGGCCTTGCCGGAATTCTCCGACGACCCGCAGCGCGGCGGTGAGAAGGTGCTCGAAGCCATTCAGGCGGCTTGGATCGAAGAGGTCGACTGATCGGCGCGCCAATTGGCGCACCCTACGCATTTAACCTAAACCCGCGTATAATTCGCGGGTTTAATTTTTCGCTTTAATCCCTGTTTCTGGAGTTTCACATGGCTGTTCAACGCACTTTCTCCATCATCAAGCCGGATGCCGTCGCTAAAAACGTTATCGGCGAAATCACCTCGCGTTTCGAAAAAGCCGGCCTGCGCGTCGTTGCTTCGAAAATGCTTCAGCTGTCCGAGCGCGAAGCTGCTGGCTTCTACGCCGAGCACAGCGAGCGTGGCTTCTTCAAGGATCTGGTTGCTTTCATGACTTCCGGCCCGGTTATCGTCCAGGTTCTGGAAGGCGAAAACGCTGTTCTGGCTAACCGTGATCTGATGGGCGCTACCAACCCGAAAGAAGCGGCTGCCGGCACCATCCGTGCTGATTTCGCGGTTTCCATCGACGAAAACGCCGTACACGGTTCCGATTCCGAAGCCTCCGCTGCGCGTGAAATCGCTTACTTCTTCGCTTCGACCGAAGTTTGCGCTCGCATTCGCTAAGCGAATTTGAGTGAGGGTGAAGCCATGACTGACGCTACCGGGAAAATCAATCTGCTGGGTCTGACCCAGGCAGAGATGGAACAATTCTTCGAAAGTATCGGGGAAAAGCGTTTCCGTGCCGGTCAGATGATGAAATGGATTCACCACTTTGGCGTCGATGATTTCGATGCCATGAGCAATGTCAGCAAGGTCTTGCGCGAAAAGCTCAAGGCCTCTGCTGAAATCCGCGGCCCGGAAGTGGTCAGCGAAGATATTTCTACTGATGGCACGCGCAAGTGGGTAGTGCGGGTGGCGTCAGGCAGTTGCGTAGAAACCGTGTATATCCCCCAGGGCTCGCGTGGCACTTTGTGTGTGTCCTCGCAGGCTGGCTGTGCGCTGGATTGCAGTTTCTGCTCGACCGGCAAGCAAGGTTTCAATAGCGATCTCAGCGCCGCCGAAGTGATCGGCCAGGTGTGGATCGCCAACAAGTCGTTCGGCAGCGTGCCGGCGAAGATCGACCGTGCCATCACCAATGTGGTGATGATGGGCATGGGCGAGCCGCTGCTGAATTTCGACAACGTCGTCGCCGCCATGAAAATCATGATGGACGACCTCGGCTATGGCATCTCCAAGCGTAAGGTGACCCTGTCCACCTCCGGCGTGGTGCCAATGATCGACAAGCTCGGCGAGGTCATCGACGTATCGCTGGCGCTGTCGCTGCATGCGCCGAACGATGCGCTACGCAATCAGTTGGTGCCAATCAACAAGAAGTATCCGCTGGAAATGCTTCTGGCGGCTTGTAAGCGTTATGTCGCGCGCCTCGGCGAGAAGCGTGTGCTGACCATCGAGTACACCCTGCTCAAGGATGTCAACGATAAGACCGAGCACGCTGAGGAGATGATCGCACTTCTCAAAGATGTGCCTTGCAAGATCAATCTGATTCCGTTTAATCCCTTCCCCCACTCGGGTTACGAACGGCCAAGTAACAATGCCATTCGCCGTTTTCAGGACCTGCTGCACAAAGCCGGGCACAATGTCACCGTGCGTACTACTCGCGGTGAGGATATTGACGCTGCCTGTGGGCAGTTGGTCGGCCAGGTGATGGATCGTACCCGTCGTAGCGAGCGCTACATTGCCGTGCGTGAATTGAGTAGCGAGGCAGACACGCCGCGTTCCGCCGCCAATCGAACTTGAAGGGAGGATACCCATGACCTTGCGCCCAGCGCTGTTCTTGTTAATCGCCAGCCTGTTGGCCGGTTGTGTTTCGACCGGCGATGTCGACCCAATGAGAACAGGTAAAGGACGTAACGAGGCACGCGATGCCTACGTCCAGCTTGGCATCGGTTACTTGCAACAAGGCGCCAGCGAGCGCGCCAAGGTGCCGCTGAAGAAAGCCCTGGAACTGGATCCCTCGAGTGCCGACGCGCATGCCGCCTTGGCGCTGGTGTTCCAGATCGAGATGGAGGCGAAGCTGGCCGACGAGCATTTTCGCAAGGCCCTCTCGCAACGCCCCAGCGATGCTCGCTTGCTGAATAACTACGGCAGTTTTCTGTTCGAGCAAAAGCGCTACGAAGACGCCTTTGAGCGTTATCAGCAAGCTGCTCAAGACAATCTCTATCCTGAACGCTCGCGGGTATTCGAGAACCTGGGGATGACTGCGATGATGCTCAAGCAGCGTGAGCAGGCGCAAAGTTACTTTGAACGCTCATTGCGCCTGAACAGTCGGCAGCCGCGTGCGTTGCTGGAAATGGCAGTGATGTCCTACGAGGACAAGCAATATGTACCGGCGCGCAACTATTACGACAGCTATAGCGCGCTGTCTACGCAGAATGCCCGCAGCTTGCTCTTGGGCACGCGCCTAGCAGCGATCTTCGAGGATCGTGATAAAGCCGCCAGCCTTGGCCTGCAATTGAAACGTCTTTATCCCGGTACGCCGGAATATCAGCAATACCTGTCGGAGCAATGATGAAAGCGGCGCATCCTGAAGTTGTAGCAGCTCACCGTGTCAACCCCGGCGAGTCCTTGCGCAAGGCCCGCGAGAGTAAAAGCTGGACGATCGCCGAGGTCGCGACCCAGCTCAATCTGACGCCGCAGCGGCTGACTCAGATTGAGGCCGGGGCTTTCGATAAGTTACCGGGTCATACGTTTGCGCGGGGCTACATTCGTGCTTACGCCAAACTGCTCGACATGGACCAGGACCGTTTGGTGCTGGAGTTCGATCAGTTCACCGGTAGCGATGCCGCAGGAAGCAGCGTGCATAGCCTGGGGCGTATCGAAGAACCGGTGCGTTATTCGCAGAGTGTTCTGCGTTTTGTCAGCTTCATTCTGCTGGTGGCGCTGGCGGTGGCGGGTTTCTACTGGTGGCAGGATCAAGCGGAACGGCGCGCCGATGAATTGGCGGCCACCAGCATTGAGCATGTCGAAGTGGATGGCGCCGATGGCACCACGCAGATTCATCCGCTGGAAGAGCCTGAGGATCAAGCCGTTCTGGCGGCCCAGGACGGCACGGCGCTGAGCTTGCCAAGCGTTTCGGCCGAAGTGGCGGCGCAGCCAGAGGTGGCCGTTGACCCCGAGCAAGCGCCGGTTGCCGCTGAGCAACCCATCACGGCACCCAGCGAGCCTCCTGCGTTGGTCGCGAATGCTGCTGTCGAGCCCGCGCCAGCAGCCAGCCCGGCTCCCGTCATAGCGGCAACCGATACACCAGTGCCGACGGCCGCTGCTGGTGAGGGAGTGGTGCGAGTGACCTTCATCGCCGATTGCTGGACCCAGCTCACGGATGCCAACGGCAAAGTCCTGTTCAGCGCGCTGAAGCGCAAAGGGGATAATCTGGAGCTGGCTGGTAAGGCGCCATTGGAGTTGCGCTTGGGCTTCGCTCGCGGAGCACAGGTGAGTTACAACGGCGAAACGGTGGATGTTGCGCCGTTTATCTCCGGTGAAACTGCACGTCTGAAGTTGGGGTTGTAAGTCATGCATTGCGAATCGCCGATCAAGCGTCGTCTGTCGCGTAAAATCTGGGTTGGCTCGGTGCCGGTCGGCGGCGATGCACCGATTGCCGTGCAGAGCATGACCAATACCGACACCAACGATGTGGCTGCCACCGTCGCTCAGGTTCGCCGCCTGCAAGATGCCGGTGCCGATATCGTGCGCATCTCGGTGCCGGATATGGACGCCGCCGAGGCGTTTGGCCGGATCAAGCAGCAGGTCAGCCTGCCTCTGGTTGCCGATATTCATTTCGACTATCAGATTGCCTTGCGCGTGGCTGAGTTGGGCGTCGATTGCTTGCGCATCAATCCGGGCAATATCGGCCGCGAAGATCGGGTCAAGGCTGTGGTAGAAGCGGCTCGTGATCGTGGCATTTCCATCCGTATCGGCGTTAACGCGGGCTCGTTGGAAAAAGACCTGCAGAAAAAATACGGTGAGCCGACCCCAGAAGCCCTGGTCGAGTCGGCTCTGCGGCATGTCGAGCACCTGGACCGTTTGAACTTCCCGGATTTCAAGGTCAGCGTGAAGGCTTCCGATGTGTTCATGGCCGTTGAGGCCTACCGCTTGTTGGCTAAACAGATCGAACAACCCCTGCACTTGGGCATTACCGAAGCCGGCGGCCTGCGCTCCGGTACGGTGAAATCAGCGGTGGGGCTGGGCATGCTGCTGGCCGACGGGATTGGCGATACCATCCGTATTTCCCTGGCTGCCGACCCGGTTGAAGAGGTCAAGGTTGGCTTCGATATTCTCAAGTCGTTACGCCTGCGTTCGCGTGGCATCAACTTCATTGCCTGCCCGAGTTGCTCGCGGCAGAACTTCGATGTGGTGAAAACCATGAATGAGCTGGAGCAACGCGTCGAAGACCTGTTGGTGCCGCTGGACGTGGCGGTGATCGGTTGTGTGGTCAATGGCCCGGGCGAAGCCAAGGAGGCGCATATCGGCCTCACCGGTGGCTCGCCGAACAACCTGATCTATATCGACGGCAAACCGGCACACAAACTGAACAACGACAATCTGGTGGATCAGCTGGAAAAGCTGATTCGCCAGAAAGCGGCCGAAAAAGTCGCCGCAGATGCCGCCGTCATCGTACGTGGCTGAGCCTCTGCGAACCAAGAACAGCTAAGGAACCGAATTGAGCAAGTCCCTGCAAGCCATCCGTGGCATGAACGATATCCTGCCCGAGCAAACCCCGCTTTGGCGTTACTTTGAAGGCCGTGTGGCTGGCCTGCTGGATGGCTACGGTTATCGGCAGATTCGCATGCCGATCGTCGAGTTCACCGAGCTGTTCAAGCGCTCCATCGGTGAAGTCACCGATATCGTCGAAAAAGAGATGTACACCTTTGAGGATCGCAACGGCGACTCCTTGACCCTGCGCCCCGAGGGCACCGCAGCCTGCGTGCGCGCGGTGCTCGAGCATGGTCTGTCCGGCGGCGGGCAAACCCAGAAGCTCTGGTATATCGGCCCGATGTTCCGCCACGAGCGCCCGCAGAAAGGCCGTTATCGCCAGTTCCACCAGATCGGTGTGGAAGTCTTCAATATCGACGGCCCGGACATCGACGCCGAGCTGATCGTGCTGACCTGGCGCCTGTGGGGCCTGCTGGGTATCCGCGATGCGGTGAAGCTTGAGCTGAACAGCCTTGGCACTAGCGCCGCGCGCGCGGTGTACCGTGATGCGCTGGTCGAGTTCCTGACCGCGCATGCCGACCAGCTGGATGAAGACAGCCGCCGCCGCATGACCAGCAACCCGTTGCGTGTGCTCGACAGCAAGTCCCCGGAAACCCAGGCCTTGCTGGTCGATGCGCCGAAGCTGGCGGATTACCTGGACGACGAGTCGCGTGCGCACTTTGACGGTCTGAAAGCCCGTCTGGATGCCGCCGGCGTGCCTTACGTGATCAATCCCAAGCTGGTGCGAGGTCTGGACTACTACAGCAAGACCGTATTCGAGTGGGTCACCGACCAGCTCGGCGCGCAAGGCACGGTCTGCGCGGGTGGCCGCTACGATGGCCTGGTCGAGCAGATGGGCGGCAAGCCGACCACCGGCGTAGGTTTCGCCATGGGCATCGAACGCCTGGTGCTGCTGATCGAAACCTTGGGTAAAGTGCCGGCGGAAATTGCCCGTCAGGTCGATCTCTACCTGTGCGCCTTCGGCGAGCCGGCAGAGTTGGCGGCCCTGACCCTGGCCGAGCGCTTGCGTGATCAATTGCCGGCTTTGCGTTTGCAAGTGAATGCCGGTGCCGGCAGTTTCAAGAGCCAATTGAAGAAAGCCGACAAGAGCGGCGCGCTCTATGCCCTGGTGCTGGGTGAAGACGAACTGGCCCAGCAAGTGGTAGGTTGCAAGCCGCTGCGGGATCAGGGTGAACAACAAAGTATCGCCTGGGCTGCTCTAGCCGAGTATTTGAAGACCTGCACCGCGCAGGCCTAACAGGCTGTTAAGCGATTTAGCGAATAGGAGTATTGGGGTGGTTTCGCGTACCGATGATGAAGAGCTGGCGGTAATCAAGGACTGGTGGCAGCGCAACGGCAAGCCGTTGTTGACCGGCAGCGTACTGGCGCTGGTAGCGGTATTCGGCTGGCAGGGCTGGCAGAAGTACCAGACCAACCAATCGCAGGGCGCCTCGATGGTGTATCAGCAATTGCTGGAAACGGCGCTGAACCCGAGTGGTCAGCCCGATGCGGCCAAGGTTGCCGAACTGGCCAATACGCTGAAAAGTGATTTTGGCGGTACGCACTATGCCCAGTACGGCAGCTTGTTCGTGGCCAAAGTAGCGGTCGAAGCGGGCAAATTGGACGATGCCGCCAGCGAGCTGCGGGCGATTGTCGACAAGCCGGCGGATGACACCCTGGCGGAGTTGGCGCGTCAGCGTCTGGCTCGCGTGCTGGCTGCGCAGGACAAAGCCGAAGAAGCGCTGAAACTGCTCGAAGGTGACGCCGATCAGGCGTATCTGGCCAGCCGTGAAGAGCTTAAAGGCGATCTGCTGGTGCAACTGGGTCGTAGTGATGATGCGCATGCCGCCTATGTAAAAGCCAAGGCAGCACTTTCCGAAGAAGCTGCCGTAGGTGGTTTGCAAATGAAGCTCGACGACCTGGCGAAAGGGGATGCGTGACGTGATGCGTTGGAAAAATGCCGCACTGCTGGCCCTGGCCGTTCTGGTCGTCGGTTGCAGCAGCAATAGCAAGAAAGAACTTCCGCCAGCCGAGCTGCCTGACTTCGAAGAAGAAGTCGTGTTGCAGAAGGAGTGGAGCCGCTCGATTGGCGAAGGCCAGGGCGAGACCTTCAACATGCTGGTGCCGGCGGTCGATGGCGAGCGCATTTATGCCGCCGACGTCGAGGGCCTGGTCATGGCGCTGGACCGCATGAGCGGCGATGTGATCTGGAAAGAAGACCTCGAAGCGCCGGTTTCCGGTGCGGTCGGTGCCGGTTATGGCCTGGTCCTGCTGGGTACCCTGAAGGGCGAAGTGATCGCCCTGGATGCCAGCAGCGGTGAGGAAAAGTGGCGTTCGCGGGTGACCAGTGAAGTGTTGGCTGCGCCGGCGATCAACGGCGACATCGTGCTAGTACAGACGCAGGACGATCGTTTGATTGCCCTGGATGCCGAAACCGGTAGCCAGCGCTGGATTTTTGAAAACACTCCGGCGGTACTGACTCTGCGCGGCACCGGTAGCCCGATTCTGACTAACCGCTTGGCCGTCGCCGGTCTGTCCAGCGGCAAGGTCATCGCCCTCGATGCGCAGCGCGGTATTCCCGTGTGGGAGCAACGTGTGGCGATTCCACAAGGTCGCTCCGAGCTGGACCGGGTGGTCGATATCGACGGCGGTCTGCTGTTGTCGGGCGGCACCCTCTACGTGGTCAGCTATCAAGGCCGCGTTGCTGGGCTGGATCTGGAAAGCGGGCGGATACTCTGGCAGCGTGAAGCCTCCAGTTCGGTCGGCGTCGCGCAAGGCTTTGGTAGCGTCTACGTGAGCCTGGCCAGTGGCACTGTGGAAGGTATCGACGAGCGTTCCGCATCGGCACTCTGGAGCAACGATGCCCTGGCCCGCCGCCAGCTGTCGGCGCCGCAAGTGTTTTCCAGCTATGTGGCGTTCGGTGACTTGGAAGGTTACCTGCACCTGATCAGTCAGGTGGATGGACGTTTCGTCGGTCGCGAGCGTATCGACAGCGATGGCCTGCGCGCTCGTCCGTTGGTCGTTGGCGACTGGCTGTATGCGTTCGGCAATGGTGGCAAGCTGGTGGCGCTGACCATCAAGTAACCCTGCGCTGAGAAGCGGCCCAGTATCTGCTGCGCGTCGGCGATACTGCGTTAAAAACAGGCTCGCTCTAGCTCGCGAGATACTGAACCGCTTCAATGGCTATGCTGCATCAGGCCTTGAACCCGAATGCAGTAGTAAAAAAGATTCCGGCCGCTGCCCCCGCAGCGGCTTTTGTATTTTCTGAAATAACGAAGTGGAGAGCCTAATGGTTCCCGTAATTGCCCTGGTGGGCCGCCCGAACGTCGGCAAGTCCACCCTGTTTAACCGCTTGACCAAAAGCCGCGACGCGATTGTCGGCGACCTGTCCGGTCTGACCCGAGATCGCCAATACGGTGAGGCCAAGTGGCAGGGGCGAACCTATATCGTCATCGACACCGGTGGTATTTCCGGTGACGAAGAAGGCATCGACGCGAAGATGGCCGAGCAGTCGCTGCAGGCCATCGAAGAAGCCGATGCCGTATTGTTTCTGGTGGATGCACGCGCCGGCTTGTCCGCTTCCGATCAGATGATCGGCGAGCACCTGCGTCGGCGTAACAAGCGCAGCTTCCTGGTGATCAACAAGGTCGACAACATCGACACCGACCTGGCCCGCGCCGAGTTTTCCAGCATGGGCATGGGCGAGTCCCTGCCGATTGCCGGTGCCCATGGTCGTGGCATTACCCAGATGCTCGAAGCCGTGCTCGGTTCCTTCCCCAAGGATGCCAGCGAGCCGGAAGAGGGCGAGGAAGAGGAAGTCGTCCTCGAAGGTCAGGAAGCCAAGCGGATTCCCGGCCCGAGCGAAAAAGACGGCATCAAGCTGGCGATCATCGGCCGGCCCAACGTCGGCAAGTCGACCCTGGTCAACCGCATGCTCGGTGAAGACCGGGTGATCGTCTATGACCAGCCCGGCACCACTCGCGACAGCATCTATATCCCGTTCGAACGCGATGACGAGAAGTACACCCTGATCGACACCGCCGGCGTGCGTCGCCGCGGCAAGATCTTCGAGGCGGTGGAAAAGTTCTCGGTGGTGAAAACCCTGCAAGCGATCCAGGACTCCAACGTCGTGGTGTTTGTCATGGACGCCCGCGAAGGCGTGGTCGACCATGACCTCAACCTGCTCGGCTTCGTCCTGGAAAGCGGCCGCGCGCTGGTAATTGCCCTGAACAAATGGGACGGCATGGAGCCGAGCGAGCGCGACTATGTGAAGGTCGAGCTGCAACGCCGGTTGTTCTTCGTCGACTTTGCCGATATCCACTTTATCTCCGCGCTGCACGGCACGGGCGTGGGCAATCTGTACAAGTCGGTACAGGCTTCGTTCCAGTCGGCGATCACCCGCTGGCCGACCAACCGTCTGACCCAGATTCTCGAAGACGCGGTCGGCGATCATGCGCCGCCGATGGTCAACAACCGCCGCATCAAGCTGCGCTACGCCCACCTGGGTGGGGCCAACCCGCCGCTGATCGTGATCCACGGCAATCAGGTCGACGCGGTGCCCAAGTCGTATGTGCGTTACTTGGAAAACACCTACCGCCGGGTGCTCAAGCTGGTCGGTACGCCGATTCGCATCGAGTTCAAAGGCGGCGAGAACCCCTATGAGGGCAACAAGAACACCCTGACTGACCGCCAGGTGAACAAGAAGCGCCGCCTGATGAGCCACCACAAGAAGGCCGAGAAGAAGCGCAAAGACAAGCGTTGAGTCTCTAGTCGCGTTCTATAAAGGCACCTGCGGGTGCCTTTTGCCTTTCTGGGCGTTGGGCTATCCTGCGCCATCAACAGGGTGTAGGGCGGGGGAAACCCGCCTGCTTGGGGTTTTTGGCGGGTTGCACCCGCCCTACGGAATAGAGCGATGATTGTCAGTAAACTGCCGAATGTCGGCACCACCATCTTCACCCGTATGTCGCAGCTCGCCGTGGAAACCGGCGCGCTCAACCTGTCCCAGGGTTTCCCCGATTTCGATGGCCCGCAAGCCTTGCGTGAGGCGGTCGGCCGGCATATTGCCGCCGGGCATAATCAGTACGCGCCGATGACTGGCCTGCCGGCACTGCGCGAGCAGGTCGCGGTGAAGATCGCCCGCAGCTATGGCCGTGTGGTCAGCGCCGACAGTGAAGTGACCATCACCCCAGGTGCCACCCAGGCGATCTTCTGTGCGATCCAGGCGTTAATCCAGCCGGGCGACGAGGTGATCGTCTTCGACCCGTGCTACGACAGCTATGAGCCATCGGTCGAGCTGGCTGGCGGGCGTTGTGTGCATGTGCCGCTGGCATTGCCGAACTTCGCCATCGACTGGCAGCGCCTGGCCGATGCGCTGACGGCGAAAACCCGCCTGATCATCCTCAATAGCCCGCATAACCCCAGTGGTGCGTTGATCTCGCGGGCCGAACTGGACCAGCTGGCGGCGCTGATCCGCGAGCGCGACATTTACCTGATCAGTGACGAGGTGTACGAGCATCTGGTGTTCGATGGGTTCAAACACGCCAGCGTGCTGGCCCATGAAGAGCTGTATCAGCGCGCCTTTGTGGTCAGCTCGTTCGGCAAGACCTACCACGTCACGGGCTGGAAAACCGGCTACGTGGTGGCACCGCCGGCGCTGTCCGCCGAGCTGCGCAAGGTGCATCAGTACGTCAGTTTCTGCGGCGTCACGCCGTTGCAATGGGCGCTGGCCGACTACATGACCGAGCATCCCGAGCATGTCGAAGAGCTGCCGGCGTTCTATCAAGCCAAGCGTGACCTGTTCTGCGATCTGCTCGGCGAGTCGCGCTTTCAGTTCAGCCGTGCGGCCGGCACCTATTTCCAGCTAGCCGATTACTCGGCGATCCGCGCTGACCTCGACGACGTGGCAATGGCCGAGTGGCTAACCCGCGAACATGGCGTGGCCGCTATTCCGGTATCGGTGTTCTACCAGCAGCCACCCAAGGATTTGCGTCTGGTGCGTTTCTGCTTCGCCAAGCGCGAGGACACCCTGCGCCAAGCAGCGGAGAAACTATGCGCGATCTGAGCCGGTTGCCCAATCTCGATGTGGCGCTGATCCAGACCGAGCTGACCTGGCATGACCCGGCCGCCAATTGCGCGCATTTTCAGGCGCTGCTGCAGCAGGCTCAGGGTGCCGACCTGATCGTGCTGCCGGAGATGTTCAGCACCGGCTTCTCCATGGACTCCGCTGCCCTGGCCGAGCCCGAGGATGGCCCGACCAGCCAGTGGCTGCGCGAGCAGGCGCAGGCGTTGCAAGCGGTGATAACCGGCAGTCTGATTATCCGGGCCGCTGATGGCTCTTACCGTAATCGCCTGCTCTGGGCGCGCCCGGACGGCAGCCTGGCGCATTACGACAAGCGCCATCTGTTTCGCATGGCCGGTGAGCACAAGTACTACGCGGCGGGTGAGCAGCAGGTGCTGCTGGAAGTGAAGGGCTGGCAGGTGCGGCCGCTGATCTGCTACGACCTGCGCTTCCCGGTCTGGAGCCGCGATGCGCAGCACACCGACTTGCTGCTCTACACCGCCAACTGGCCGGCGGCGCGGCGCAATCACTGGAACCGGCTGCTGCCGGCACGGGCGATTGAAAACCTCTGTTATGTCGCGGCGGTCAATCGCATCGGCGAGGACGGCAAGGGCCATGCCTACAGCGGCGACAGCCAGGTGCTGGATTTCCAGGGTGAGCCGCTGCTGGGTGCCGGCGCGGCGGATGGTGTGTTCCGCGCCACGCTGAGTGCCACCGAACTGGCGGCTTACCGTGAACGCTTTCCGGCGTATCGGGATGCCGATCCCTTCACCTTGGCGTAATGACGGAGCGCACTGAAAAACGCCGGGTTGATCCCGGCGTTTTCATGTTCAGCCCAGTGTCGGGTAATCGGTATAACCCTGTTTGCCACCGCCGTAGAAGGTGCTGGCGTCCGCCTGGTTGAGAGCGGCGCCCGCGGCGAAGCGCTCGACCAGATCGGGGTTGGCGATATACGGCCGGCCATAGGCGAGCAGATCGGCCAGGCCTTCGCTAAGTGCCTGCTCGCCGCTCTCGACGGTTTGTCCGCCGGCCAGGATCAGGGTGCCCTGGTAGCGGTCGCGCAGGGCGCGCAGCAGCTGGTCGAAGCCGTCGAAGCTGCCACCCAGCCAGTCCGGGCGATTGACGTGCAGGTAGGCGAGCTTGCGGCTGTTCAGTTGCTCGACCAGATAGCTGAAGGTTTCCTGCGGGTTGGCGTCGTGCACATCGCCGAAGGTGCCCATCGGCGAGATGCGAATGCCCACACGGCTGCTGTCGCCGAGCGTGGCGACCACCGCGTCGACCACCTGCAACACCAGGCGTGCGCGGTTTTCCGCCGAGCCGCCGTAGGCATCGCTGCGCTGGTTGCTGTTTGAGCAGAGGAACTGGTCGAGCAGGTAACCGTTGGCGGCATGTACTTCCACGCCATCGAAACCAGCGAGCAGGGCATTGGCCGTGCCGTGGGCGTAGGCGGCGACCACCCCGGGCAATTCATTCAGGGCCAGCGCGCGCGGCATGGCGGTGGCGGCCTTGTGGTGGCTGCCGTCGGCTTCCTGCACGTAGCACTCGGCGTTGGCCTGAATCGCCGACGGCGCGACCGGGTCGGCACCGTTCGGTTGCAGCAGCGGGTGGGAAATCCGCCCGACATGCCAGAGTTGCAGGAAAATTCGTCCGTTCCGCGCATGCACGGCTTGGGTGACTTGCTTCCAGCCGGCGACCTGTTCGGCGCTGTGGATGCCTGGGGTCCAGGCGTAACCCTGGCCCTCGGCGCACACCTGCGTGGCTTCGCTGATCAGCAGGCCGGCACTGGCGCGCTGGGCGTAGTAGGTGGCGTTCAGTTCGCTGGGAATGTTGCCCGGTTGCAGGCTGCGCTGACGAGTCAGCGGCGCCATCACCAGGCGATTCGGCAGGCTGAGGCTGCCAAGCTGGAACGGGGAGAGCAGGTGTTGGGCGGGCATGAAACCTCCAGGAGGGGGACCGGAATAGGTCATGACCGACATTATGAGTGTGGCAATCAAATCGGCAAGTACGTACGATAAGCGCAGTCACTTACCTTTGGGTAACTTAAATGAGCGAAACAACCCTGCTGGCGAGCGAAGACAAGCGTTTGGTTGCCGGCGACAAGGTCTACAACACCCCGGTCGAGGTCACTCTGGAGGTGATCGGCGGCAAGTGGAAATCCCTGCTGGCCTACCACTTGATGAGCGGCCCGCAGCGCTTCTCCGCGCTCAAGCGTCTGGTGCCGAACATCACCGAAAAGATGTTGACCCAGCAACTGCGCGAGCTGGAGCGTGCCGGTGTGGTCAGCCGCAAGGTATTCGCCGAAGTACCGCCACGGGTCGAGTACCGCGTGACCGAACACGGCGCGACCCTCAAACCGGTGCTGGAAGCCATGTGTGCCTGGGGTCGCAGCCACTGGCAGCAGCAGGGCTAGACGCCCACGGTCATGCGCCTAACCCACCCTACGAATTACTGCGCTCCAGGCATTGCCTAGCCGGCTGCACGTTTCAACACATAACGTGGACATAGCCAACAAAAACCCGCCATCACGGCGGGTTTTTTTGGCGCTCCGGTTGCGTGAGCCGTCAGGCTGCTTGCGCGTCGGCCTGGCTGAGGGCGCGGTTCAGCGCGCTGAACAGCGCGCGGAAGCTCGCAGTGGTGAGGTTTTCGTCGATGCCGACGCCGTGCAGCGCCCGTCCGCCGTTGACCCGCAGTTCGATATAGGCAGCCGCCTTGGCGTTGGTGCCAGCGCCGATGGCGTGCTCGCTGTAGTCCATGATCTCCACGGCCACCGGCAGGCCGGCGACCAGGGCTTCCAGCGGGCCTTTGCCGATGCCGCGCCAGTGTTGGCTGTCGCCGTTGCTGAGAATTTCCACGTCGACCGCGCTGGTGCCGTTTTCTTCCTGCAGGCGATGGCCTTTCAGGGCGTAGGGCGCCGTGGCTTGCAGGTATTCACGGTCGAGCAGTTGGTAGATCTGCCCGGCACTCATCTCCAGGCCGAGGCGGTCGGTTTCCTTTTGCACCACCTGGCTGAACTCGATCTGCATGCGTCGCGGCAAGCAGATGCCATATTCCTGCTCCAGCAAATAGGTGATGCCGCCCTTGCCGGACTGGCTGTTGACGCGGATCACTGCCTCGTAGCTGCGGCCGATATCGGCCGGGTCGATCGGCAGGTAGGGTACTTCCCAGATGCCGTTCGGGTCCTGCTGGCTGAAGCCTTTGCGGATCGCATCCTGGTGCGAGCCGGAGAACGCGGTGTGCACCAGGTCGCCGACATAGGGATGGCGTGGGTGCACGGGAATCTGGTTGCACTCCTCGACCACCTTGCGCACGTTGTCGATGTCGGAGAAGTCCAGGCCCGGGTGGATGCCCTGGGTGTAGAGGTTCAGCGCCAGGTTGACCAGGTCGACGTTGCCGGTGCGCTCGCCGTTGCCGAACAGGCAGCCTTCGACGCGGTCGGCGCCAGCCATCAGGCCCAATTCGCTGGCGGCCACGCCGGTGCCGCGGTCGTTGTGGGTGTGCAGGCTGATCAGCACGCTGTCGCGGCGGCTGATATGGCGGCCGAACCATTCGATCTGGTCGGCGTAGATATTCGGCGTCGCCACTTCAACGGTGGCCGGCAGGTTGAGGATGACCTTGTTGGTCGGCGTCGGTTGCCAGACGTCGAGCACCGCGTCGCAGACTTCCACGGCGAACGCCAGCTCGGTGGAGGTGAAGATCTCCGGTGAATACTGGAAGGTCCACTGGGTGGCCGGTTGCTGCTCGGCGAGGTTCTTGATGATGCGCGCGGCATTGACCGCGATGTTCACCACGCCGGCCTTGTCCTGATTGAAGACGATCCGGCGGAAGCTCGGCGCGGTGGCGTTGTAGACGTGGACGATGGCCTTCTTCGCGCCGACCAGCGACTCGAAGGTGCGGGTGATCAAATCCTCGCGGGCCTGGGTGAGCACCTGAATGGTGGTGTCGTCCGGGATATGGCCGCCTTCGATCAGCTCGCGAACGAAGTCGAAATCGGTCTGCGAGGCGGAGGGGAAGCCCACTTCGATCTGCTTGATGCCGACCTGCACCAGGGTCTTGAAGAAGCGCATCTTCTTCTCGGCATCCATCGGCTCGATCAGCGATTGGTTGCCGTCGCGCAAATCCGAACTGCACCAGATCGGCACTTCAGTGATGGTCTTCGACGGCCAGCTGCGGTCAGGCAGGTCGATGGCCGGGAAGGCGCGGTATTTGCTGGACGGGTCTTTAAGCATGCTCATCGGGATGTCCTTTTAGCGGCGGCTGCAAGCGGCGGGCCGGGCTGAGTCTGAAATAGGGCGGGGCGTTGGCGTGAACTATTGGCCATGCAGTCGCTGGCTGACCAGGCAGAGGTTGGCGTGTTGGCGCAGCAGAATGAGGGTGTGGGTAGCGTTCATGGCGTCAACCGTAACCAGTGAGGTTAAAGCTGGCAAGTATCTGAAAAAAAATGGTGATAAAGCGCGCTATGGGCAAATAAGAGCAATTTTATTGCGTGAAAATCTGTGCGGCTGTGTGTCGATTGCGCGGTGAGTCGGCCCTGGCTGGGCGCAGGCACCCAGGCCAGGGCCATCCTCGCTTATACCGCGGGTAGAGCCGCGGGGCTGACCTTCAGTTCGCGCATGTCGGCACCGCTCGGGTGCTGGAACACGCGCAGGCCGAACTCCGGCAGGATCGCCAGCAGGTGGTCGAAGATGTCCGATTGAATGCTCTCGTAGCGCGCCCAGGCGGTGGTATTGGTGAAGCAGTACAGCTCCAGCGGCAAGCCGTCGGCGGTGGGGCTGAGTTGGCGCACCAGTTGGGTCATGTCCTGGTGGATGTCCGAGTGTTGGCGCAGGTAGTGCTCCACATAGGCGCGGAAGGTGCCGATGTTGGTGACGCGGCGGGTGTTGGCCGGCTCCTGGCCGTCTTCGGCCAGGCTGCTGTTCCAGCTGAGCAGCTCGCTCTGCTTGGACGTCAGATACTGGCCGAGCAGTTTGAAGCGCTGCAGCCGGGCGATTTCTTCGCCGTTGAGAAAGCCGATGCTGGTCTGGTCCAGATACAGGCTGCGTTTGATGCGCCGTCCGCCCGATTCCTGCATGCCGCGCCAGTTCTTGAACGGATCGCTGATAAAGCGCTTGGTCGGGATGCTGGTGATGGTCTTGTCCCAGTTCTGCACTTTCACGGTATGCAGGGCGATGTCGATCACATCGCCGTCGGCGTTCAGTTGCGGCATCTCGATCCAGTCGCCGACCCGCACGATATCGCTGGAAGAAATCTGCACGCTGGCCACCAGCGACAGCAGGGTGTCCTGAAAAATCAGCAGCAGGACCGCGGCCATGGCACCGAGGCCGGACAGTAGGATCAGCGGCGAGCGGTCGATCAGGGTGGCGACCATGAGGATCGCGGCAATCGCGAAGAGCAGAATCTTCACCACCTGGACGTAGCCCTTGATCGGCTTCAGGTTGGCGTCTGGGCGGCGCTGGTAGACGGTGTTTATCAGGGTCAGCGCGCCGCTGATCGCCAGGGCGATGGTCAGCACGATGAAGGCGCCGCAGACGTTGCGTGTCACCGTGATGGCGGCTTCCGGGAGGTGCGGGACCAGGGCGATGCCGGCGGAGATGATCAACGCCGGCACGATATTGGCCAGGCGGGCAATGATGTGCGAGTCGGATAGCGCGCCGTCCTGGCCGATAGGCGTGGCCTTGAGGGCGCGGTACAGGCCGCGCAGCAGGATGCGTTTGACGACCCAGTTGGCTATCCAGGCGGCAAGCGCCAGCAGACACAGGCTGATCAGGGTGTAAAATTCAGGGTAGCGCTCGAGCCATTCCAGGGTTGCGCTGACGTGCTGGTTCATAGCGGTCCTCGTGTGTTTCGGTGGATCGCCGCATCGCGAGTCATTGGCTCGGCGCACGCGGGCTCTGAAGGGTGGCGAGGGCGTACCTTAACAAAGGCTCCGGCACATCGGCTGTACGGCTTTTCCGATGCTGCCGTGTTTCCTTGCCGGAGCGTGGCCGCGCGGGGCGTGCGGGTGCGCGTTTCCGCGTGGCGCCAGGCTCTGTAGGTCAGCTGTGCTGCTGGCCAGGAGGGTGATCATGGGCAAACCGAATGTCTCGATTCTGCTGCTGGCGAGTGTGTTGCTGCTTATGGCGTGCAGCCAGCAGGCCGCGCGGAACGAGTCGCTGTCGCTGGACGAGCATCTGGCCACATTGGGTTATCGGCAGGG
>TARA_R100001244_G_scaffold44182_1_pt1 | contig 60428 bp, 59 predicted proteins | sample TARA_R100001244 | Tara Oceans TARA_R100001244 (sample SAMEA2621564) | marine metagenome | biome: marine biome (ENVO:00000447); feature: mesopelagic zone (ENVO:00000213); material: "saline water (ENVO:00002010), including plankton (ENVO:xxxxxxxx)" | depth 790 m
CGGCAATGGCGGTGGAAACGGCAATGGCGGCGGAAACGGCAATGGCGGCGGAAACGGTAACAAATAGTGGAGCTGGCCTCCACTGTGATTACATTACATCCACTTGGAAACATTGATCATTCCAAGCATTAACGCAAAATAGACAGGTCTCGGCTAAAACGGTCGCTTGGCGACAAGCGGAGATATTGTTGAAGACTGTTCTTTCCTCTATCCGGGCAACAGCGGATCGGCTTACATATTTGCCGTGGATATTAGCCCTCGTGGCTGGTCTTGCATTGGTTTCGACCTATTTCGACAACGACATCCAACTGAGGCTCAGCAATATGCGCGCTGACCTTCTGGAAAAGCCAGCGTCCGGTGAGGTCGTCATCGTTGAAATTGACGCTCAATCATTGCAACTTGTGAATCGCTGGCCATGGCCGCGAGATTTGTACGCGACCGCGATTGAAAAGCTCAATCAGGCTGGCGCGACCCAGATCGCATTTGATATAGATTTCTCATCGCATTCAACCGAGCAGAATGACCGGTTGTTTGCAAATGCGATTGACAAATCCGAAGCTACCGTCATTTTGCCTACTTTTCGTCAGCTGGCCTCAACCGGCCAATCGGAATTTGTAGAAAGTTTGCCGATTCCTGTTTTACGGAAAAGCGCGTTTCTTGCGTCTGTGAACGTATCTCCCGACAATCGTGGTCAGCTTAACCGCTATAGCTATGGCACGACCACAGCGGATACGGCGCGGCCATCTCTCGCCAGCATGATAGCAGAAGTTCAAGGCAATATTGACGACAGCTTTGCCATCGACCAATCCATCGATCCGGCAACAATTCCCCGTTTAAGTTTTGTCGACCTGTTGAACAGCGATCAACTCTCGACCAAACTTGCGGGTAAAAAAGTGCTAATTGGCGCAACGGCTATAGAATTGGGTGATCGCTATTCTATGAGCCGTTTTGGTGTCATCCCGGGCGTCGTCATTCAAGCACTGGCGAGTGAAACACTCATCCAGGGTACGAATCTCCCCGATTTGGGCGAGTATCTGACTTTATTGATTTCTGCCATTCTGATCTTCATCTTTATCACAACCAGAAAAATCGGTTCTCGCGGACTGATCGGTATCGCATTTGTCGTTATGTTTGCCCTCGTTCTTTTCCAGCTAATGGCAGAATATTTGCATCTCTTTACTTATTCAAACGTACCCGCATTTTGCTTTCTTTCCGTATACATCCTGTCGCAAAAGTTTCTAACCACGACGACAGCGCTCAAGACCAGCCAATATATCGATGAAATGAGCGGACTGCCCAACGAAGCCTCGCTGTTAAGGGTCATCAATACCAGGGGATTCGGCTATATTGCCACCGCCCGGCTTGCAGATTTCCGTGAATTGCTGGTGCTGACAAACAGGAGTACGCGCCGCAACCTGTTCGAGAATCTTGCAAGCCGACTCAAATTTCTGGCGCGGGACGACAGCCTCTACCATGTCGATTTTGATATGGTGGCATGGATTGTAAAGCCTGAATATGCCGAAGACATTCCGGGTCATTTCACTACCGCATCTGCACTTCTGCAAGCTCCGGTGATGGCGGGAGGCACAAAGATCAAGATTGATGCCACTTACGGCATCAGCAACGCCTCGCTTGATGAATCCAAAATCGCTTCAGAACAGGCGCTTGCCTCAGGAACCAAGTGGGCCTGGCATGATGACGAGTTTGACCTTGCGATCGGACAAAAGCATGATCTTCTGATAGAGCTGGATCAGGCAATTGAGAATGGTAGCCTTGGGGTCGTCTATCAACCCAAGTGGGATCTTTCGACAAACCGGTTGAACGGCGCAGAAGCGCTGGTTCGTTGGAATCATCCCGAGCGCGGTATGATCAGTCCCGAAATATTCATTCCCATGCTGGAAAAAGCGGGACGGATCGACGGATTGACTTTTCAGGTTTTGCGCCGGGCGCTGAATGACTTGTCCCGCTGGAACCAGCTGCGTCCAGGGTTGACATGCTCGGTCAACATTTCGGCCAAACTTCTTGGTGACAGCGAGTTTGTTCACGACGCGGTTGCAATGGTCGATGAAGCTCGTGTCGACAATCGACAGATTGTATTTGAAGTGACAGAAACGGCAACCCTGACAAATCCCGAACAGTCGATAACCGCACTGGAACTCATCCAGAAGTCAGGCATTAGGGTATCCATTGATGACTATGGGACAGGTCAATCGACCCTAAGCTATTTGCAGCGCTTGCCGGTGAGCGAAATCAAACTGGACCAAAGCTTCGTGAAAACAATGACTTGGGACAATGCCAACCGGGTGATGGTCAAATCTACCATCCGGATGGCGCATGATCTGGGGCTGAAGATTGTTGCTGAAGGGATTGAGGATCAGACATGTCTGGAACTGCTGACCCGCTATGGCTGCGATATTGGCCAAGGCTGGTACATTTCCAAGCCCATCACCACCGATGTTTTTGAAGCCGGCTGGTTGATTGGCGAATTGGAAGAGAAGCGATTGTCCGCATAATTCTGCTTGCCGGTAAGCTGATAGCCCATTTTATTGCAGCATAGTGTCATCCGTGCGCCGTCGTCGGCCTTGACCTTCAATGGACATGGCCATGCCAGGTGACAACCAGTCTTTCGGTATTTCGGCAAGCAGTTCTGAATGGCTGCGACCATCTTCGTGGCCCATTTGTCGACCGCTAGAATAAAGGTCCCGCCCGGAACCTGAGGCCATCCCGAAATGCTCATTACATTTTTCGACAGTGCAGGTTTCAAGGCTTGTTCGTGAAGATCTTCTAAAAAGCTTTTGTTGATTCGCGAATTGCTGTTTTATGCGCTGCGCAATGCAGCTCCGATTATCCTGTCGGGGTCAGGCGGCTTTTTGGAGTTTCAGACCAAGTCATGAATGATCAGGGTACCATCAACCATTTGTCTAAACGCGTATCGTCGCACCTCCAGGTGGTTTATCCCGACCATGATTGCGAAGCGCTGGCCGAACGCATCATCGATCTGTTCTGGCCTGACAAGAGCACAATGATCAAGCGGCGGAAGATCGCAGCCAAGCAATTATGGGACCAGAGCGACATAGCGCTGATCACATATGGCGGTACCATCCGCTCGGATGATGAACCGCCACTTCAGACGCTGCATCGGTTTTTGAAACAGCATATCGGACAGTCTATCGGTATTGTGCATATCCTGCCGTTTTTCCCTTATAGTTCGGACGACGGCTTCGGCGTGATTGACTATCTCGAAGTCGACGAGAATCTCGGGGACTGGACTGACATCGAAGCGATTGCCGCAGACTATCGCTTGATGGCCGATCTTGTCATTAATCACGGCTCCAGCAAGTCCGCATGGTTTCGGCAATTTCTCAACGACGAAGCGCCCGGCAAGGATTATTATTATACGGCTGATCCGTCAGCCGACCTGGGGCAGGTGGTCCGCCCGCGATCTCATCCCTTGCTCACCCTGTTCCAAACTGCGAGTGGCGATCGCCATGTCTGGAGCACCTTTAGCACCGATCAGGTAGATTTCGATTTTTCCAATCCTGAGGTTTTGATAGAATTCCTCAAAATTATCAGCGCCTATATCGATCATGGTGTTCGGATCTTCCGGCTCGACGCGATAGCATTTTTGTGGAAGAAGATCGGGACCCCATCAATCAACCTGGATGAAACCCACGAAGTCATCCGGCTGCTGCGTACGCTAATGGACCACCATGCAGAAACGCTGATCATCATTACCGAAACCAATATTCCCAACCACGAAAACCTGACCTATTTCGGCAACCAGAATGAAGCGCATGTCATTTACAATTTTTCTTTGCCACCGCTGCTCACACACGCGCTGCTGACCGGAAACGCGCTCTATCTGAAGCGATTGACGCGCAGCAATCCACCGGCGCTGACCAATTGCACCTATCTCAATTTTACCGCCAGCCATGACGGGATCGGATTGCGCCCGACAGAGGGCGCACTGCCGCAAGGCGAAGTCGACCAGATGCTGGCCGCCATTCAGAGCTTCGGGGGCAGGGTTTCCATGCGGCGCGTACCGGATGGCACGGAAAAACCCTATGAAATGAATATCTCGTTTTTCGAGGCCATGCAGGGGACTTTGGAAGGCCCGGACGAATATCAGGTCGACCGGTTCATGGCGGCGATGGCGATCATGCTGGCACTGGAAGGTATTCCTGCCATCTATATCCATAGCCTGCTGGCCACCCCGAACGGCTATGAGGAGGTTAATCTCAGCGGCAGCAATCGCTCGATCAACAGAAGACAGCTGGATTATGATGCGGTCAGTGCCAAGCTTGCAGATCCTTTGACAGTAGAGGCCCAGGTATTCCGCCGCCTGCTGTCGCTTGTCGAAATCCGCAAGAATCAGAAGGCGTTCCATCCGAATGCGGTACAATTCACCCTGGCCTTACCGGAGGGATTGTTCGGATTCTGGCGACAGAGTCAGGATCGTAAGCAGAGTATTTTTGCCGTCACCAACGTCACGAAGAACGAAAAGACATTATCTCTGGCGGACATCAACCTGATAGCTGGCGACACGTGGCGGGACCTTATCTCCGGCCATGTCGTTATCGATATCGAAGGCGAGCTTTCGCTGTCACCCTATCAGACCGTTTGGTTCTGCAACGGAGTACCGCTTCCGGCCTAATCTTCATTATCGAGCCTTACGGCTTCCTTGAATCGATCCATGAAGTCCGGAATGGCGCTGTTTATCCGTGTCCAGTTGGCCATGAATGGCGTCTCGTTGGGCGATTCCAGAAACACTTCGCCGGCCTTCATGATATTCTGGGCAAAGAGTTCAACCGTGGTCTCTTCCTCATGCCGGTCCAATGACAGTCCGTTCATGACTGCATCATTATGGTGAGCCTCGATCCGGTCCAGTGCAATCCGGAAATAGGTCGCCTTGAGCGTCCGGAAGGTTCCCTGGGAGAAAATCTGACCGTCGGTAGCCAGTTTGCGGAAGATGGATTTGGTTATGTCGATACTCATCTTGGACAGGCCCGCGTCGGGATTGTCGTGCGACACCGACTGATGCTTGTGATCATAATTATCGGCGATCTCGACCTGGCATATCGCCTGGGTAGACTGGTTGCGCCACACCTCGGACAGGACGCCTATTTCCAACCCCCAATCGGACGGGATCCGGAGATTCTTGACCACATGCCGTCCCATCGCGAACTCGCCGGCCAGCGCGTAGCGAAAGCTGTTCAGATATACGATATAGTCATTCGGTTCGCACACTTTCTTGAGCGCTGCCAACAAAGGGCCGATCAACAAACGGACCACGCGCCCGTTGAATTTCTCTTCGGTTGTCCGGGCGTAATAGCCTTTGGAGAAGACATATGGAAAAGCAGGATTGGCTACCGGATACATTAACCTTGCGAGCATTGCTCTGTCGTAGGTCAGGATATCGCAATCATGCAGCCCTACCATTTGAGCGTCGGTCGCAGACAGGAAATAGCCAAAACAGAACCAGACATTGCGGCCCTTGCCGGGTTGTGCCGGGGACAGGCCATGCTCTTTCAATTCTTCGTCCAGCGCCGTTAACCGCGGTCCGCTGTTCCACAGAATATGATGGCGCTGCGGCAGACGGGAGAAATAGTCTTTCGCATATTTGAACTGTGCTTTGTCCGCACGGTCGAGACCGATAATGATATCGTCGAGATAAGGTACTTCGCACAGTTCATCGACAATATGTTCCAGCGCTGGCCCCTCGAGCTCCGAAAACAGGCTGGGCAGTACCAGAGCCATCGGATTGGCGGCACGATATTGCATCAGATCGGCTTCCAGCGATTCCGTGCTGCGATCGGTCAAGTTGTGAAGCGTTGATATTATGCCATTTTGATGAAAGTCGGCCATGGGGTTCCCTGCAGTTTCGGTACAACCTGCCTAATCAGCTTTCGGTCAGGATTAAACCCAATTCGGCAAAAACATCCCTGACTGCAATAACCCAGCCGCGCGGTCCGGGAGCCGGTGCCATGCGAACATGGGATTTACTTGAGTGGATGGAAACACCTTCCGGATTGGGCATAATCACGCCGATATCGGCAGCTTCGATCATTCCCAAATCGTTGGGGCCATCCCCGAGGGCAACCGATAGAACGTCTGCTTCGGGTTTTCGCTTGGCAAACTCGCTTTTTATGCAGGCCATCGCCTGCTGCTTGGTGGCATCGCCGGTAAGATGATAAAAGCGTCCGCCGCGCTGCATGCGGATACGTGCATCGGCCATGCATTTGCCCAGCTCTTGCAACGCTGCTTCGGATCCCGACCACAGAAATGGTTCTGACGCTTCACGGTCCTTGGCGAGCCGCGCGGCCCGCAATCGCAATCCTGTGGCTTTCGACACTGCCGCCTCAGACATATCGGAAAATCCCGTTATATGCTGACGCAATTTCTGGGGCAGGGCGTTTATCTGGTGCAAAATCTCTGCATATGCAATGCCCGACCGGACAGTTACGGGATCACTGGCACCTTCGTTAGGATAACCTAGAGGTAAATGGATGACTGATCCATTTTCCGTTACGCTAATCGCGTCCCCGAGCGGGACCGATTTTTGCAGCGCCGCCAATTCCGCACGAGTCTTGCTGGTGACCGGAATTATAGCGCCGATCGATTGGCGGTTTATCTGCTGAATTAATAGATCGGCTGGCTTGGCCGAATAGCTTTCGTGATCCAGCAAGGTTCCGTCGAGATCGGTAAAAATCAAGGGATAAACAGGATTTTTTGACATCAATAGCTGGCCTATCAGATTGATCGGGCTCCGGCCATGGCATTCCGGTTGCGCGCCAATATCATTTCCGAAGCCTTTTCAGCGATCATGATGGTTGGTGCGTTGGTGTTGCCGGATATAATCCGGGGCATGATCGAGGCATCTGCAACGTATAGATTCTCGATGCCGTGCACTCCCAACTTGCTGTCGACCACCGCCATATCATCGGAACCCATCTTGCAGGTTCCGCAACCATGATACATCGAATTGCCGGCATATTTTGCGAAATGCGCTATCTCTTCGTCACTGGTGACATTGGGGCCGGGCACCAGTTCAGCCTCGGTCAAAGTCGCAATGGCCGGCTGCGATAAAATTGTCCGACCAAATTTCACGGCATCGATATAGACCCTGCGATCTTCTTCGGCTGTTAGAAAGCCAGGATCGATGGCCGGAATCACATCGATATTCCCGCTTTGGATATGGGTGTGGCCTCGACTTTCCGGACGCATCTGCGTGAACATGAACGTAAACCCCGGCTGGTCCTGCAATTTCCTTTTCTTTGCCTTGTCCGGATCCGTCTCTGCGGTAAAGGGAAAGAAATGGATTTGCATATCGTTTCGTTCAAGTCCTTCTCGGGACTTGAAATAGCCCTGAACATGAAAGCCGGTATTGGACAGAATCCCTTTGCGGCGTGTCGCATATTGGAAGAGCTCCCGGATCAGCCTGAAACCTCTTGCCTGCTCATTCATCGATACCGGCCGGCTGGCTTGGCACAAAAACGGCACCATATAATGTTCCTGCAGATTTTCTCCCACGCCCGGCAAATCGTGCAGCGGTTCCACTCCATTTTCTTTCAATATGGCGGGATTTCCGATGCCCGAGAGCTCCAGCAACTGGGGACTGGCGATCGCGCCCGCCGACAGGATAACGGCGCCGTTGGCTAGCACCTCTTTCGCTTGCCCATGCTGCCTGTATTTCACTCCGGTGGCGCGCTTCCCATCCAATTTGATCTTACTGACCGATGCGTTGGTCTCGATCGCAAGATTTGGCCGCCGTCTGGCTTCCTGCAGAAATGACCGTGCCGTGTTGCATCGGGTGCCGTCTTTTGTGTTTATCTGGAAATAGGAAATACCATTCTGATCCCCGCGATTGACATCTTCCGCCAGCGGCAAGCCCGCCTGCTGACCCGCCTTCAGGAAGGCTTCGCTAAGAGGATTTTTCTCTTCCATATCCGCGAGATGCGCAACATGCAGTGGTCCTGTGGTGCCATGCCACTGATCCGGACCCCGCGCATTGTTCTCGGATCGCATGAAATAGGGCAGCACATCGGACCAACTCCATCCGGGATTATCGGCGGCGGCCCAATCATCATAGTCTTTCGCCTGTCCACGCACATAGAGTAACCCGTTGAGAGCACCGCTACCACCCAACACCTTGCCGCGCGGATAGGCAAAGCTGCGGTCACCGCTGTTCTCGATTTTCTGAGTCTGGTAAGGCCAAATCAGGCTGCTGTTGTCCAGCGTGTAGGCATAGGCTCCCGGTACAGCAATCGACCAGTAGCTGTCATCCGCGCCAGCCTCAAGCAACAGCACGGAATTTCGGGGATCAGCAGACAGTCGATTGGCCAGAACGCATCCTGCCGATCCGGCGCCGACGATGATATAGTCGTATTTTCCAGAATAAGTCATATCACTCGCCTCCGCTACCAGACAGAATGCATAGCGCGCAGAACTCTCGGCAATACTGCTATTTGTACCAGCGTGCGTTTCTAAGATTCTCGATTGGCCGGAACATGGATGTCTGTAGCTTGGACGAAGCAGAATTGGAGATTAGGAGTGGCGGACAGGGTGGGATTCGAACCCACGGAGAGCTTGCACCCTCGGCGGTTTTCAAGACCGCTGCATTCGACCACTCTGCCACCTGTCCGCATAGCTCGAAGAGCCGGGTCGAACGCGTCCTAGCGTTCCCGATTTGAAAGCGCAAAACATTTTGCAACCACATAAATGGCTTGTCAGAATCACAAGTGGCCGAGGCTTTCGGGTCGAGCGGTTGCTTCTGCGGGTTATTTAGGGATTCCCCTCAGACTCGCTTTGTGCGACAACGTCGGGACGAAGGGAAGTATTCATGCGTATCATGACCGCCATTGCCTGCAGTGCCGTTGCACTTTTCAGCATCAGCACGGCAACACCGATGCAAGCCGCCAAGGCGCAAGACAGCTCGGATTTTTCCTCCTATCTCCAGCAGGTCCGTGCGAAAGCCCTGCAGCAGGGTGTGCGCGCCCAGACGCTCGATCAGGTTCTTCCGGGCCTGACGTACAATCCACGGGTGGTTGAGCTCGACCAATCCCAGCCGGGCGGAAGCCCGAACAGTGCCATTCCACCCTTTGCTCCATATCAGCGACGGCATATTACGCCGGAGCGGATCGAGAATGGCAAGGCCGCCTATCGACGCCTGATTGCGAAGTTGATTGACGTGGAGCGCGAAACCGGCGTGCCCGGCCCAATCATCATGGCCATATATGGCAAGGAGACAAATTACGGCTCCTACACCGGAAATTTCGATATTCCCCGATCTTTGGCAACGCTCGCCTACGAAGGCAGGCGCCGAAGCCTGTTTGAACCCGAATTGCTTGCCGTGCTGAAGCTTATCGACCAGGGCGTGCCTCAATCCGCGCTCAAGGGCAGCTGGGCAGGGGCAATGGGCAAGCCGCAATTTTTACCGTCGGTCTACTTGCGACTGGCGAAAGACGGCAGCGGTGATGGATATGCGGATATTTGGGGAAGCGAATATGACGCAGTCGCGTCGATCGCCAATTATTTCGTCAATTCCGGATGGCGAAGGGGCGAGCCATGGGGCATCGCCGTCAGCGTGCCTTCTTCTCTCGATCGTTCGTCTATTGAAAGCAGGATTGTTCCGACGCGCTGCCCGCGGGTATTCGGCCGCCACAGCCAGTGGAAAAGCATGGCGGAATGGCGCGCCCTTGGTATCGTTCCGGCGACAGGAAAAAATCTCGATGAAGGTACTATGGCAACATTGCTTGAACCGGATGGAGCGGGCAATCGTGCCTATTTGTTGACCGGGAACTATCGCGTCATTCTGGATTATAATTGTTCGAATTTTTACGGATTAGCAGTGGGGTTATTGGCGGATGAAATACGCAGTTAAATCGGGAATCTTGGCTTCCGCCATTTTGATAATGACAGGGTGCAGCGGATCACGCGATTTCGGTCAGTTTCCTGAAGGAACGCCGCCCCCCGGCGGAGCAAGCAAGCCGTCCGGATCGGCTGCAATTTCCGATTATCCGCAAAAAATTGGCTCTCCATATGAAGTGGGAGGCAAGACATATACGCCGGAGGATGTAGCAAGCTATGATGAAGTGGGCTACGCCAGCTGGTATGGGGAAGAGCTGGCGGGAAACCTGACCGCCAATGGCGAAATCTACAATCCACAGGGCATTTCTGCTGCACACAAGACGCTGCCGTTACCGTCCTATGTCGAGGTGACGGCTCTGGAAACCGGGCGCACGATCCTCGTGCGGGTCAATGATCGCGGACCTTTTGCCAACGACCGGCTGATCGATCTGTCTCTCGGTGCCGCACGGCAGCTGGGGATCGACCGCGACGGTGTTTCGGGCGTCCGTGTTCGCAAGGTCAATCCGAATGAACAGGAACGGGCGGTACTGCGTATGGGCAGTCCTGCTGCCGAACGTATCGCTACCCCGGATTCGCTGCTAGCGATATTACGCAAGAATCTGGCAAAATTGCCGCGCCCCCAGGCACCGGTCAGCCAGGCCGCAGCACCGGCCTATTCGCCGCCCGCAGTCGGCGCGGTCAATCGGCCCGTCGCGAAAAAGGCAAACGGAACCCGCGATGGTCGATTCATCGTGGAGGGGCCCGGACGTCCGGTTTCAGCAGAAAGCAGCGTGGGCAACAATTATGTAGGTGGACTGCCGGGATCCTATGTTGTTCAGGTGGCCGCTTTCAGCGACAAGTCGCGTGCGGACACACTGGCCGGTAAAATCGGTGCCAAAGTAATGGCGGACCGCACGCGAACCATCTGGCGTGTCCGTTATGGGCCTTTTGCCAGCGAACAAGAAGCGCAAGCGGGGTTGGCACAGGCACAGCAGCGCGGCTATAGCGGATCACGTATTTTGCGTGCGGACCAATGATTTTGAGTCGCTAATAATTTATCGGGAATCCTGGCTTAAATGAAAAAATATCTCCTGGCGTCATTGCCGCTTATCGCCCTGTCATCCGCAGTGGTCGCAGCACCGAGCTTTGAAACCGACGCTCCTATCGCCTATATGACCGATTTGTCCTCGGGTGCCGTGCTGTTCGAGAAAAATGCGGACAAGCAGATCCCTCCGGCCTCGATGGCGAAAATGATGACCGTCTATGTCGCCTTTGACCTGATTAAAAAGGGCAAGCTCAATCTGGACGACAAGTTTCGGGTCAATGAGGAAACCTGGAAGAAATGGAATAATCAGGGATCCACGATGTTTCTCGGCGTCGGTGATCAGGTCAGTGTGCGGGATTTGCTGCATGGCATAGTCACCCTTTCCGGCAACGACGCCTGTGTGGTCCTGGCCGAAGGGATCGCCGGTACCGAACCGGCTTTCGTCGGCCTGATGAACAAGCGGGCAAAGGAACTGGGCATGTCGAAAAGCCGGTTCGGCAACAGCAACGGATGGCCGGATGAAGGTGTGACAGTGGTTACCGCCAGAGACCTGGCCAAGCTCGGGTCGGCAACGGTCAACGATTTCCCGAAATTATATGATGCATTTTACGGTCAGGACAGTTTTGAATGGAACGGCATCACCCAGTCAAACCGCAATCCCTTGATGGGGAAAGTCGCCGGTGCTGACGGATTGAAAACCGGTCACACCGAGGAAGCAGGCTATGGCTTTGCGGGTTCGGCGGAACAGAAGGGGAGGCGGCTGGTGTCGGTTCTCGCAGGTCTCGACAGTTATGGTGGTCGTATAGAGGAATCGGTCAAGTTCATGAACTGGGGATTCAATGCCTGGGAACCCAGGAAGCTGTTTGACAAAGGCACGAAAATCCAGACAGCAGAAGTTCAGCTGGGCGACAGTTCTACCGTAACTCTGGTCGCTCCAAAGGATCTTTTCGCAACAATCCCGAAAGCTTCTGACGGCAAGATATCGATGAAAGTTACCTATAATGGTCCGATAAAGGCGCCGATTGCCCATGGTCAGCCAATCGCAACGTTGGTCTTGACCACAGCGGATGCAGGCAAGCAGTCCGTACCTCTGGTCGCGGGTGAAGATATCGGAGAAGCCGGTTTCTTCGATAGAGTCTGGGCTGGATTGAAGTCTCTGCTCGGGTTGGCGTGACCCAGGGCCGCTTCATCAGCCTGGAAGGCGGCGAAGGGACGGGGAAGTCCACCCAAGCCAAAGCTCTTGCAAACGCGCTCGAGAAAAAAGGCTATGTAGTAAGGCTGACCCGCGAGCCGGGCGGCACTCCGGGCGCCGAAATCATACGCGATCTTTTGTTGACCGGTGGTGAAGACAAATGGGATATCCGCACCGAAGCGCTGCTGTTCGCTTCGGCCCGAGCCGAACATTGCGCCAAGCTTATTCGTCCTGCTCTGACGCGGGGCGAATGGGTGATCTGTGATCGTTTCATCGACAGCAGCCGCGCGTATCAGAGCGTAAGCGGTGAGTTGAGCGATGCGGAGATTATGGAGTTGCATCAGGTTGGCAGCAATTACCTGATGCCGGACCGGACTTTCATTCTTGATCTCCACGAAGCGGTTGCGGCAAAAAGAGCGGCGGCTAGAGATCGCGGCGACAGCGATCGGATAGGGGGGCGAGACAGTGACTATCATCAAGCGGTCATGGCCAATTTTCGCCAATTCGCAGCCGACGAACCCAATCGCATCCGTCTCGTGGATGCCTCGCAGGACGCTGAATCGATCACTGCAATGCTATTGCAAAATCTTGTAGACTTGATGTCATGACGTCATATCTGGGTCACGCAAAACCACAGCAGATATTTCGTCAGTCTCTGGCCAGGGATATGCTTCATCACGCTTGGATCCTGGCCGGTGACAAGGGATTGGGAAAAGCGGGATTTGCTCAGCAAGCCGCGCATTTTTTGCTCAATTCTCGCAACCATCCTGGCAGTTTCAGCGACCGGCAGAACGATGAAGCCGGGCGTCTGCTTGCGGCGGGCTCGCATCCCGACTTCCGGTTGCTCCGTCGGGGACCCAAAGGGGACAAGGAAGAGAAGAAGGCGCGAGACAATGGTCTCGATTCGCTGGACGAGCATGACCTCGCCCGCAACATAAAGGTTGATCAGATACGGGCCCTGCAGCCGCTGTTCCAGAATCAGGCTTCCATTTCGGAGTATCGGGTGGTTGTCATTGATGCGGCCGATGATCTCGAGCGCGCGGGCGCCAATGCCTTGTTGAAGAACCTTGAAGAGCCACCAAAAAACACAATTTTCTTTCTGATCAGCCATATGCCCGACCGGCTGTTGCCGACGATCCGGTCACGCTGCCAGATGCTCCGCTTCGAACCGTTGAGCGATGCAGACATGCGCACAATATTGAAGAATGCCGCACCGAAACTGACCGAATCCGATCTTAAAGCACTCATTGTGGCAGGAGAAGGCTCGCCTGGACGCGCTCTTCAATATGTTGAGGTTGGCCTGGCGGAACTGGAGGGACTGGCGCGTGAAATCATCAAGAGCGGTGATCAGGACAACCAATTGAAAAGCGAATTGTCGCGCAAGCTGGCCTTAAAGGCCGCCACACCACGATACCGGGCATTTCTGGAGCGGGCTCCCAGTCTGATGGCGGAGAAAATCAAATATGGCGGCGCAGGTGCTTCTCTGCAAGCCATCGAAAAATGGCGTGAAGCCAGTGACTTGGCTGCTACAGCGTTGCCGAAGGCGCTGGACAATCAGGCCGTCATATTCCGGCTGGGAAGTCTTATGGGGGATCTTGCGGCATCCACTCGACAGAAATAGAGATTTTGGCTGTTTACAAGCGGCGTCAATCCATCAAGAGAGATGCGCATGTCTGAACCCTTTTATATTACCACCGCGATAAGCTATCCCAACGGTCGTCCGCACATTGGCCACGCGTATGAGGCAATAGCCGCCGATGCCATTGCACGGTTCCATCGCTTGAGCGGCCGCGATGTCCGGCTGATTACCGGAACCGACGAACATGGCTTGAAAATGGTCCAGACCGCGCGAGATGCCGGCATTGAGACAATCAAGTTAGCGGACGAAATGTCGTCTTATTTCATAGAGATGTGTGATAAGCTTAATATTGCTCATGATGGCTTTCGTCGCACTAGCGAACCTGCCCATCACGAGGCGAGCAAAGCCTTGTGGAAAGCGATGGAAGCCAATGGCGATCTCTATCTGGACCGCTATGAAGGCTGGTATTCAGTGCGGGACGAGGCCTTTTATGCTGAAGAGGAACTGGCGACAGGAGAGGGCGGCGAGAAGCTCTCTCCCCAGGGGACTCCGGTAGAGTGGACCGCTGAAGAAACCTGGTTTTTCAAACTGTCTGAATATCAGGATAAATTACTGAAGCTTTTCGAAGAGCATCCCGAATTCATTCAGCCCGAAAGCCGCCGCAACGAGGTTATGCGCTTTGTAGAAGGCGGTCTCAGGGACCTCAGTGTATCGCGGACCAGTTTTGATTGGGGTGTGCCGGTTCCCGGATCACCGGGCCACGTGATGTATGTATGGGTCGACGCGCTGACCACCTATATGACTGGTGTCGGCTATCCCGATACTCAGGGTATGTTCGCAAAATATTGGCCTGCCGACCTTCATCTGATCGGCAAGGATATTGTTCGCTTTCACGCTGTTTATTGGCCCGCCTTTTTGATGAGCGCCGGACTCCCTTTGCCCAAGCAGGTATTCGGACACGGGTTTCTCCTCAACCGCGGCGAAAAAATGTCCAAATCGGTAGGAAATGTTGTCGATCCGATGGAATTGGCCGAACGGTTTGGCGTCGATCAACTGCGCTATTTTCTGCTGGCCGACGTGGTGTTCGGCAAGGACGGTACCTATTCGGCCGATGCGATTGTCACCAAGACCAATGCCGACCTGGCCAATAATTTCGGCAATCTGGCGCAGCGCAGCTTGTCGATGATCGCCAAGAATTGCGAAGGCAAGGTTCCACCTGCCGGAATCGTAACGGAAGCCGAGCAAGCGTTGCTCAGTCAGTTGGACAGCTGTTTTGCGGACGTGACGGCGGCGATGACCGGCGGTTTGTTCAAGATCGACCAGGCGCTTGATATCATTCGCGAGCGGCTTAGCGCAACCAACACATATTTTGCGGATCAGGCCCCGTGGGCCTTGCGCAAAACCGATCCTGCCAGGGCAGACAGCGTATTATATCATACGGCGGAGGCTATCCGGCGACTGGCGATCATGCTGAGCTGGGCGATGCCGGATAGCTGTGACAGGATGCTGGATCTGCTGGCGCAACCGGCGGATCAGCGTGATTTTGAGAATCTGGCAACCCCGATTGAAGCGGGACTTGTATTGCCTCCGCCCACCGGGATTTTCCCGCGCCTCGAACTGCTGACAGATGAGGTGAATCCGTAATATGCTGGTCGATAGCCATTGCCATCTGAACTATAAGGGACTGGTTGAAGAGCAGGGCGCTGTTCTGGATCGGGCGCGGCATAGCGGAGTGACCGCGATACTCAATATTTCCACCCGCGAAAGCGAATGGCAAGATATTGTCACAACCGCCGAACAGGAACAGGACGTCTGGGCCAGTATCGGTATTCACCCGCATGAAGCCGATGCCCATCCCGATGTAGATCTGGCAAAGCTCGTCGCGGAGGCAGCGCATCCGCGGGTCATCGCGATCGGGGAAACGGGACTGGATTATTATTATGATCACAGCGACAGGGAGCGACAGAAACAGAGTTTCCGTACCCATATTCATGCGGCGCGCGAAACCGGCCTGCCGATCATAGTCCACACACGCGATGCAGAAGAAGATACGGCTAGGATCATGGCTGAGGAAATGGAGCAGGGCGCCTATAGCGGCGTAATCCATTGTTTCACCGCCAGCGAGGATTTTGCCCAGAAAGCCCTTGAACTCGGGCTCTATATTTCGATTTCCGGGATCGTCACGTTTAAAAATGCTAAAGATCTGCAGGAAACGGCGGCGAAATTGCCTGCAGAACGGCTTCTGGTGGAAACCGATGCCCCGTTTCTGGCCCCGGTTCCGCACCGTGGAAAAACTGGAGAGCCCGCCTTTGTTGCTGATACCGCTCGCTATCTGGCCGAATTGCGGGGCGAGGCATTTGACGGACTTTGCGAAACAACCAGTCGTAATTTCTATCGACTCTTCACCAAGGCCCGGCCCTGAATGTGGCCTTGAAGCTTACCATTTTAGGATGCGGTACGTCGGCTGGCGTTCCGCGCATCGGAAACGACTGGGGTGACTGCGACCCGGACGAGCCGAAAAACCGCAGAAGCCGGGTTTCGATCCTGGTGGAAAGCCCGACCACCCGGATATTGGTCGATACATCGCCCGATCTGCGCAACCAGTTTCTCGACAATGATGTTGACAGTATAGATGCGGTGATCTGGACGCATGACCATGCCGATCACTGCCACGGCATTGATGACCTGCGATCGGTGTTCCAGCAGACCCGCAAGCCAATTCCGGGCTATGCTCGGCCGTTTGCCCTCAATAACCTGAAGCAGCGCTTTGCCTATGCTTTCGAAGGGCATAAATATTATCCGTCGATTTGCGAGGCCATCGCGATGGAAGGCGATGTTGAAATCGGCGATATACTGGTGCGCCATGTCGATCAGCCGCATGGCGGCATAACATCGGCGGGATTGCGTTTCGAACATCAGGGAAAATCTGTCGTTTACGCGACCGATTTTGGCGAGGTTACGGCAGACATGCGCGCGCTCTATCGAAACTGCGATCTGCTTGTTGTCGATGCTTTGCGGGAAACCCCGCATCCCACTCATGCGCATCTTGCGCTGACGCTGGAGTTTGCCAGTGAAGTGCAAGCCAAATTCAGTCTGTTAACGCATATGGACAAATCGATGGATTATAACCATCTTGTCAGCATATTGCCGGATGCTGTCCGGCCGGCCTATGATGGCTATGTGAAAGAAATCTGAGCGGTGACCGAAGACCAGAATATCAACCTCGTTTTTGCCATAGGCGCGCTGGTGCTGGTTGCCAGTGTCTTGTTTTCGCGGCGCATTGGATTGGGTGAAATCTTCCGCAATATATTGATCTGGATAGCGATATTCGCGGTCTTCATTGTCGGTTTTTCCTATCAGCAGGAAATACTGGCGGTGTGGAGCCGGGTATCCGGTGAAATGACCGGCGCGAACAAGCAGCTTGTGGTTGGTGATACGTTGAGAATCCGGCAATCGCCGGACGGGCATTTCTGGGTGGATACAATGGTTAACGAGCTGCCGGTGCGGTTCCTGATCGATAGCGGCGCAACCACAACTGCAATGTCCTTGGCGACCGCGCGGAATTCCGGTGTTGAGGTGAACGAAAGCTCGTTTCCGGTGATACTGACGACGGCCAACGGATCGGTCGAAGCACAGCGCGGTAACATCCAGGCGCTGCAAGTTGGCCCGATGATCGCCCGGGACTTGCCGATTGTCGTGGCGGCAGAATTTGGCGAGTCCAATGTGATCGGCATGAATTTTTTGTCAAAGTTGCGAAGTTGGCGCGTAGAGGGGACGGAAATGGTGTTGGAACCGCCGTCCGGTGCCCCTCTTGGCTAGACTATAATTTAACATAATATATATTATCAACCTTAAAAACGGGTTGAAACGGAGACGCCATTGATCGATCCCCTGCTTGAAATCATGCGGCTTTTGCGCGATCCGGACAAGGGCTGCGAATGGGACAAGGTGCAGACCTTCAAGACGATCGCGCCTTACACGATCGAGGAAGCCTATGAAGTCGCCGATGCCATCGAGCGGCAAGATATGGTTGCGCTCAGGGACGAACTGGGTGACCTCCTGCTTCAGGTCGTGTTTCACAGCCAGATCGCGGCCGATGATGGCACCTTCGACTTCCAGGATGTCGTACAGTCTATATGTGACAAGATGACCCGCCGCCATCCGCATATATTCGGCGAGGCCGACCAGAGCCCCGGCTGGGAGCAGCTAAAGGCGGAGGAACGGGAAATCACTGGCCAGTCCAGCGCACTGGACGGCGTCGCGCTGGCCCTGCCCGCCCTGTTACGCGCGCAAAAGATCCAGAAACGCGCAGCGCGCGTAGGGTTCGACTGGCCCGACAAGGCGCCGGTAAAGGACAAGCTGCTCGAGGAACTGGACGAGGTTGCGGCAGCGACCAGCGATGAGGAAGTGCACGAGGAAATCGGCGACCTGCTCTTTTCCGCGGTCAATCTGGCCCGGCACTACAAGGTCGATGCAGAACGCGCACTCACCGACGCGACAGCAAAATTCACCCGCAGATTCAACATGGTAGAATCCAGCCTTGGCAAAGAGATGAAAGATATGTCGATCGAAGAGCTGGAAGCGGAATGGCAAAAAGCCAAGGCCAGTCTGGCCGCCGGTTGATGGCTTAGTCCAGCGCGTGGTAACGGCCCCAGTTCCGGGGTGACATTTCCACCGCCAATATCAGTTCATCCGCCTGCTGATCGCTACTCAATACCCGGCCGTTTTCGTGCAACCAGGCCATCCGCCTGCCATCAGATGCCGCGATACGGATTTTCTCGCACTTGTAGCCCTCCGATAATGTTTTCGCGATCAGATTGACCAAGATATCGACGCCGGCTCCGGTCTCGGCCGAGATAGCACAGGTATTTTCCGGCAATGGCGGCATTATCCGCGCGTATGCCGGATCTTCAGGATCAATCCTGTCGATCTTGTTCCATGCCTCGATGACAGGAGGTCCCTCCCCCGCTTCCTCGGACACGCCCAGATCAGCCAGAATCTGCCTGACATCGCGGGCCTGTTCATCGGTCGCCTCGTGCGAGATATCGCGAACGTGGACGACGACATCCGCAGCAGTGACCTCTTCGAGCGTGGCGCGGAATGCCGCGACCAGTTGCGTGGGCAGATCCGATACAAAGCCAACCGTATCCGACAGGATCGCCTTGTCATAACCCGGCAGGGAAAATTCCCGCATCGTCGGGTCGAGCGTGGCGAACAGAAGGTCCTCGGCGAAGACATCTGCGCCGGTCAGCCGGTTGAACAGGGTCGATTTGCCGGCATTGGTATAACCGACCAGTGCGATGACCGGCCAGGGCGCGCGTTGCCGGCGTTCCCGGTGCAAGGCCCGGGTCTTGCGCAAATGGGCAAGGTCCTTGCGCAATTTGGCCATCCGGTCGCGGATCATCCGGCGATCCGATTCGATCTGGGTCTCGCCAGGACCACCAAGGAAGCCAAAGCCGCCGCGTTGCCGTTCCAGGTGGGTCCAGCTGCGGACGAGACGACCTGCCTGATAATCCAGATGCGCGAGTTCGACCTGCAAACGGCCCTCTGCTGTTGCCGCTCTGGCGCCGAATATCTCGAGGATAAGTCCGGTTCTGTCGATGACCTTGACGTCGAGCTTCTCTTCCAGATTGCGCTGTTGAATGGCGCTCAGACTGCCGTCCACGATCAATATCGTCGCGGAATGTTCGGCCATCATTTTCCCGATCTGGTCTACCTGACCAGATCCGAACAAGGTTGCAGGCTTGGGTTGACGCACCGAAAAATATTGGGACGCCGTCGCAACCAGCCCGATGGCTCGGGCGAGTCCCTCGGCCTCTGCCAGTCGATGCTCGAGCGCGGACTGGCTCAGCGATGCCATGTCCGGATGCACGATAAGCGCCCGACCGCTCTTGCTGTCGAGACTTTCCTTTTCAAATGGAATCAATGCGCACCATCATCAACATTGTTATAATCGGCAAGATTGAGCGGGCCGCCCGGCTGTACGGTGGATATCGCGTGCTTGTAAACAAGTTGTGACAGCCCTTCCCGCTCCAGCAATATGCAAAACAGGTCATAGGCGGCAACCTCGCCCTGCAGCATCACACCGTTGACCAGAAACATCGTCACCGGATCATTGCTGTCCCTTACTGCCGTAAGAAACACCTCCTGAAGCACCCCTGCCCGGGTCTTGGTGTTGTTCATCATATCTGCAAAGGGCTCGGTATCCAGCGCTTCCGATGGCATGATCGTTGAGATGGCATGCTTATACACCAATTGCGACTGTCCGTCGCGGCGCAGCAATACGGAAAAATTGTCAAACCAGGTCACAATGCCCTGAAGCTTTACACCCTTGACCAGAAACATCGTGACGGGAGTTTTCGATTTCCGGAGGGAGTTGAGGAATAAATCCTGTAAATTGTTTGATTTGTCGGTCATATTTGACTCCTATTATTGGCTGTCTTTACGACAGCATTTTATGGTTTCTGCCGAGGAAATTTATGTCAATCGGGGGCCCTCACCCCATATATATGGGATTTGTGCGTGCACGACAACCGCTAACCATTGCGATCAATCGGCATCCTGCTTCTTTCGCGACGCGAGCCCCAAAATCTTCAGTTTGCGGTGCAGGGCCGATCGTTCCATGCCGATGAAATTGGCAGTTTTGGAAATATTGCCGGAAAAACGCCTGATTTGCACTTTCAGATACTCACGCTCGAAACTCTCCCGCGCTTCCCGCAATGGCGATCCCATCAGTGAAGCGACCCCCTGATCGAGGTCATCGTCATTGCCGAGAACCTCCGGCGGCAGCATTTCCACCTCTATTTTTGCAAAATTGTCTTTTGGCGCCAATATAATCGTCCGTTCTACGACATTGCGCAATTGCCGGACATTGCCGGGCCAGTCGCAGGCTTGCAGCGCCGCCATGGCTTCATCCGAGATTTCCGGCGGTTGCAGCCGTTGTTCGGCGGCAAAGCGGGCTGCATAATGATCGACCAGTACCGGAATATCCTCTCGCCGCTGGTTTAGGGGCGGCAAGACCACCGGCACCACATTGAGACGATAGAACAGATCTTCGCGGAACCGCTTTTCACGAATCTCGACTTCGAGGTCGCGCGACGTTGCCGATACGACACGGACGTCCACGTTGACTTTCTGTGAACCGCCAAGCCGGTTGAAACTCTGCTCCGTCAATACCCGCAATATCTTGCCCTGGGTATCGAGCGGCATGTCGGCGACTTCATCGATAAACAGGGTTCCGCCATGCGCCTCTTCCATCAGGCCGGTTTTTTCGATTTTCCCGTTGCGCTCGGTTCCGAATAGTTCCTCTTCAACGCTTTCCGGGGACAGCCGCGCCGCGCTGATCGTCACAAAGGCCGCATTCGCTCGGGAACTCCAGTTATGCATCAGCCGCGCGGCCACTTCCTTGCCGACCCCTGCAGGACCGGAGATCAGCAAACGACTTCCGGTGCCGGCAACGCGTTTCAATGTTGCCCGCACATTGTTGACCGCGGCCGAATTTCCGGTCAGTTCATCCGCATATCCGACCCTTGCCTTGAGAATCTCGTTTTCCCGGCGCAGCCTTTCGGTTTCGGTAGCCCGCGCGACCAGATGCAGCAAATGCTCGGCTTCGAAGGGTTTCTCGATAAAATCTACCGCGCCCTGCGAGATGGCCGCAACAGCCGTGTCGATATTGCCATGGCCGGAGATCACGATGATCGGCATCTTGGCATCGAGCTGTTTCAATTCGGACAATAGTTCCAGCCCGTCCAGACGAGAGCCTCGCAACCAGACATCGAGCAAAACCAGCGACGGGCGCCGTTCGTTGACAGCGGCAATCGTCTCGTCGCTGTTTGCAGCGACCCGTGTGGTATATCCCTCGTCTTCCAGTACACCGGATATCAGATCGCGAATGTCGGGCTCGTCGTCGACAACCAGAATATCTAACGCCATGTTGGACCTCTAACTCTCATTTATCAGTTTCTGCCATATGTTCGGCATTGTCGGCGGAGCCGGATGGCGGCCTGACCGAACCATCGTGAGACAGCCGTGCCAGTTTCGACGGATTAAGTCTGATCGTTACCCGCGTTCCGCCGCCAGGTGCGTCGTCAAACTTCATTTCACCAAAATGTTCCTCGACGATTTTCTTGACGATCGCGAGCCCCAATCCGGTGCCGCTCGCCCGGGTCGTCATATAGGGCTCGACAATCCGGTCCCGTTCAATCGGGAGGCCGATTCCATTGTCTGTCAATTCGATCACCACAAGCTGGTTTTCGGTCCGCACGGCCAAATTGATTTCGCCGTCGGAAACCTGAAAATCAGCGCTGCTTTCCGCTTTCTGCTGGATGGCTTCCGCAGCATTTTTGATGATATTGGTGAGCGCCTGCCCCAGTTGCCGGCGGTCACAGACCAGCGTTACCGGCTGATCATCCGAGATGAACTTGAAGGTGATGGCCGACCAGGCCACATCCTGCATGAACAGGGCCTGTTTGAGGATATCGTCGAGATTCTCCTGGCGGAAAACTGGCTTCGGCATCCGCGCGAAGGAAGAAAATTCATCGACAATATTCCGCAAGTCGCCGACCTGCCGGACAATTGTGCCGGTCAGATTTTGGAAGACATCGAGATCGGCCGTAATTTTTGAACCAAATCGGCGCTGCAATCGTTCTGCTGCAAGCTGAATCGGCGTGAGGGGATTCTTGATTTCGTGCGCGATACGCCGGGCGACATCGGACCATGCTGCACGCCGTTGATCGAGCAATTGCTGGGTGATGTCTTCGAAGGTTATGACATGGCCGTTCGGTCCGCCGACAATCTTTACCGCCAGAGTGCGCATGTCTGAATCGGATGCAAATTCGATGATGCTGTTTTCCACCCCTTCGGCAATCAGTTCGGCAAATTGCGGGGCTGCCTGCGCAATGTCCGCATCAAGCAGATCGTCGATAGGTTTCGACAGCAGTGACTGCGCCTGGGAATTGACGAGCTTGATCTCGCCATCTTCGTCCAGACTGATGATCCCGGCGGTTACCGATTCCAGTACCGCCTCGATAAAGGCGCGCCTGCTTCCCAATTGCTCGTTGGCAGTGATCAAGGCGGTTGTCTGGGTTTCCAGACGTTCTGTCATCCGGTTGAAGGCGCGTCCGAGGGTTCCGATTTCGTCATTCTCAAAAGTTGTGGGCACGCGGGATGCGAGATCGCCTTCTGTCACCCGCTTGGCAGCATGCACCAGATCACTGACCGGCCTGACCAACCGGTCTGCGACCAGCAACGCAATCCACAGCACCAGGCCGACGATGAGCAAAGATATCACGAACAAGGCAATGTTAAACTGCAGCTGGAGGCTTCGGGAGCGCGAGAAAAGGTCTTCATAGTCTGCCAGAACCGCTTGCGCCCGCTCCCACTGACTGAGCGCGAGCATGTCGGAATCCCGCGCGGCATAGAGAAAAATCCGGGATTTCAGATCAAGCGCGGTCACCGCCTCGATCTTGTTGGGTCTGGCGGTTACCACATAATTCTGACCCTGTTCGAGCTGCGCGAGCACCGCTTTGGTAATCTTGGGCCGCTGGTCCTCGTTGTCCGGGTCGACGGCGGCTGCGGTTCTGGCCACGCCGTCGGATCCGATTTCGATTATCGCCGATTCATTCAGCTTGCGTGACAGGACCTGAAACACATAACCCTCTGCGAACTCCGGACTTTCGAGATCCGCCTGCTGCAGATAATTGCGCAGGTCATTGGCCATTGTGATGGTCTCTTCTCCTACTTCCCGCTGGTTCTGCTCATAATAGCCGCGGGCCAGGTCATTGGCATTTTCGAGCATGCCGCGGGCGCGGTCGGAGAACCAGAATTCGACGCCATATTGAAATAGCAACGAGGCAAAAATGACCACCAGCAACATCGGAATACTGGCCACCAGCGAGAACAGCGCTACAAGCCGGACGTGCAGTCGGCCCTTGCTGCCGATCGAGGATTTGGCCGCCCTGCCCTTGGCAATCCGGCGGCCGTAAAGCACCAGCAGAGTCATCGCCGGAATAAGGTTGGCAACCAGAAGAGCGGCGGTCAGAGGCGGGGAGATAAAATCGGTCTGATCCGATTGCCGGCTCAGGATGAAATAGGTTCCGAGCATGATCGCGCCAAACAGCAACACGACGATCCATTCCACCCGCTTCATCACGGCCTCTTTTTCCGCCATTAGCGCAAGCCGTCGCAGCCAATTGGGTACGCGCTTTTCGGAGGAGGGCTGGAACACCGTCATTGTGCTTTCAATACAACAGATTCGTTGCTGGAAAAGCACTTATATTGCAAAAATATCACGGTTCAGCGATTCAAAACGTCACTTCATCGTGGCGAGAGCCCGAACCTGCCAGCAATGGTCGCCGGGCGCATGGATGTCAGCATGCCCGGTCCGGCTATTTGGAGCGGGCCGGATCAATCTGATATTCGTTGAGTTTCTTGCGCAGGGTGTTGCGATTGATACCCAGAAACTTGGCCGCCTTGATCTGATTGCCATGGGCCTGGTGCATCATTTCGGTCAGCAAGGGCTTCTCGAATTTTTCCAGCGCCTGCGCATATAGATTCTCTTTTTCCGGTGCGCTCATCAAATCGAGCACGATCGACTTGATATGGCCTTCAAACTCCATAGTCGCCGCCTCGACACGGTCCTCACCCCGTTCCGCGGCGAGAATCTGGCGAATGGCATCTTCGGAAAGCGTGTCCTCCCGGCCGGTGACAACCAGGCGATAGATAACGTTTTTCAGTTCCCGTACATTGCCGCGCCAGTAATTATGGCAGAGCAGGTTCATGCCCTCGGGGGATATCTGCTTTTGCGGCAGGCCTTCGGTCACCGCAAGCTTGAGAAAGTGATTGGTCAGCGCCGGGATATCGCTGGCGCGTTCCCGGAGCGGTGGCAGCTCGATCGGTACCACGTTGATCCGGTAATAGAGATCCTCGCGGAATTTGCCCTGTTCGATCAGCTGGACAAAATCATGGTTGGTGGCAGCGATGATCCTGACATCGAGCTTGACCAGCCCCTTGCCGCCGACCCGGTTTATTTCGCCCGATTGCAGCGCCCGGAGCAGCCGGGTCTGGGCATGCATCGGCATATCGCCGATTTCGTCCAGAAACAGGGTGCCGCCCTGGGCCTGTTCGAATTTCCCCGAAGCACTGGCGACGGCACCGGTGAAGGCGCCTTTCTCATGGCCGAACAGCTCCGCCTCGATCAGTTCCGACGGAATGGCTGCCATGTTGACGGCGATGAACGGGCCGGACTTGCGGTGTCCGAGACTGTGGATGGCCTCTGCGACCAGTTCCTTGCCGGTGCCGGATTCACCCAGCACCAGCACCGACAGATCATTTTTCAGCAGCCGGGCAATCATCCGGTAGACATCCTGCATCGCCGGGCTGCGGCCGACGAGCGGCAGGCTTTCCTCATCCATCGACAGCGCGACCGGCTGCACATTCCTGGGCTTCAGCGCCTGGCCCACCACCTTGACCAGCTCGTCGAGGTCAAACGGTTTCGGGAGATATTCGAAGGCGCCGGTTTCCGAGGCGCGCACCGCGGTGTTCAGCGTGTTCTGGGCGGAAATGATGATGATCGGGATGTCCGGGTGGGTCGCCTTGACGCTGTCCAGGGAGGAAATGCCGTCCCCGTCGCCCTCGCCCAGCCCGACATCGGTCAACAGCAGATCGTAGGTGCTGCTGGCCATCAGCGCATCGCGCTCGGTGATCGACTTGCAATTTTCGACCTCATAGCCCTCGGCCCGCAGCGCCGTGATGATAACGTGGCTGACCGACAGATCGTCTTCGACTAATATGATTTTTTCATTGGCCATGATATATCCTGCGCTCAGTTTTTCGGGGCGACGGGGAGAAACAGGGTGAACCTGCTCATCTCGTTGTGATTTTCACGATCATAGCGGATGCGCCCGTTCATATCGCGCATCAGCTTTTTGACGAGGGCGAGGCCGAGCCCCTGCCCCTCCTTCTTGGTCGAGACGAAGGGCGAGAAAATTTCCCGCTCGAGTTCCGCCGGCACTCCCGGACCATTGTCGCAGACCATGATCTGGATCGGCAGACGGACGGCGGCGTTGACGCTCTGGGCGGAGAGCGAGGCGCCGAAACTGTAACGGGTCACGATCCGGATTTCGGGGTCGGGCAGATGCCGGGTCGCGTCGACGGCGTTGGCGAGCAGGTTGGTCAGCACCTGCATCATCGCGTCCGGGTCGATCAGCGCGTCCGGCAGCGAGGGATCGAACTTGTCCCGGATCTTCACCGCCTGGCCGGTAGCCGCTTCGGTCGATCGCCGGGCGCGGTCGATCAGCGTGTGGATGTTGACCGGCCGGGTCCGGGCCGGCTGATTGGACGACAGGGTCTGCATGCGGTTGAGCAGATTGACCACCCGCTCCACTTCCGCGGTGATCATTTGGGTCAGCGGCTTCTGCGACTCGTCGAGCTGCCGGTCGAGCAGTTGCGCGGCGCCGCGGATCGCGGCCAGCGGATTCTTGATCTCGTGGCTGAGGATATCGGGCGCGCGGATCGCGAGATTGGACGGATCGCTGGTCTCGCTCTCGAGAATCGGACCGTCCTGCGGCATGAGCGACAGGGAAATCAGCCGCCAGCCAGAATCCGATGCCAGCGGATGCACGTCAAAATCGACAATGCCGAGCCGCCGGTCATCACTGGATACCATGACGCCGCGGGCGGTCAGGCTGATCTCCGCTTCGGTCAGGGCCGCATCGAGTCTCGGGTCGGCAAAGTGGAGGACCTGATCAATTTTCCGGCCGACAAGATGCTTGGCGCTGGTGCCGAACAGCGCTTCGCCGGCGGGGTTGACCCTGGCTATCAAATGACCGGAATCGACGGCGATCACCGCGTGGCTGAGAGCAGCCAGGATTTGATCTGCCGGAGGACAGCCGTCCATCAAGCCGCCGCTTTGTTGAGCCAGGGCGTGTAAAAATCCGCGAGCATTTCCAGCACGACCTGCGGATCGGACTCGCTGTTCGCCCGGTTACGGAATTCCGCCGAACCGGTCAGCCCCTTGGTATACCAGCCGACATGCTTGCGGGCGACCTTGACTCCGACATCCTCGCCATAGAGCTTCATCATGTCGCGATAATGTTCGTTGAGAATGGCATATTGGGTCGCAATATCGGGGTCCGGCAGCCTTTCTCCGGTCTTGAACCAGTGCATGAACTGGCCGAGCAGCCACGGCTTGCCGTAGGCGCCGCGCCCGATCATCACGCCGTCCGCACCACTTTGCTCGAGCGCGGTCTGGCCGTCCTCGAGGGTGCAGATGTCACCGTTGACGATCACCGGAACAGAAACGGCCTGCTTGACCTTGCTTACGAAGCTCCAGTCGGCGCTGTCACGGTACATCTGGCAACGGGTTCTGCCGTGCACGACGATCATTTTCGCGCCGAGATCCTCTGCGATATGGGCGAGTTCCGGCGCGTTCAGACTTTGATGGTCCCAGCCCATCCGCATCTTGACCGTGACCGGCACGTTGACCGCCTCGACCGTTGCCTTGATCAGCGATGCCGCCAGCGGCAGATCGCGCATCAGTGCCGAACCGGCGTCGCCATTGACGACCTTTTTCACCGGGCAGCCCATATTGATGTCGATGATCTGCGCACCGCGGTCCTCGTTGAGTCGGGCGGCCTCGGCCATGGTTACCGGATCGCATCCGGCAAGCTGCATCGACACCGGCTCTTCGGTCGGATCCCATGCACATTTCTGCAGCGACTGGCGTGTCTCCCGGATCATCGCCTGGCTGGCGATCATCTCCGTCACATTCAGTCCGGATCCGAACCGGCGAACGAGTTTGCGAAACGGCAAATCGGTGACGCCGGTCATCGGCGCCAGAATGACGGGGCTCTCGATTTTCAAATCACCGATAAAGATGGGATCAAGTTTCATATCTACTGCCTAAAATTTAAGCAGCCTCTATCGACAAATCAATTGCGAGGCAAGAATTGCTTCGTCGCCGTTCTCGGCGTAGATCGCGGTCCATGGTAGATGCCAGCAGTCCCTCGAAACAAACCCATGCGCTGATCGTTGCCGCCGGCGTCGGCGCGCGCGCCGGGCTGGAACGCCCCAAGCAGTTCGAACCGATCGGCGGAAAGCCGATGGTTCGGCACAGCGTGGAGCGTTTTCTGTCCCACCCCGGAATCGATCAGGTCTGGATCGTCATCGCCGAGGATCAGAAGGAGCCGATGGCAGGAGCCCTGGCCGCCCTTCCCTCCTACAGGCTGGTTGTCGGTGGCGCGACGCGCCAACAATCGGTTTACAACGGGCTAGCCGCGATCCGGCAAGCCGGTGGCGCCAAGAATATATTGATCCATGATGCCGCGCGTCCCTTCGTATCCCATGCCGTCATCGACCGGTTGATCGAACGGCTGGAGAGCGAACCCGCCGCGATTCCGGTACTGCCCAGCGTCGACACGATGGTGCAGACCGAAGGCGGGCGGCTTGAGCGAACCGTCGACCGGAACAGCCTGTGGCGGGTACAAACGCCGCAGGCGTTCGATTTTTCAATGCTTTTGGCTGCGCATGACACTTTCCCGCCCGAGCGGGATGCAACCGATGATGCCCAGATATTCCGGGCCGCGGGTCATGTCGTGACGGTCGTGGACGGCGACGAATCACTCAAGAAATATACATTGCCGGCTGATTTTGGCGGAAAGGAAACGAGTGCCATGCGCCAGATACGTACGGGAATGGGTTATGATGTCCATCGCCTTGCCGCCGGTGAGGAACTGTGGCTGGGCGGTATCAAAATCGACCATGAAACGGGTCTTGTCGGGCACAGCGATGCCGATGTCCTGCTCCATGCGCTCACCGATGCCTTGCTTGGCGCTGCGGCAGCCGGCGATATCGGCGATCATTTTCCCCCGTCTGATTCGCAGTGGCGCGGAGCGGCTTCCGCCAGATTTGTCGAATATGCCGCCTCGCTCATCCGGGAGCAAGGTGGACTCATTCATAATGTGGATATGACCGTTATCTGCGAAGCACCGAAGATCAAACCGCATCGCGACGCTATTCGCGCAGCCGTGGCCGCTATGTTGTCGATTGATATCGACCGGGTCAGCATCAAGGCCACCACCACCGAAGGGCTGGGCTTCACCGGTCGCCGGGAAGGTATTGCAGCGCAGGCCATAGCCACCGTTTCTCTGGAGGAAAACTGATGAAAGCCCATATTGCCGCCGGTTTTGCCATGATCGGACTCGCCCAGTCCGCTGCCGCACAACCCGCCCAGGCAACAGCCTGTCTCAGCGTCGTCCAGGCCGAGGCACTGGTAACCTATCTGCTGCCCAAGGCGGTCGATGCAAGTCGTACCAAATGCGCGACCAGCCTGCCTGCAACGGCACCGCTGATGAGGAGAAATTCGCAACAGCTTGCGAAATATCGCGCAGCATCCGAAACCGCCTGGCCGCAGGCAAAAATGGCGGTAAACGTGCTGGCTGGCAAATCGCTTCCGCCGGAGCTGGATGATGCGGTACTGCGCCCTATTGCCGACGCGATGTTCACCCAGCTTATCGAGAAAGAAATCAAGCTCAAGGACTGCACCATTATCGGCAAAATCTATGGTGATCTCGAGCCGATGCCGTCGACCAATCTCGCCAGTTTGGCGATCACGATCGTTCAGGCGGCAGCCAAAGACGGGAAGAAGCAGGATATTCCCATTTGCAAAGCACCTGCATGATGCGCTAACGGCGCGGTTCTATGGAAAAGCTCCTCCCCCGCGAACTTGTCGAACTGGCTGAAACGGTCATCACGAGGAATCGCGCCGCCGGCCGACGGATCACTGTGGCGGAAAGCTGTACCGGCGGTCTGGTTGCGGCAACTCTGACGGAGATTGCCGGCAGCAGCGATGTATTCGATTGCGGTTTCGCGACTTATTCCAACGGTGCCAAACAGAAGCTGCTGGGCGTGAGCGGCGACCTGCTGGAAACCTTTGGTGCTGTGTCGATCGCGGTAGCATGGGAGATGGCACAGGGCGCGCTGGAACAATCGGGCTGCGACGTGGCGGTGGCAATCACCGGCGTCGCCGGACCGGGTGGTGGAACCGAGAAAAAGCCGGTTGGCACGGTGGTATTTGCCAAGGCCGAAAAAGGCAAAAATGTCGAAGATGTGGTGGCGGACCGGAAAAATTTCGGAGCGGACAAATCGCGTGCCGATATCCGATTTCAGGCGGTGCGGGTGGCGCTGGAACTGTTGTTGCCCGACGACAGCGAATAGCTGTTACCATATATTTCGCCGGCGCGTTCGACAAAGGCGCTGGTCATCTTGTGCAGTGCCTTGGCGAACATTTGCCCGGCCAGCTTTTCGAACATCCGGTTCTTGAACGTGAATTCTACATAGAAGTCGACATGGCATCCGCCACCCTCACGCGACCGGAACCGCCATTCGTTGTGCAGTTGCTTCAGCGGTCCGTCGAGATAGTCGACATCGATCGATTCATTGCGCACCTTGATCACCCGTGAGGAAAACTGCTCCCTGAGTCCCTTGAATCCGACGAGAACGTCGGCCAGCATTTCGGTTTCGCTGTCGGAGCGGACACGGGTTCCGACCACCCAGGGCAAGAATTCCTGGTAGCGACCGACATCGGCGACCAGCGCGAACATTTGCGCCGCGCTGTAGGGCAGATCGCGGGTTTCCCTATGAACCGGCATGCAGGGCACCGGAGCGCGCCAGCTTTTCCTCGCGCGCCTGCCGCATTTTGGCGAAATCTTCGCCGGCGTGGTAGCTCGAACGGGTCAGCGGGCTGGATGCTACCAGCAGAAAGCCCTTTGCCCGCGCGACCGACGCATAGGCGTCAAAGGCCTGCGGCTTGACGAATTCGCTGACCTTCACATGCTTGGTGGTGGGTTGCAGATACTGGCCCATGGTCAGAAAATCGATATCCGCGCTGCGCATGTCGTCCATCACCTGATGCACTTCCAGCCTTTGTTCGCTGAGTCCCAGCATGATGCCGGACTTGGTGAAGATCGACGGATCCAGGCGCTTGACCTGCTCGAGCAGGCGCAGCGAGGCATAATAGCGGGCGCCCGGCCGAATCGTCGGGTAGAGACGCGGCACCGTTTCCAGATTGTGATTATAGACATCGGGACGCGCGGCGACGATGGCCTCGACCGCCGCTTCTGTCTTGTTGCGGAAATCGGGTGTCAATATTTCGATCGTCGTCTGGGGCGTGGTGCGGCGCAGCGCCTCGATCACCTTGACGAACTGGCTGGCACCACCGTCCGCGAGATCATCCCGGTCGACCGAAGTTATGACGATATGTTCCAGCCCGAGTTTGGCGGCGGCATCGGCCGTATGCTGCGGTTCCAGCAGATCGACCGGCATCGGCATGCCGGTTTTGACATTGCAGAAGGCACACGCCCGGGTGCAGACATCGCCGAGAATCATCACCGTAGCGTGCTTCTTGGTCCAGCACTCACCGATATTGGGGCACGCGGCTTCCTCGCACACCGTGTTCAGCTTGTGCTCGCGCATCAAATTGCGGGTTTTTTCAAATTCCGCACCCATGGGAGCCTTGACCCTGATCCAGTCGGGTTTGCGGAGTCGCTCGGGCTTGCCTTCCGGCGCGCTTATTCTTGTAATTTCGTTCATTTCTATCAGATAGCGACGCATATCCTGCTTGCCAACCGCGATATGCTTGCTAATCGACTGTCAAAATGAGGGGACGGGCAACGCGATGATCATCGAGACACTCACATCACCGGTGATTTTGTTCTTCATACTTGGTTTTTTTGCCGCTTGTATCCGATCCGATCTTACCATCCCGGAACCCTTTGCCAAAGCAATGTCCATCTATCTGATGGCGGCAATCGGTCTCAAAGGTGGCGTTGAAGTCGCCTCGACGGGTTTTTCCAGCGAATTGCTGTCCGCCGCGGTGGCTGGCATTGCGCTCGGCTTTACCTTGCCGATTCTTGCCTTTTTCCTGCTGAGATCCTTGGGCAAGCTCGACGCGATCGATGCCGGCGCCGTTGCGGCCCATTATGGCTCGGTCAGCGTCGTCACCTTTGTTACCGCCATCGAACTTTTGACCGGACAAGGCATGCGACCGGACGGCTTCATGGTCGGCGTCATGGCGCTGATGGAAACGCCGGCAATCATTACCGGTCTCTTGCTGGCCAGAGCCTATGCGAAAAAGACGGAATTGCCCAGTGGAGCAAGCGACAACCGGGACGGCGGATCGAGCCTGATCCACGAGGTGCTGACCAACGGCTCCGTCATCCTCCTGCTGGGCGCTTTCGCGATAGGCATGGTCGCGGGCGAGGCGCGTTTCGAACCCATCAAACCGCTATTTGCCATCGGTTTCAACGGGGTGCTGTGCCTGTTCCTGCTAGATATGGGCCTGATTGCCGCGCGGCGGTTACTGCAAACCAAGAAAATCACCGTTCCGCTCGCATCGCTGGCGGTGCTGTTGCCGATTATCAATGGCAGCATCGGGACACTGGTCGGCACCTTGATAGGGCTTGATCCCGGTTCCGCCGCGATATTGGGCGTGCTTTCGGCCAGCGCTTCCTATATCGCAGTCCCGGCAGCGATGCGGCTAGCATTGCCGCAGGCCGACCCCGGTATCTATCTCTCGATGTCGCTGGGTATCACCTTCCCTTTCAATATTATTTTCGGTATCTCGCTATTTGCCGCACTCGCCAATTTTCTGGCCAAGTTCATAGGGTAATTCATGGTTGCAACCGTCCAGCGCAAACGGATCGAGATTTTGGTCGACACACCTCTGGTTCCGAGAATCATTGCGATTGCCAAAAAGATCGATATTTCCGGCTGGAGCGTGATCAAGATTGCTTCGGGTGGCGGTCGCGACGGTCGCTGGGATCATGACGAGATCACCGGGGCGGCAGCGAAATCGATTGTCCTGATGATCGCCAGCGAGGAAAAGGCCGGCAGCTTTGCCGACGAGGTCGCTCCGCTGCTCGAAAGTCACGGCCTGCTGATCACCATCGGCAATGTTGAAGTCGTCCGTGGAGATCGTTTTTAAATGCCTGAATTCAATGCCTTGCTTGATGGTTACAAGAGATTTCGCGAATATAGCTATCCGCGCCAGAAGGCGCGCTTCGACGAACTGTCCCAGCATGGCCAGAATCCGCCGGTCATGGTCATTTCCTGTTGCGATAGCCGGGTCGATCCGGCGACGATTTTCGACACCGGACCGGGCCAGATGTTCGCGCTGCGCAATGTTGCCAATCTGGTGCCGCCCTTTGACGACCGCGGCGGCATTCATGGCGCGTCCGCTGCGATCGAATTCGGGGTCACCGGGCTGAACGTCAAACATGTTGTGGTCATGGGCCATGGCCAGTGCGGCGGCATCAGCGCAGCGCTCAAGGGCGGTGATCTCGGTGTTGCCGGACACAGTTTCATTGACGACTGGATGTCGATCATCACCGCTGCCCGGAACAGGGTGGTCGAGCAGGATCACGACGATCCGCAGCGCGCGCTGGAACTGGAAGCGGTCAAGATCAGTCTGAACAATCTACGCACATTTCCGTTCATTGCCGAGCGCGAGAAACGCGGCGAACTGAAACTGCACGGGGCCTGGTATGCGATTGGCGAAGCCACGCTTTTCACGCTTGACGAAGCCAGTGGCGAATTTTCTGCGGTTGGATGAGCCAAGTCAGAAAAGACCTGATTCACAATGACTTGGTTCTGTCTCTTCAGGAATCATGGGATCTTTTGAGCATCGGCGCGACGGATCGCCATTCACCGTTGCACACACCCGCGGTCGCTACCGTGACGCGGGATGGTGCGCCCAGTCAACGGATCATGGTGTTGCGGTCGGTCGACAAGTTTCGGCGCCAATTGCGCTTCAACACCGACAGGCGGGTCTCCAAAGTCTCCGATATCGGTCATGAAAGCGCCATTTCCGTGCTGGGCTATCATCCCGGTGCAAAAGTCCAGTTGCGCCTGTCTGGCAAGGCGGCGGTGCAATCGACGGGTCCCGAGGCGGACGCCGCGTGGCAACAGGCTTCGCTCTATGGCCAACGGTGCTATTTGGCCGATCCGGCGCCGGGCAGCCCGCTCGCTGCGCCAGGTTCCGGCCTTGATCCTGCCATAGAGGGCGTGAGGCCGACGCCGGAACAGGTCATCCCCGCGCGGGCCAATTTCGCAATATTGCTGGTCGAGGTGGAGACGATCGAATGGCTCTATCTCGCGCACGCAGGCCATCGGCGCGCCCGGTTTCGGTGGAATGCGGCGGACCGGCAATGGGACGGTAGCTGGCTGGTACCCTAGGATTTTGCACCGCCGGGTTACGATTTCCCGACAGTATGGCGGGCAGCCCGGTTGATCCGGTGTGCTGCGGGACAGGCTTTTTCCCCTTGAACGGCCTGCCGACGCAGTCCATCTACGCGAAATGAACCAGAATAATGACAATATCGCCCTGCTGATCGATTCCGACAATGCCAGCCATAACGGCATCGACCCGGTGCTGACCGCGCTGGCCGAGCTCGGCACCGTGAATATCCGCCGCGCCTATGGCAACTGGCGCAAGCAGTCGCTCAAGGGCTGGGTCGATATATTGCACAAATATGGCATCGAGCCGCAGCAGCAGTTCGACCTGACCAAGGGCAAGAATGCCACCGACATGAAGATGACGATCGACGCCATGGACCTGCTGTTCCGCGGCAATGTCAGCGGCTTCGGTATCATGTCGAGCGACAGCGACTTCATGCCGCTGGCGATGCGGATCCGGCAGGAGGGGCTGCCGGTCTACGGCTTTGGCAGCGCCAAGACGCCGGAAGGCTTTCGCCAGGCGTGCAGCCGCTTTATCGACGTCGATGCGCTGATCAAGGCCGACAAGCGCAACCGCGGCGGTGGCAAAAGTGACGTCAAGACGGCGGCCAGGGCGGAAACATCCGGCAATAGCGGCGACAGCAACGGCAAGGTCGACGACGAACTGCTCAACCTGCTGATCGACGCCTACCAGGCGAGCAAGCGCGACGCCGAGGGCTATGCCAGCCTCAGCGAGGTCGGCAAGATCGCCGGCAACCGGTCGAGCTTCGATGTCCGCAACTACGGCTTTTCCCGGCTGTCGGAAATGTTTGAAAGCGTGCCCAATTTCCAGACCAAGCGCGACGATCACGGCCATCTGTTTGTGAAACGATTGCGGTAGGTCGCCTATCCTCCCCGCTTGCAGGGAGGTGGCAGCCCGCAGGGCTGACGGAGGGGCCTACGTCTGAGCGCTGCGTTCAGACGCACGCCCCCTCCACCACGCTTCGCGCGGCCCCCCTCCCCGTGCCGGGGAGGATTTTGGAGGCAATTGCGATAAGCTGTACGGTTGTCCTTGCCCCAAAAACGCAAAAGGTGACTCGCGCGCCAAAATCGTTATGTATGCCGGATGCAGACCGGAACCCTTATTTCACTCGCCCTCTACTTCATTCTCATGCTGGCCATCGGCTTTTACGCCTGGCGCCAATCTACCGACAGCAGCGAAGGCTATCTGCTCGGTGGCCGCAATCTCCATCCGGCGGTGGCGGCCTTGTCCGCCGGGGCGTCCGACATGTCCGGCTGGCTGCTGCTCGGCTTGCCAGGAGCGCTTTATGCGGCGGGACTGGTCGAGGTGTGGATCGGCATCGGCCTGTTTGTCGGCGCGCTGGTCAACTGGATCGTGGTCGCACCGCGGTTGCGCGAACAGACCGAACGCATGGGCAACGCCCTCACCATCCCCGAATTTCTTGCCAACCGCTTCCCCGACAAGGCGTTGCAGCTGCGGGTGACCTCGGCGATCATCATCGTCCTGTTCTTCGCGGTCTACACCGCAGCCGGCCTGGTCGGTGGCGGCAAATTGTTCGAGACCAGCTTTGCCGGGCTGTTCGGCGACACCGGGATGAGCGACTATATGACCGGCATCTGGCTGACCGCTGGTGTGGTGCTGGCCTATACCATGATCGGCGGCTTTCTGGCGGTTAGCCTGACCGATTTTGTCCAGGGCTGCATCATGGTGGTGGCGCTGGTGCTGATGCCGATCGTCGTGCTGACCGACGATGGCGGCGCGAGCGCGGTGGCGGCGACGCTGGCCGGGGTCGACCCCGATTTTCTCAGCCTGACGGCGGGCCTGTCGTTCATCGGTTTTCTGTCGGCGGTGACCTGGGGGCTGGGCTATTTCGGGCAGCCGCATATCATCGTGCGGTTCATGGCGATCCGGTCGATCCCCGATGTCGCCAAGGCGCGGACGGTCGGCATGAGCTGGATGGGCGTCGCCCTGATCGGCGCAATCGGCGTGGGCATCACCGGCCGCGCCTATGTCGAGCGTAACGGACTGGTGCTCGAGGATCCGGAAACGATCTTCATCCTGCTGGCCAATGCCTTGTTCCACCCGCTGATCACCGGGTTCCTGCTGGCGGCGCTGCTGGCGGCAATCATGAGCACGATCAGCTCGCAATTGCTGGTCTCGTCCAGTTCGCTGACCGAGGATTTCTACCGGCTGTTCCTGCGCAAGCAGGCCAGCGAGCGGGAAACCGTCAATGTCGGGCGGATTGCCGTGGCGCTGGTCGCGCTGGTGGCAATCTATATCGCGCGCGATCCGGACAGCAAGGTGCTGGGGCTGGTGAGCAACGCCTGGGCCGGCTTTGGCGCGGCGTTCGGACCACTGATCCTGCTGTCACTGACCTGGCCGCGAATGACCGGTGCGGGCGCGGTGGCCGGACTGGTGACCGGGGCCGGCGTGGTGATCCTGTGGATTTCGCTGGGCTGGAACGGGAGCTTCATGGGCGGACCCGGGGTTTACGAGATCATTCCGGGATTTGCCGCAGCGATGGCGGCAATTGTCGGGGTCAGCCTGGCTGGCAAGGAATCGCCGACTTATCAGGCCTGATCCGGTTTCGCGAGCCGGGCGCGCTCAATCCTCCACGCTATCCTCGATCGCGTGCATGTCGGCATCGCTGAGACCAAAATGATGGCCGACCTCGTGGATGACAACATGACGGATCAGCATTTCAAGTGCGACGCCGGTCTGCGCCATTTCCGCAAGCAGCGGACGGCGATAGAGCGTGATATGATCCCCCTCCGCGCCCGGCTGTGCCCACTGCGATTTTTCTCCGACCGGTACGCCCTGATACAGCCCGGATAATTGATAGCGACTGGTCATCCCGAAATGGTCCAATATCTCCTGCGAAGGCCAGTCCTCGATGCGCAGCAGGATATCGGTGAGATGTTCTGCGAATGGTGCCGGGATGGTTTCGAACACGCTCCGGGCGATGGTTTCGAAATCGGTGATGGTCGGGGAGTTGGTCATGGTCATGATATAGGGATTGCGATGCTGTGCCAAAAGAGCGGTTATGCGTGTGGCTTGATACCATCGGACATTGTTCCAAGAAATGGTTGTGCGCGATTCCTTCTCCCGTGAGGGAGAAGGATGCGAAGACTTGGCAGCTTGCTGCCTAGCCGCAGCTGGATGAGCGTGTACTGCGCTTCAGAAGACAGAACGCCCTCATCCAACGCCGCCTAATCGCTGAAGCGATAAGGCTCTGTATCCTTCTCCCTCACGGGAGAAGGCCAAGGAGGTGTCGTGGGAGAGGGAAAGCTAACGAGGAGAGCCCGTTCGCTCCGCCGCGATATGACCGAAGCCGAGCGCCAGCTGTGGAGCAGATTGCGCAACCGGCAGCTGGAAAACACCAAATTCGTCAAACAATTTCCCGTTGGCCCTTATGTCGCCGACTTTGCCGCGAGGAGTCTCGGTCTGGTTGTCGAACTGGACGGCGGGCAACATAGCGAGGGAAAGGACGCGGCGCGGACCAAGCTGATCGAGGAGCATGGCTATCGGGTCATCCGGTTCTGGAACAATGATGTGATTGAGAACATCGACGGCGTACTGGAAACAATTGTCCGAGAAATACACATTGCGAGGGGCCAGTAATCCCCTCTCCCTCAAGGGAGAGGGTTGCGCAGACTTACGAACTTGTTCGTTAGTCGCAGGTTTACCACCGCCAGAGATGCGCACCCAACCCTCAGAACACCCTCATCCAACTCCGGCTAATTCGCTCCGCTCATAAGCCTCCATATCCTTCTCCCTCATGGGAGAAGGCTGGCGGTGGCGGCTATCGTTTATCGTGATGGGCTTGGTAAAATTCCATAGATATTGTCAGGTTGGTTCGAAAGTCTAATTCTCATTCTGGCTTTTTTCGAAGGCCAACATAAATGGACGCGTGGTTTTCGTAATATCTTTGAAATGATTGAACAACACCGGATTCATTTTCACATTTCCAGTGATTGCGCGTTCACAAGAATAAAGTGAAAAGCAAACCAATGAAACTAGGTCGCTCAGTATTCTCGAAATATGAGCTTGTTCCAGTGCTGGAAGATCAGCTTTTCGAAGCGCTCGATCTAACAGAAGATCAAACGCTCTCGCGCTAGCGTGAATAAATTCGCTGCTCATCCCGTATCCGTGTAAAAGGGAATCGGCATAAATTATCTGCGATACTTGGTCATTTCCTGCACTAAGTACCTTCGCCATATTTGAAAACGACCACTTATTTTCTAGTGCTTTTCGGGTCCTCCGATCGAGCTTGGGGTCCACCTCAAACATTTCGTTGTTCTGCAGTTCTTTGAAAATATCGGCTGAAAAGTCCTGTTTATTTTCTCTGAACATTTCTTCTGTAATATCGGCCTTAAGTGATGCTTTCCGATCTGAGATTGAATTCAGTTTTCCCCAAAACTCGTCTAATGCTTGTTGGCGAAACGAAGGCTTGTGTGATGCAAGAAACATTGTTTTCACATTTGCTTCGTAAAATGACCGCATTAAAATCTCTGAATCCCATTGCATCCCCAAAGATAATAAAGTGAACACTGCTCGCGCTCTTTGTATTTGAAAGTTCGAAAGCACATTTAAAGTTTCAATAAATTGTTTCGATGCGCCTTCTGGCGAACCAACTAGTAGTTTCTCATGAATCTCACCAAAATCTTGAAACGCTAAAGCGCACTGATCAAAGCAGGCTTGCGTTGCATTGATAGCTTCTTGAAGTTCGTTTTGGATCACATCACCTAGTCAATTTCTTATAAGCCACGCGCGTAGGCCGATCCGCCGCGTCACCCAGCCTCCGCCGCTTATCCTCTTCATAGGCCTCAAAGTTCCCCTCGAACCACTCCACATGGCTATCCCCCTCAAACGCGAGGATATGCGTCGCAAGGCGATCGAGGAAGAAGCGGTCATGGGAGATGACCACGGCGCAGCCGGCGAAGTTTTCCAGTGCGTCTTCGAGGGCGCGGAGGGTTTCGACGTCGAGATCATTGGTTGGCTCATCGAGCAGCAGTACGTTGCCGCCCTCTTTGAGCATCTTGGCAAGATGGACGCGGTTGCGTTCGCCGCCGGAGAGCTGCCCGACCTTTTTTTGCTGGTCGGTGCCCTTGAAGTTGAATGCGCCGACATAGGCACGGGTCTGGACCTCGTTCTTGCCGAAGGTAAAAAAGTCGTGGCCGCCGGAAATTTCTTCCCAGATGTTCTTTGCCGGGTCGAGCGTGTCGCGGCTCTGGTCGACATAGCCGAGCTTCACCGTCTCGCCGAGTTCGAGCGTGCCGCTGTCAGGAGTTTCCTGACCGGTGATGATCCGGAACAGCGTGGTCTTGCCGGCGCCGTTGGCACCGATGATGCCGACGATCCCGCCGGGTGGCAGCGAGAACTCGAGATCCTCGAACAACAGCTTGTCGCCATAGGCCTTGGTCAGGCCCTTGGCTTCGATCACTTTCGAACCGAGCCGCTCGGGTGTCTGGATCAGGATCTGCGCCTTGCCGATCACACGGTTTTCCTGCGAAGCAACAAGATCGTCAAACGACTTGATACGCGCCTTGGACTTGGTCTGCCGCGCCTTGGGGCTCTGCCGCATCCATTCAAGCTCGTGCTCGATCGCTTTCTGGCGGCTCTTGTCCTCGCGCTCTTCCTGCGCCATCCGTTTGGCCTTGGCGTCCAGCCAGTGCGAGTAATTGCCTTCAAACGGCAGTCCCTTGCCGCGGTCGATCTCGAGCACCCAGTTGACGACATTGTCGAGAAAATAGCGGTCATGGGTGACGAGAATGACGTTGCCGGCATAGTCGATCAGATGCTTTTCCAGCCAGGCGACGCTTTCGGCGTCAAGATGGTTGGTCGGTTCGTCGAGCATCAGGATTTCCGGCTTGTCGAGCAGCAGGCGGCACAAGGCCACGCGGCGCTTTTCGCCACCGGACAGGTCGGTCACGGGGCTGTCGCCGGGCGGGCAGCGCAAGGCTTCCATCGCAATTTCCAGCTGATTGTCGAGCGTCCAGCCATCGACTGCATCGATCTTTTCCTGCAGCGTGCCCATTTCCTCCATCAGCGCGTCAAAATCGGCGTCTTCCGGGGGATCACCCATGATGTTGGAGATTTCGTTGAAGCGGTCGACCAGATCGGCGACTTCACGGACGCCGTCCATGACATTTTCCTTGACCGTCTTGCTCTCGTCCAGCTGCGGTTCCTGTGCGAGATAGCCGACGCGGATGCCCTCGCCTGCCCATGCCTCGCCCTGAAACTCCTCGTCCTGACCGGCCATGATCTTCATCAGCGTCGATTTACCGGCGCCGTTCTTGCCGATGATGGCGATCTTGGTACCCGGCAGGAACTGCAGATGGATATTGTCGAGCACCGGCTTGGGGGCGCCGGGGAAGGTCTTGGTCAGACCCTTCATGACATAGCTATATTGTACGGCCATCTTAATATTCTTTCTCAATCACTATCGTTGGCGCTGTGCCTGTAAAAGGGTGCGTATCGAGCAACATGGTTCGACAGGCTCAGCATTAACGGAAAATGGGGCTTGTTTGATGGACCATGTAGCTATTCCGCCCGCCAGTCGCAAGAGACCATTGGCAAAGTGCAAAAGGCGGGTTAGGCAGCGGCATGAGAAAAATACATGCATTGCTCGCTGGCGCCACTGCGCTGTTTCTGTCCCCTGCTGCGCTGGCCGCCGATCATGACCCGGCGGTGCTGCAGGCCAAGGCGCTGACCGACGACCTCGCTTATGAAATCGTCGAAGGACTGACCACCGAAATCGGACCACGGCAGGCGGGTACCGAGGCCGAAGCACGGGCGCGTGACTGGGCCATTGCCAAGCTGACAGCGCTGGGTTTCAGCAATGTCCGCAACGAACCCTATATGATGCCGACCTGGATTCGCGGCGCCGAAACGGCGTCGGTCGTCAGCCCCTTTCCGCAAAAACTGGCGGTTACCGCACTCGGCAACAGCGGCAGCACCGGTGACAAGGGCCTGACCGCAGAGGTGGCCTATTTCCCGACGCTTCGGGACCTGTTTGCGGCTCCCGACGGCAGCCTGAAAGGCAAGATCGCCTTTGTCAGCCATGCGATGGAGCCGACCCAGGACGGATCCAGCTATGGTGCGTTCGGGCCGGCGCGCTTTGTCGGGCCCAATATCGCGGCCAAAAAAGGTGCAGCAGCGATTGTCATCCGCTCGGCCGGGACCGACCGGCATCGCAATCCGCACACCGGCAACACCAATTTTGAAAAGGGCGTGACGCCGATACCGGCAGGAGCGCTTTCGATCCCCGATGCCGAAAATCTGCAGCGGATGCTGGCGCGCGGCAAGCCGGTGATGCTGAACCTGGTGTTGACCCCGCAGAATATCGGCCAACAGGAATCGGGCAATGTGATAGCCGAATTGCCGGGCAGCGATCCGTCGCTGGGCATGATCGTGATCGCCTGCCACCTCGACAGCTGGGATCTGGGCACCGGCGCGATTGACGATGGTGCCGGTTGCGCGATCATTACCGCAGCCGCCAAGCAGATCATGGCGGCGGCCCAGCCCAAGCGGACGATCCGGTTGCTCTGGGCAGGTGCCGAAGAGGTCGGCCTGTGGGGCGGCAATGCCTATGGCGAGGCGCGCAAGGGTGACAAGCACGCACTGGCGATGGAATCGGACTTTGGTGCCGACCGGGTCTGGCGGGTAGAGTTCAAACTGCCGGAGGCTGCCAAGCCGCTGGCGGACCGGATCACCCACGCGCTGCAGCCGCTTGGAATCGGACGCGGGCCGCGGCCGGCGAGCGGCGGTGCGGACGTGCAGGCGATCATCCGCAACAACAATCTCGCGGTCATCGATCTGCAGCAGGATGGCACCCGCTATTTTGACCTCCATCACACACCAGATGATACACTGGACAAGATCGATCCCGTACAGTTGCAGCAGAATGTTGCCGCCTGGACGACGGTGCTGTCAATCGTCGCCAATGACGACAGCGATTTGACCATGCCGGCTGAAGAATGACGATTCGCGCTCTTCTGCTACCGGCGATTGTTTTGCTGGCGGCCTGTTCCGAAACGCCGGTCGAGGATATGGGCGAGGAAGCCATTGCCGCGCACGAGCAGCAGATTGAGGAAGACGCGCTATCGCTGGAGCAGGCCGCGGATGAAGCGGTCAAGGCGCTGGAAGAAGATATCGACGCCGAGCTCACCGCGGAAGGCATCGGCGCACCGGCGGCAGTGCCCGCACCGGCTAACACGGAAAACTAGCCGACCGGCAGCACGAGCGTGGCGCGCAATCCGCCATTGTCCCTATTTTTCAGAATGATATCGCCGCCATGGTCGCGGGCAATCGCGCGAGCCAGAGTCAGGCCAAGGCCGGAGCCGCCGGTGGCCCGGTTGCGCGATGATTCCCCGCGCCGGAACGGTTCAAACATCGCGTCAATATTGTCCGCGGGGATGCCCGGACCGTCGTCGTCGACATTTATCATCAACCTGTCACCAGACTTTTCCACAGATATATCGGCGGACTTGCCATAGAGGATGGCATTGCCGATGAGATTGCGCAGCGCCCGGCGGATCAGCGTTTCGCGGATCAGGGCGCTCTGCTTCTCGCCGCGCTGATAATGGACCTGGTGTCCGAGATCGCTGAATTCGTCGACAATCGTCTCGATCAGCGAACGAATGTCGACCGGATCGGCCTGCTCCTGCGAGCGGCCCAGCCGGGCCAGCGACAGGATATCGTCCAGCGTGTGGTCGATATCCTCGATCCCGGCGACCATTCTTTCCCGTTCGGTCTCGTCTTCGACATTTTCGACCCGCACCCGCAACGCGGCCAGCGGGGTGCGCAAGTCATGACCGATCGCGCCGAGCATCACGTCCTTTTCATTGATCATGCGGCTGACGCGGGCGCTCATCGCATTGAAGGCCCGGATCAATTCCCTGGTGTCGGGAGGCCCCTGCTCCGGCAGCGGTTCGGTCTCGCCGGGCTGAAAGGCATGGGCCCTGGCGGTCAGCGATTTCAGCGGACGCGAAATATAGCGGCCGAGCAGAATCAGCGGGACAAGCATCAGCAGATAGATGGTTATTGTCTGAAACAACAGGGTCCGGACCATCAGCGGCGTGCGTCCGCGCACTGTCGAGGCTATGCTGACCCACTGACCGTCCGCCTGCCGTGCGGAAATCGTCACATAGCCCCTGGTTTCCGTCGGTGCGGGCCTGCCACCCATCGACCGGTTGATCGGGTTGTTCCGCCAGCCGCCCCGGTTGGCTCCGATCAGATGCCCCGTCATGTCCGGCGGCAGGTCGGTGGTGAAGGCCGCCCTGATGTCGGAAAAGCCGATGCCCATATTGGCAAAGGCCTGGCCGGCGCGCGCTTCCAGCTCCGGCAGTCGCCGCATGCGTCCGGTCACCGCGCTTTCCGGACCATATTTCAGCCGTCCCCAGCGCCGTGGCCGCATTGCGCCTCCGCGCCGGACCGGACGATCGCCGGCCTGACGATCGAGGCCGAAGGCAATGCGCGACACCGCAGCGGTCGATGATTCCACCAGATTCTGGTTCTGGGCGCCGCGATAGAGCAGGAAGCTGTTGATGCCCTGCGCCAGCAGCAGCATCAGCGCCACCACCAGCAGCAGCTGACCGACCAGACTTCCGGGCCACAGTCGCTTCACAGGGCTTTCACCTCGCCGGCGAGAACATAGCCGCCGCCCCAGACGGTCTTGATGATTTCCGGATTCTTCGGGTCGGCCTCGATCTTGCGCCGCAAGCGGCTGATCTGGTTGTCAACGGCACGGTCGAAAGCATGCGCCTCGCGACCCTGGGTGATATCGAGCAACTGATCGCGGTTGAGCACCTTGCCGGCGCGCGACACCAGTGCCAGCAGCATCTGATATTCGCCGGTCGACAGCGAGATATTGACACCTTCGGCGTCGATCAGGCTGCGCTTGTCGCATTTCAGGGTCCAGCCGGAAAACATATAGGCGCCGCCGCTGGAGCCGACCTGCTTTGCTCCGCCCTTTTCGGCGCGGCGCAAGACCACCTTGATCCGGGCAACCAGCTCGCGCGGGCTGAACGGCTTGGTGATATAGTCGTCGGCGCCCAGTTCCAGTCCAATGATCCGCTCGGTCTCCTCGGTTCTGGCGCTGATGAAGATGACCGGCGTGTCGGTCTTGTCGGTGACAAACCGGCACAGGCTCAGACCATCCTCGCCTGGCATCATGATATCGAGCAGGATGATATCGAAATCATAGGCGTTGAGCAGCGATCGGGCGATGCTGGCATCGCCTGCCTGCTGGACCTTGTAGCCCTGCCTGATCAGATAGTCTGCCAGCGGTTCGCGCAGCGAGGCTTCGTCGTCGACCAGCAGAATGTGAATCTTGTGCGTCATCGCATTGCCCTATCACAGGAATCGCAAAAAGAAACGGACCGCCAGCCAGTTTGGGGGAGGGAGATTTGGCTGACGATCCGTTCGTAAAAAAAGGCGTTCAGGGATTAACTGCCTTTTTTGTTCCATTCGCCACGACGTGCCTGCCATGCAGCCTGCCGTTCTTCCTTGCTGATCTTGCCGTCCTTGTTGCTGTCGGTCTTGTCAAAGCGGGCCATGGCTGCCGCCGTAAATTCGGCCTTGCTGATCTTCTGGTCACCATTGGTGTCGGCCTTGCGCATCATCGCCATACCATGACCACCGCGATGGCCGTGCATATCCTTGCCGCCGCGCTTGCCGTGCATCGCCTGGGCTTCGTCCTGGCTCAGCTTGCCATTTCCGTCCTTGTCCATGCGGGCAAAGCGATTGGCCTTGCGCTCGGCGCGCGCAGCTTCGATTTCCGCCGGCGACAGTTCGCCGTCACCATTGGTGTCGGTTTTGGCGAAGCGTTCCGCCTTTTTCGCGGCGCGATCTTCCCGGGACAGCTGGCCATCGCCATTGACATCCATCTTGGCGAAGCGCTTGTCCAGCGAAGCGGTCATTTCGGCCCGGCTGACGGAACCGTCGCCATTGCTATCGGCCCGCATGCCACGGTCACCGGGGGCAGCGATGGCGATACCGCCAGCCATCAGCATTGCGGTCGCACTCGAGATCAAAATTGCTTTTTTCATGTCTGTTTCCTCATCATTCCGTTCAGGGAGACGGCTTGTTTTTCCGCCACGAATGTTCTTCTAATGGCCAGTTGTCGCTGAACTTTGTCAGAACGGGCACAAATTGTCGCAAATTGTATCAGTCACGCCACGCCGTTCATCGAGGTGACAGACGCGCGCGGGAGCACCAAGCGGATGACCCAAGGGTGGCAGCTGCATATTTCCATCGACCACCGTTCAAATTAGATTTATTGGCAGGCCTGACAAGAAATCATGCGAAAAGAACATACAATGTCCATATTGCAAGCCAGCGGTAAAAAGGCGGATGACGCAATCGATCCAGCCATTTTCAAGGAAATGGCCAACAATATGCCGGTCTTGTGCTGGATGGCCGACGCCAGCGGCTACATCAACTGGTACAACGACCGGTGGCACGAATATTGTGGTACCACGCCCGCCGAGATGGAAGGCTGGGGATGGCAATCCGTTCACGATCCGGAGAGACTGCCCGATGTCATGGAGGCCTGGATCGCCTCTATCGCGTCCGGACAGGCATTTGAAATGACCTTCCCGTTGCGCCGTGCTGACGGAAGCTACTGCCCGTTTCTTACCCGTATCACTCCGCATCATGATCAGCATGGCGAGATTACCCGGTGGTTTGGCATCAATATCGATGTTTCGGAACAGCAAGAAACGGCGAAGCGACTGCAGCAAAAAAGTTACGCACTGGAGCGGGTTCTGGCGGAACGGCAGGCGATACTGGATCAGCTGGGCGAAGGCGTGATCATCACCGATGCCGGTGGCGAGATCGTCTATATGAACGAACGGGCACAGATCCTCCATGGCCAGAAACAGCTCGGCGTATCACCCGATGACTATACAACGGCCTTCCAGCTGCTGACACTGGGTCGGAAGCCTTTTCCGGTTGACGAGCTGCCGCTGACCCGCGCGGTGCGGGAAAATATTACAACGGCGGATAGCGAGTGGATTATTCGCCGCGCCGACGGGTCAGAAATATTCGCCAAAGGCAATGCCAAGCCGGTCTATGATGAACAGGACAGGAAAATTGCGGCGGTGCTGACGATCCGGGATGTCACCAAGACCCGGGCCAACGAACGGGCGCTCAAGGAGGCGCTCGATGCCAAGGACATGCTGCTCTATGAAGTCAACCACCGGGTCAAGAACAGCCTGCAGCTGGTCAACTCGCTATTGTCGTTGCAGGCCGGCCACGGTTCGGACGAGCTGCGGCACAATCTGGAGGACGCACGAGCCCGGATCGGCGTTGTTGCGCGATTGCACGGCCAGCTCTATCAATCCAGCATGCACGATCGCATCGAGGCGGGAGTCTTCCTGACCGGTCTTGTGTCCGACACGGTTGATGCGCTGAAGCCGAGCGAGGCGGTCACCTTTGATGCCGCATGTGACAAGGACGTGATATTGCTGCTCGATCAGGCGATACCTCTGGCGATTGTCGTGAGCGAACTGGTCACCAATGCCCTGAAATATGCGTTTGACGATCGGGAGGAAGGAACGGTCTCGCTCGCTGTGCGTAGACGCGATGATGGAAAAATCGAAATCGAGATCGGAGATGATGGGGTCGGATTGCCAACCGGGTTTGATCCGGCGGCTTCTTCCGGCCTGGGAATGCGGGTATCCTACGCGCTTGTCCAGCAATTGAGAGGGGAATTGACGTTCTCCACAGCCGATCAGGGGACGGTTTTTTCGATCATCTTCGAGCCCACAGCACTGCGGGCGGTAGAGTAGTTTGACTTGGGGTAAATCAATGCGTGTCCTGATCGTGGAAGACGAGTTTCTGGTGGCGATGGAGATGGAATCCATCCTGGAAAACAACGGCATCGCCGTATCCGGCTGTGCAAGCAACATAGCAGAAGCCCAAAATATTGTCCGGGAGCGGGAATGCAATTTCGCCCTTGTCGATATCAATCTGGCGGATGGCGACAGCGGCCTGTCGCTTGCAGGATGGCTGGCCGAACAAAATATTCCTTCGCTACATGTCAGCGGCAACTGCCCGGCGGACCGCGATGCGACAGCTGCGGTCGGATGTCTGCAAAAGCCGTTCAGCCCCCGCGATCTGATCGGTTCCCTGAAGGCCGTTCATGCCAAGCTGGCCGATGCCCCTCCAAAAACCCTGCCCACCGGACTCGCACTGTTCTGAATGTGATCGTCAGCGGACGCTCTGCTTGAGATCAGGGCTTCATGATGGTGTAGTGACCGGAACCCGGAAGCTTGCACATCGTCTTGGAGACCCTGAGCTCCTCACCATCGACGATTAGGATATCGGCGAGAACCATGCATGGCGTGCCATCGGGCAACTTGTTTTTTGATGATACTTTCGAACTGCCGGACACATTTTCGCGAACCGTGCTTTCCCATTCGACCATCTTGCCGACTTCGCCGCTCCTGGTCGCCTCCTGGGTCGCTTCCGCTGCCTGTTCCTGCTCTTCCGGATAAAGCCTGCAGGCAACCGACTGCGACAGGCTGTTGGCGCTGTCGACCAGAAAGTCGCCGACCAGCGGAATTTTCCGGGTAACGCTGGCCATCCGGTCGGCCATGCCAAAAATCCCTTTCCGCTTTGTCCTGGCTGCATTTTCGTCCGGTTTACCCTGGCCGTTTCCGCAAAGAGTATCGAAGGAATTCGCCGCTTCTGGCTCGACCGTTGCAAGCTCTTCGGTTGCAGGTTCTTCGGTTGAAGCTGGGCCGGCAGTATCCTGAGGATCGGACACCGCCGGGCCTTCCGCAGGCGCTACCGGCTGTTCTGCTTTCTCGTCTTTGGACGTGCTGCCGAACAGATTGCCGAATTGAGCCGACGCCGGGATCGGCGTGAGCATCAGTCCGACACCGATCGCCAAAATGCACGACCGAGAAAACTGTAAATATTCACTACGCATACTATTCCCTCTCGGCCTGAACCTTAGGCGGATGAGGCCACCAAGCAAATGGATTGGGGACGAAGAGAGATCCAGACAGAAATATCACAGTCTTCTGCTCGAATTGGTGCCTGATAATTAAGATATCCAACGCGTCACTGAAGTGCACACTGGCTGTTTTGGAGCGGGTGAAGGGAATCGAACCCTCGTCGTAAGCTTGGAAGGCTTCTGCTCTACCATTGAGCTACACCCGCATGTCCGGATCGGCCGGATGCGCCGCTATTGCCACCGCTTGGATGGCTCGTCAATCAGGAAAGCTCGAGATTTTCCCGTGCCCTCCGGTCTTGTTGATCAAACCACTGGGCTACAGACTGCTGTTCGGCCTTGCTCATGTGCAGACCCAGTTTTGATCGGCGCCAGAGAATATCCTCGGCGGTGCAGGCAAACTCCCGGTCGATCAGCCAGCGGATCTCGATCTCGTAAAGGCCAGCGCCAAATGATTGCCCCATATCCGCCAGTGTCCGGACGCCAGCGAGCATGGTCGCGCTGTCGGTACCATAGGCGCGCACCAGACGGTGCAGTACGGAACGATCGAGGAAAGTCCAATCGCTGGCATATTGATCGACCAGCGCATCAAAGGCATCAGGTGCAAAATCACCGCCGGGCAGATGGGCCTCCTTGGTCCAGTCATCGCCGTCGATATCCAGCGCATCCGACAGAGTCCGGATCGCCTGCAGTGCCAGCACCCGATAAGTGGTGATCTTTCCGCCAAAAATCGACAGAACCGGAGCGCCACCGTCGGTGTCATAGTCAAATACGAAGTCGCGGGTGACCGTGGCGGCCGTCCGGCTATGATCGTCGAACAGCGGACGAACACCGGAATAGGTCCAGTCGATGTCGTCCGGGGTGACCGGTGCCTCAAAATACTCACTGGCAGCATCGCAGAGATAGGCGATTTCGCCTTCGCTGATCCTGGCCGGGCCTTCGGCATAACTCCACGGCTCGTCGGTGGTGCCGATCAGCGTATGATCACCTTCATAGGGGATGGCGAAGATGATGCGGCCGTCCCGGTTCTGAAAAATATAGCTGTGGTCGCCTTCATATTTGCGCTTCACGACGATATGACTGCCCTTGACCAGGCGCAGTTTGGCCGCGTTGCTGCTCCGGTCATACATGGCCGTGACCGGGTCTACCCAGGGGCCGGCGGCGTTGATCAGGATTTTTGCCTGTTCGGTCTCTTGACCACCATATTGGTTGATTTTCAGGGTCCAGCGATCCGCGCCGCGTTCCAGTCCGACACAATCTGCCTGCGTACGAATATCGGCACCGCGTTCAGCAGCATCCCTGGCGGTGAGCGACACCAGCCGGGCATCATCGACCCAGCAATCGGAATAGGCAAAGCCCTTTTTCAGCCGTTCCTGTAGCGGGTCACCGCGCGCATCCTTGCGCAAGTTGAGGCTTTTGGTGCCCGGCAGGATATCGCGCCCGCCGAGATGATCATAGAGGAACAGCCCGAGGCGGAGCAACCAGGCCGGACGCATGCCTTCGTCCACCGGCAGGACAAATCGCATCGGCCAGATAATATGCGGCGCGGCGCGCAGCAGCACTTCGCGTTCCTTGAGCGCCTTGCGCACCAGGTTGAATTCATAATGTTCAAGATAGCGCAAACCGCCGTGGACCAGCTTGGTACTGGCGGAGGAGGTGTGGGCGGCGAGATCGTCGCGCTCGACCAGCAGAACCCTGAGGCCCCTGCCCGCTGCGTCACGCGCAATTCCGACGCCATTTATGCCGCCGCCGATAATGGCCAGATCATACATGGCGGCTTTCATAAAGTAACCGGCGATTTGCGCAATGCTGCATTGCAATATAAATCGCTTTCGCTTGCCTTTTGCCCGCCAGCTTTTAGCGTGAACCAGCAGGACACGGGCTGGGAAAGAGCAGAATAATGGTGCAGAATATATTGGTCATCGACGAGGGCACGACCTCGACACGGGCGATGCTGTTTGACCGGCATGGCAAGCTGCACGGTTCGCAGCAGGAGGCGCTGCAGCAATATTATCCGGCACCGGGTCTGGTGGAGCATGATGCCGCGGAAATCTGGAACAAGACGCTGCGCTGCTGCCAGAAAATGGTCGAAAAGGCTGGTGGAGCGGACAAGATCGCCGCAATCGGCATCACCAACCAGAGGGAGACGGTGGTCGCCTGGGACAAGCGCAGCGGCGAACCGCTGGCAAAAGCGATTGTCTGGCAGGACCGGCGCACGGCGCAAAAATGCGATGCGCTGAAAGCCGAGGGCCTGGAGCAGGTGGTACAGGCCAAAACCGGGCTTCTGCTTGACCCCTATTTCTCGGGCAGCAAGATTGGCTGGATGCTGGAAAACTGCCCCGAGGTTCGGGAAGCGGGCGACAATCTGGCATTCGGCACGATAGAATCCTATCTGATCTACCGGCTGACCGGTGGCCAGCATGTCACCGATGCCAGCAACGCCAGCAGGACGATGCTGATGGCGCTGGACGGCGATGACTGGGACGACGAGCTGCTGGCCCTGTTCGATATTCCGAAAAAGACCCTGCCCCGGATTGTCGACTGCGCGGGAGAAATCGGCCAGACTGCGGCGAAGCTGTTCGGCAGCGCCATCGCGATATGCGGCTCGGCCGGTGACCAGCAGGCAGCCACTATCGGTCAGGCCTGCCTGTCCGTCGGCGAAACCAAGGCGACCTTCGGAACCGGCGCCTTCATCCTGACCAACAGTGGCGAGACCGCCCCCCGGTCGGAGAACCGCATGCTGTCGACCGTGCTCTATCAGCATGCCGGCAAGCGTATCTATGCGCTGGAGGGTTCGGTGTTTGTCGCCGGCAGCCTGATGCAATGGCTGCGCGACGATATCGGGCTGCTCGAATTTGCCGGCGAAAGCGAGGAACTGGCGCGGTCTGTCAAGGATAATGGAGGCGTCTATCTGGTCCCGGCCCTGTCCGGTCTTGGCGCACCGCACTGGCGGGCTGATGCCACTGCGAGCATTTTCGGTCTCAGCTTTTCCTCCAAAAAGGCACATATCGCCCGCGCAGCGCTGGAATCCATGGCTTATCAATGCCACGATCTGAAGACCGCCTTTTCCGCCGACGGCGTCGACTGGCAGAATCTGCGGATCGACGGCGGGATGGTCGCCAATGACTGGATGGTGCAGGATCTGGCAGATATTCTCGATATCACGGTCGAGCGGCCGGAATTTTTCGAGACCACGGCCCTGGGCGCAGCGATGCTGGCGGCAGTGGGGGCGGGTATCTATCCGTCACTGGAAGCGGCCTCGGTGATGATATCGGAACTGGACGTCTACCAGCCGGGCATCGATCCCGACACAAGGGCCAGCAGACTGGCCGGCTGGAAGACCGCAATCGACTCTGTCCTCTCCCGATAGGATCGACTGCCGAAAGGCATAAAAAAGCCCGCATGAAGCGGGCTTTTTATTCAATAAGAACCGTTTCGAAGCGGATTTACGCCGATTTCTTTTTCTTCTCGGCCTTCACGTCCGCCCAGATTGTCCGGTAGGACAGATAAGCGAGGATCGTTGCAATCAGCAGGAAGGCGAGGACCGCCCAGCCCGTCTGATGGCGTTTTTCGAGCGTAGGCTCTGCAGTCCAGATCAGGAAAGCGGACACATCCTGGGCCATCTGGTCGATGCTGGCCGTGGTGCCGTCGGAATAGCTGACCTGGTCATCGACCGCGAGCGGCGGCGCCATCGCCAGGTTCAGGTTCGCGAAATAGGGATTATAGTGCAGTCCCGGTCCCGGCTGATTGGCCGCAGGCAGATCGGCCGGCGGATTGGTATAGCCGGTCAGCAGCGAATAGATATACGGCGCGCCGCCTTCGCGGGCCTTGGTCATCAACGAAAGATCCGGCGGGATGGCGTTGTTGTTGGCAGCGGCAGCAGCCACGTCATTGGCAAAAGGCTTGGGGAACTTGTCCGCAGCCAGCGATGGACGCGTGGACATTTCGCCGGTTGCTGGATCGATGTCGGGCGTCTGGATAGGCCAATTGGCCGCAATCGCCTTCACCTCATCTTCATTGTAGCCAAGGTCTTCGAGATTGCGGAACGCAACCAGCCGCAGCGAATGGCACGCTGCACAGACTTCCTTGTAAACCTGAAATCCGCGCTGCAGTTGCTGGCGATCAAATTTGCCAAGCGGTCCGTCGGACGAGAAGGAAACGTCCTTCGCCGCCTTGTGGAAAGCATGCTCTGCGGTTTCGGCCGGCGGGTTCGTGATATATTCCTTTGCCCCCATTCCAAATGAGACCAGGAGCCAGCCCGAAAAGAACAGGCCAATCAAGATTCCGATAATTCTTACCATTGCGACGGGTCCCTAATTCTTAGCTGGCGGTGTTGAGTGGCTTGCCGGTTACCGATTCAGTAATACTGTTCGGCAAAGGCTCTGGCTTTTCCAAGCGAGACAACAGCGGCAAAATGATGAGGAAATGTGCAAAATAATAGGCCGACGCCAACTGGCTGATCATCACAAATGGTTCCTCAGCCGGTGCACCGCCACAATATCCCAGTACCAGCACGTCGATCACGAGGATGCCGAAGAATATCTTGAATTTGGGCCGGAACAGTCCGGAACGGACCGGCGATTTGTCGAGCCACGGCAGGAAGAACCACACCAGGATCGCGGAGAACATCGCCAGTACGCCAAGCAGTTTCGCCGGAATGAACAGGAAGTCGAAGGTGAAGGCGCGCAGGATCGCGTACCACGGCCAGAAATACCATTCCGGAACGATGTGGGCGGGCGTGGAAAGCGGGTTCGCCGGGATATAGTTGTCCGCATGGCCGAGCGCATTGGGCAGGAAGAACATCATCGCGGTGAAGAAAATCAGCACCAGACCGATCGTCCATCCGTCCTTGGCGGTATAATAAGGATGAAACGGCACCGTATCCTGCGGCCCCTTCACATCGACACCGGTCGGGTTGTTGGAACCCGGGATGTGCAATGCCCAGATATGCATGATGATCACGCCGGCGATCACGAACGGCAGCAGATAGTGCAGCGAGAAGAAGCGGTTCAGGGCGGCATTGTCCGGGGCGAAGCCACCGAGCAGCAGTTCCTGGATCGGCTTGCCGACCAGCGGAATGGCTTCAAACAGGCCGGTAATCACCTTGGCACCCCAGAAGCTCATCTGTCCCCAGGGGAGCACATAGCCCATGAAGGCGGTCGCCATGGCGAGGAGATAGATAACGACGCCGAGCAGCCAGAGCATTTCCCGCGGAGCCTTGTAAGACCCGTAGAAAAGTCCACGTCCGATATGAAGGTAGATGGCGATGAAAAAGAAGCTCGCGCCATTGGCGTGCGCGTAGCGGATCATCCAGCCGCTGTTGACGTCGCGCATGATATGCTCGACCGAATCAAAGGCAATATTGGCATTGGCGGCATAATGCATCGCCAGGATAATCCCGGTGATGATCTGAATAACCAGAAACAATCCGGCCATTGAGCCAAAGTTCCACATGTAGTTCAGATTGCGCGGAGCAGGATAACCGGCACCAAGGCTGTTATAGACGAAACGTGGCAGCGGGAGCTGCTTGTCCATCCACTGACCGAAATCGGTCGTTGGCGTATATTCTTTTGCCCAAGGAAAGCTCATTGTTCTTCTGCCCCTTAGCCGATTTTCACGACGGTATCTGATAGGAATTCATGTTCTGGCACTTCCAGATTGGCTGGTGCCGGACCTTTGCGGATGCGTGCGGCCGTGTCATAGTGCGAACCGTGGCAAGGGCAAAAATAACCCCCGAATTCGCCTTTGATCTCACCCTGCGCGGCGCCCAGCGGCACACAGCCGAGATGGGTACAAACACCCAGAGTGATCAGCCAGTTTTCCTTGCCGGCGGTGGTCCGCTCGGCCAGTGTTTCGGGATCACGCAATTCTGCAACATCGACCGCATTCGCTTCGGTAATTTCTTCGGCCGTCAGATTGCGGATGAAAATCGGCTGCTTGCGCCAGCTGGTCTTGATTGCCTGCCCCGCTTCGATTGCGGAAATATCGACTTCAATCGACGCGAGAGCGAGAACATCCGCGCTCGGGTTCATCTGGTTGACCAGCGGGAAAACCGTGGCAACTGCCCCAGCACCCGCGAAGCTTACCGCTGCGATATTGATGAAATCCCGGCGGCGAACGCCGCTTTCTTCTGCGACTGCCGTATCAGCTGTTTCAACCGTTGCCATGCAAACAAGCCCTATAGAATAGTTATGACCCCCGACCACCCGAACGTTTGACGCTGCTTTGCAACAGCCTGAACGGGCAGTGATTTGCGCGCCTGATAGCCGCGAAGGATAGGGTTTGCCAACAGGGAATTTTCGATTGACCAAACATTCACTTCCCGCGCATGGTGGACAGCCCATGAGGATAGCATTGTATCAACCCGAGATAGCGGGAAATTTAGGAACGATATTAAGGACTTGTGCGTGCCTGAATGTCGAAGTTGATATCATCGAGCCCTGCGGATTCCCGTTCAGCGACCGCAGTCTGAAACGCGCCGGAATGGATTATTTCGAGCATGTTCGCTATACGCGTCATGCCGACTGGGATGCCTTCCGTGCGAGCTGCGATTCCCGCAAAGCGCGGATCATCCTGCTCTCCAGCAAGGCAGATCAGCCACATTTCGGATTCGCCTACCGGTCTGATGATATTCTTCTGTTCGGATCGGAAGGATCAGGGGTTCCCCGTACTGTACATGACCAGTGCGATGGACGAATCACCATTCCCATGAGCCCGGGCATGCGCAGCTTGAATCTGGCAGTATCCGCTGGCATGGCACTGGGCGAGGCTCTTAGACAAACAGGACAATTTCCGGAATGACCAATCAATTGGACGATCAGCAGCAAACGGCCCAGACATGGTTCAAACAGCTACGCGACGATATCTGTGCGGAATTTGAAAAGATAGAGGCGGAAGCCGGCAGCGACGCCAAGTTTGATTTCATCCCCTGGGATCGCGAGAATCCCGACGGCAGCCCTGGCGGCGGTGGTATCCAGGGGCTGATGAAAGGCGAGATTTTTGAAAAGGTTGGTGTGAACATTTCCACCGTCGACGGCACGTTCAGCGATGAATTTAAGGCACAGATCAATGGCGCCGAAGAGGATCCCCGTTTTTTCGCCACCGGAATCAGTCTGGTTGCGCACATGAAAAATCCCCATGTTCCCAACGTGCATATGAACACCCGCTTCCTGTGCACCACCAAACGCTGGTTCGGCGGTGGTGCCGATCTCAATCCGGCGATCGTCTATGACGAGGATACCGAAGAATTCCACGCCCGCTTCCGATCGGCCTGCGCGCCGCACAACCCGGAATATTATCCACGGTTCAAGAAATGGGCGGATGACTATTTCTACATTCCCCACCGCAAGGTCCATCGCGGCGTTGGCGGAATATTTTACGATCATATCGAACTGAACAAGGAATCCGATTTTGATCGCCATTTTGCCTTCACTCAGGATGTCGGACGCGCCTTTCTGGACATATTTCCGAAACTGGTGCGCAAGCGGATGGGCACCGAATGGAGCGCCGAAGACAAACAGAAGCAGCTCGAATGGCGCGGTCGTTATGCGGAATTCAACCTGGTCTATGACCGGGGCACGACTTTCGGGCTGAAAACCGGCGGCAATGTCGATGCGATCCTGATGAGCCTCCCGCCCGAAGCCAAATGGATCTGAACGATGTGACCGAGCAACTTGAGGACGTTCCCGGCGGTCAGGTGGCGACTATCGTCACCCATCTGGAGATGCTCGACAAACCGGTTCTGCCGGCAACCAGCTCCAGTTTTGCTGTGAAACCCTGGCGCAACCCGTCAACTGATGACTATCGGACACTGTTCCGGAAAGTCGGGGAGCCGTGGCTATGGATATCGCGGCTGTTGATGGACGATGATGAACTCGAAGCCATCCTCCATCATCCGGCGGTCGATATCTCGCTCATTGTCGACGGGAAAGAGCCGGTCGGCTTTATCGAACTGGACTTTCGGGAACCGGGTGAATGCGAAATTGCGTTTTTCGGGCTGGTTCCGGACCAGAATGGCAAGGGCCAAGGCCGCTGGATGATGAATCAGGCGCTGGACAAGGCCTGGCGCGACGATATCAGGCGCGTCTGGCTTCATACCTGTACCCAGGATTCGCCGCGCGCCCTGCCCTTTTACCAGCGCTGCGGCTTCCGGATTTTCAAACAACAAACCGGTCAGATGACCGACCCGCGGCTGACCGGCCATCTGCCGAGAACCGCCGCGCCCCATATCCCGATATTCAGTTAGAAATCTCGCTGACCTTTTTGTCTTTGCCACTCATGTCGATGTAAACCGACGTGATCACCGCTGCGATGACCAGCTGGAAGGCAGATCCGGCCAGCGCCGCCACCAGGTTTTCGATCAGGAGCCAGCCCGCACCGCCTGTCGCCAGTCCGGTGATCACGCCTGTGACCGCTTCCAGCACACCCACGGTAATCGTACCGACAACCCCGATGATCACCACGAACAACAGAATCGAGAAACCGTTGCCTTTGGTCAATGACCAGCTTTTCTTGAGCGCTTCAATGGGATTGCGTTCCCGTTGGTCGACGATCACCACCGGTACCAGAAGAAAGCGGGCCGTCAGATAGAGGCCAGGGATGATGAAAAGAATGAACCCCGGCAAAGAGATCAAGCCAACCGCCAGATTGGCCAGCAGATAGATCAGGAATATTTTCAGCGCTGCGACCAGATCTTCCGCGACGGTGCCATTGCGCGACGGGGCAAGGGCGAAATAGACCGCCAGACTTCCAAAGCTGATCACCAGGTTGGAGGCCATGATCGAAAAGCTGTTTTCGCCGAAATAGGCAGAATAGATCGCCAGCATCTCGCCCCCGCCCTCATCGCCGTTGAACACCGGCGGGGCGACAAACTGGGCAAAAAGGAGCGTAGGCAGAAAGATGAAGACACCGGCGATCGCCAATATAGCTTCCTTATTCGCGACGAGGAGGGCCATCGCACCATTCCAGCATTGCATATAGTTCAGCTTCATTTTTCATTCCCGAATGAATTTCTCTGTTGCCTGCCCTTGCCACCCGGCGTGCAAAAGTGCACGAAATTTCTATGAACGACCCCAATGATATAGAATGGCAGATTTCGTCCGGAACGGTGGAGTATCCCGCGGCCCTGGCCAAGATGGAACGGCGCAACGCCGCAGTCCAGGCCGGGGAGGAGAAGGAGCTGATCTGGCTGCTGGAGCATCCACCGCTCTACACTGCCGGCACCAGCTCCGATCCGGCGGAACTGCTTAGCCAGGACTTCCCCGTCTATGATACCGGACGTGGCGGTCGCCATACCTATCATGGCCCCGGCCAGCGGGTTGGCTATGTCATCCTCAACCTGAAACAACGCAATGCGGATGTCCGGGGTTTTGTCCACGCGCTGGAAGCATGGGTGATCGCGGCGCTGGCGGAATTTGGTGTGAATGCACGGGCCGTGGAGGGCCGGGTCGGCATCTGGTGCGATACGCCGGACGGACAGGAAGCGAAGATCGGCGCGATCGGTATCCGGATTCGCAAATGGGTGACGATGCACGGATTTTCAGTCAATATTGACCCGGATCTGAGCCATTTTGGCGGAATCATCCCCTGCGGCATCAGCGAATATCCGGTGACCAGCCTTGCCCAGCTGGGCATGGAGGCCACGATGCAGCAATTTGATGAAGCGTTGCAAAAAACCGCCGAGAGCTTCCTGAAAGCGATTGATCGAGACCCATCCGCGCCTATGCTGGATTGATCGGGGATCGACGAAAAGAGGACAAAGACATGAACAGATTTTCCAAAATTGCCGCTGCGGCGCTGGTTGCCCTGACGATCTCCGCCTGCTCCGGAAACGACGCACCCGATTCAGACAATGTTACCGAGACGCGGATGGATGATGTCGATGTCATCGATGGCACGATCAGCGACGATATGGTGGATGTGGATACAATCCAGAAAGTCGATCCAACCGGCGAGGAAGATACCGCCAAAGCGGATGACGATAAGGAAGCCGCATCCGGCGAGGCGACAGAGGCTGCCGAAGAGCCAGAGGAATAAGCGTTCAGGCCAGGCCGAGTATCTTGTGAGTCTGTAACGACAGGCGCCATTTCGGATGCGTCTGGACAAAGCTTATGGCCTGCTCGAGATTAGCTTTGCTGGCGGCATCGTCGCCGCGAGAGTCCATTGGCTGCAACAGCAGGTTGGCAAAGTTCCAGCCCTGCATGTTCTGCCAGTCGCTCCGTTCCTGCGGCCAGACCAGCTTCAGTTCGTCACCCGAACGCTGCACCGTTTCGCTGCCCGCCTTGGGGCTGATGCAGATCCAGTCAATGGTGCGCGGTACCGCCAGCGTTCCGTTCGATTCGATGGCGATAAAAAATCCTTCGGCGTGCAAGGCGTCGATTAGCGCCGCGTCGACCTGCAGCATCGGTTCGCCGCCGGTCAGAACAACAAAACGGGATTCGCGATCGCTGCCCCAGGTCCGGGCCGCTGCCGCAGCGAGATCGGCAGCGCTGCTGAATCGTCCGCCGCCTTCGCCATCCATGCCGACAAAATCGGTGTCGCAAAACTGGCAGACCGCCGAGGGCCGGTCCCGTTCGAGCCCGGACCAGAGATTGCACCCGGTAAAACGGACGAACACCGCCCTGCGTCCGGCATGCACCCCCTCGCCCTGCAGGGTGAGGAATATTTCCTTGACCGCATAGCTCATTGGGCCGCGTATCGCGTCGTATCGAGGATGCCGGCCTCTTCGAAACCCTTTTGCCGCAGGCGGCAGCTGTCGCACAGGCCGCAAGCGAGGTTGCCGTCCGCCGGGTCATAGCAGGACCAGCTCCAGGAGGGATCGAGGCCCAACCGGATCGCTTCCCTCGCGATATCCGCCTTGGTCATATGTTGCAGCGGCGTATGGATTTGAAAGCCGCTGCCCTGATCGCCGGCCTTGGTCGCGAGATCGGCCAGTCGCTCGAACCCTTCGATGAATTCGGGTCGACAGTCGGGATAGCCGGAATAGTCGAGGGCATTAACGCCGATGAAGATATCCCGCGCGTCCCGTGCTTCGGCCAGTCCCAGCGTGAGCGACAGGAATATGAGGTTGCGGGCGGGCACATAGGTGACCGGGATGTCTTTGCCGACACCGGACTTGGGAACATCGATGTCGGCGGTCAGCGCCGAACCGCCAAAGCGGCTCAGGTCCAGCGGCAGTATGATATGCTCGGCGACATCCAGCCTGGCCGCGATGGTCTGCGCCGATTGCAGTTCTATCTTGTGACGCTGGTTATAGTCGATGGTCAGCGCGATCAGCCGATAGCCCTGCTCTGCAGCCAGCGCGGCAGAGACCATTGAGTCGAGCCCGCCGGACAATAAGATGATCGCTGATTTCGATTCGGAAGTCATGATGCGTCCCGCTAATCGCCTTGCCGGCGTGGCGCAAGTTTTGCGCGCATGCTGCCCGCGCAATCAGGCGCTAGCAGCTGCCGGTCCGGCGGCCTTCCACATTCAGGGAAAAAGGCGCGTTGTTGAGGATGCCCTGCGAGCTGATCTGCACCAGACTGCTGGATTCCAGCTTGATTTCGGTCACACCCTGACCGGAACGGCCGCATTTATAGCTGACCCGCAGCTTTCTCGGGCCGTTTTCTATCACGTAGCGCGAGCAAGTCGTATTGGCATGCTGGATTTGCAGCAACAGCTCGGGGTTTCCCAGGCAGACTTTCTGCCCCGGCTCCCGCGACCCGCGTTCTTTCAAAGTCCACTCGCCCGGTGTCAGCCCTTCCAGAACAGCCATTCCCGGCGTTTGCGCAGGCGCCGCTATCGCGAATCCTGACAGGACGGCGGCTGTTGCGCTGATGATTTTGATCAGTTTCAAGCCCTTCATTCGTATATTCCCGTCATGCTGGTTGCGTGGATAGTCGTGTAATGATCTGTGCTGCACTTCAATCATGGCCAATATTGTCGCGAATTGCGGCAATCGATAGGAGTTTTTCGACAATAAAGACCGATTGCCATATTTGCGACAGGATTCAATTGTTGAGGCTGGCACCCGTAATCAAGAATGTCTTGCTGCAAAAAGCGCAGTCTATCGCGATATTTCCTTCGTCGTCGACCATATCTTCCTTATCTTCTTTGGGGAAACGTGCGATTACGTCCCGGATATGGTCTTCATTACAGCGGCATCCCTTAACGCACGGTTTACCGCTCAAAAGCCTCACTTCGTCGCTCTCGCTGAAAAGGCGCCACAGAATATCCTCGAGCGGCAGCATCAAATCGGTGAGTTCTGCAGGGGTAACGGTGCCCGCCATGATGTCGACATGCTCCCATTCCGGATGATCGAGCTGGGCATGCAGCCGCTCCCGCCCCGTTTCTCCTTCCGGAAGATGCTGCACCAGAAGACCGCCTACGGAAATCTGATCGGCCGTCCCGCCGATGGCAACGCGGATCAGTGTCGGAATCTGCTCGGACTGGAGAAAGTAATTTTGAACGGCGTCCGCAAGACTTGTCCCTTCCAGCGGGACAATACCCTGATTGCGCCCGCGCGTGGCCGGCTGGTCAAAGGTGATCGCAAGATAGCCCTTGCCGAACAGCGCCATCAGGCTCGGCTCGACC
>TARA_R100001244_G_scaffold96522_7_pt1 | contig 60349 bp, 56 predicted proteins | sample TARA_R100001244 | Tara Oceans TARA_R100001244 (sample SAMEA2621564) | marine metagenome | biome: marine biome (ENVO:00000447); feature: mesopelagic zone (ENVO:00000213); material: "saline water (ENVO:00002010), including plankton (ENVO:xxxxxxxx)" | depth 790 m
TCGCCGCGACAAATGCCAACCTGCCAAAGATGGCAGAAGAAAACCGATTTCGCGCCGACTTGCTTGACCGGCTTTCGTTCGAAGTCGTCACGCTGCCGCCGCTGCGCGTGCGGGAGGGCGATATTCCGGTGCTCACCGACTATTTCGGCCGCCGGATGGCCGCCGAACTGGAATGGCCATCCTGGCCCGGATTTGGCCGTCTCGCAACAGAAGCGCTCAACCGCCATGAATGGCCCGGCAACGTCCGCGAATTGCGCAATGTGATCGAACGCGCCGTCTATCAGTGGAACGACCATAACAGACCGGTGGACCATGTCGTGTTTGATCCTTTTGAATCCCCCTGGAAGCCGCGGGAAAAGGCGGTGCGATCCGAAGCCGAGCAAGCGGAGCCCGCAAGCGTGGAGGCTCCATCATCTCCCCCCGGCAATGGTTCGAGAGAGCCGGTCTTCGACGGAGTGGATGATATGAAGGCGGCGGTGGAAGCCTATGAAAAAAGGATATTGGAAGCTGCCCTGGCCAAGTCGCGCTACAACCAGCGGCAAACCGCCAAGACGTTGAACCTGACCTACGATCAGTTGCGCCATTCGCTGAAACGGCACGATCTGCTGGGATCATGAAAAAGGGGGCCGCAAAGCCCCCTTTACATGCTTCCAATTCTTCCAATCCTATCCTATCCGGCGTTGGCATTTACCATCGCATAGAACATCGGCAGTGAGAGCAAGACGTTCGTTCGCGAGGCCATCAGCGCGACCTTGCCTGCTGCTGCTTTCTCGTCGGCCGTGGCTTCTACGATGCCCAGAACCTTTTTCTGCTTGGGCCAGATGATGAACCAGACATTGGCTGCCATGACGATGGCGATCCACATTCCGGCACCGATCAGCGTGAACGGCTCTTGCAGCGTCATTGCCTGATGAACCCATCCGCTAGCCCAGGCGACATAAAGGCCGGTGACAACCGTGAGCAACGCGGCCCAGCGGAAATAGAACAATACCTTCGGTGCTATATGCTTGCCGACAGCGGGTTTCAGTTCGTCCGGAATGGTCGGCATCAGCGGTACCTGAACAAAGTTCAGGTAATAGAGCAATCCGATCCACAGCACGCCGAAGAACAGGTGCAGCCAGCGGCCGATCGCGTTGCCGGTGACCATATCACCATCCAGTCCGAACATCAGCGCGATGGCCGCAATCAAGCCGACAATCATCACCGCATTCAGATTTCCAAAAAATTTTGCCATTGTTTTTCCCCCCCAAGGATCCTGTAAAATGATATGGATATGCCCGCTGCCAATAGATGTCACGAAAAAATCGATTTTTCACGGTGGTCTCGCGCAAAATGAATGATTGCCCTTGCATCTTTTTTCCGATTGATGCGTTGACCCACAGCATCTCAAAAAAATGGAGAAACGACACAATGCCTTTCGAACTTCCCCCGCTCCCCTATGACAAGAATGCTTTCGGCGACCTGATCTCCGAGGAAACGTTCAACTATCATCACGGCAAGCATCACAATGCCTATGTCAGCAAAACCAATGATGCGATCAAGGGCACCGATCATGAGGGCAAGAAGCTTTCGGCCATCATCAAGGCATCTGATGGCGGATTGTTCAACAATGCCGCACAGGTCTGGAATCACAGTTTTTACTGGCTATGCCTGTCGCCCGAGAAAAAGGAAATTTCCGGCGAACTGAAAGACCGTCTCGAAAAAAGCTTTGGTTCGGTTGACGATTTCAAATCCAGGTTCAAGGACGAAGCGACCGGGCATTTCGCCAGCGGCTGGGCCTGGCTTGTGCTCGACGGAGATGATTTGAAAATCACTTCCTACCATGATGCCGACACCCCAGTGGCTCACGGTGTAAAACCGCTGTTCACGCTCGATGTATGGGAACATGCCTATTATCTCGACTATCAGAACGCCCGTCCCGACTATGTATCGGCGTTGCTCGACAATGCGATCGACTGGGACTTCGTGGCTCTCAACCTCGACGGAGACGGCGTCAGCCGCGCCGATCAGGGCTAAGCCGCGACACTCACATCACAATATCAAGCCGCGTCCTGACCTTCAGGGCGCGGTTTTTCTTCGACCGAAAAGCCGTGTTTCATCAGCATCGGAATATTGGCCATTGCGAACAGGAACGAGACGGCAGGCACGCCCCACACCTTGATTGTCAGCCACCAGTCGAAACTCAGCGTTGCCACCATCAACTCGTTGAGCACCGCCATTGCTGCAAAAAATATTCCCCAGTTCAGGGACAATTTCAGCCAGCCTTCGTCGTTCAGCCCTTCGAATGCTGCCTGCAGCAGGCTCTTCAGCATCGCCTTGCCCATCAAAAGTCCGCCAAATAATATGATCGCGAAGCCGGCATATATAATCGTCGGCTTGTGCTGGATGAAGCGCGGATCATTGAAATAGATGGTGAGAGCGCCAAATCCGAGAATCAGGATCGCCGACATCCACATCATCGGTGATATCTTGCCCAGCTTCCATTTGGAGACCACCATGGCGACAACAATCGCCACCATGAATGCGATCGTGCCATAGATTGCTGCCGTGATCGGACTGCCTTCCGGCGCTCCAAATTTGTAAACCAGAAAAAAGATCAACAGCGGTCCGAAATCGAGCGCGAAACTCAGGCCTCTGTGATCCTTCGGTATCTCTTCAATTGCGGTTGCTTCGGTCATTTCTCTATCCCGGCTATGGCTGCGGCCAGATCTTCGGCCTTGAACGGTTTCAGGTCTTCGACGGTTTCACCGATCCCGATGGCGTGGATCGGCAAACCGAACTGTTTGGCTGCCGCGACCAGAACGCCGCCGCGTGCGGTGCCATCCAGCTTGGTCATGATCAGTCCCGTGACCTTGGCCACGTCCTGAAAGACCTCGATTTGTGACAGCGCATTCTGTCCGGTCGTTGCGTCCAGCACCAGCACCACATTATGGGGTGCTTCCGGATTGAGCCGGCCGAGCACACGCCGGATCTTGTCCAGTTCATCCATCAATTCGCTGCGGTTTTGCAGACGTCCGGCTGTATCAACGATTAACACGTCGATCCCGGTCGCCGTAGCCTGCTTCACACCCTCATAGACGATGCTGGCGCTGTCGCCGCCCTGCGGACCGCTGATAATCGGAACATCCAGACGCTCGGCCCATATCTTGAGCTGCCCGATGGCGGCGGCCCGGAATGTATCTCCCGCCGCCAGCATGACGCCGTAGTCCTGTTCCAGAAACAGGTGGGCCAGCTTGGCGATTGTGGTGGTCTTGCCCGAACCGTTGACACCGATCACCAGGATCACCTGCGGACGGGGAAAGGCATCGATTTCCAGCGGAATCGCCACCGGCTCCAATATTGCCGCGATTTCCCGCTGGATAATCTCCTTCACCGCATATTCGGTGAGGCCTTTTTCAAACCGCTCTACAGCCAGCTTTTCCCGAATGGCAGCGGCTGTGGCCGGGCCGAGGTCCGACATGATCAGCGCGTCTTCAATGTCATCGAGAGTAGCATCATCCAGTTTGGCCTTGGTAACCAGCCCGGAAAGATTTTCCGTCAGGCGCGAAGATGTCTTGCTGAAACCGCCAAACAGGCGATCCTTCCAACTGTTTTTCTCGGTCACGCTGCCACCCTGCCAATCAATTGCTTGTCCTGGATACCGGTAATTTCTACCGGCACGATATTTCCTCTGGTCGCTGCGGCATCAAATGTCACACGGGCAAAATTTTCCGCATAGCCCGTGTCACCCGACATTTCCGCGAGTACATTCTGCCGGGAACCGATCAGGGCCTGGCGCCAGCCGTGCGCGCGGCCAGCAATGGCCTGGCGCAAAATCTTTGCTCTTTGCCTGATCACATTGCTGTCGAGCTGCGGCATTCTCGCCGCCGGCGTGCCCTGTTTCGGGGAATAGGAAAAAATATGCCCGTGCACGATATCGCATTGCTCGATGATCGACAGGCTGTTGGCGAACATGGCATCATCCTCGGTCGGGAACCCCGCAATGATATCCGCGCCGATCGCAATTTCGGGCCGTTTGCTCTTCAATCGCTGAACCAGCCCGATTGCCTGTTCCCGGCTGTGCCGTCGCTTCATCCGTTTCAGGATCATATTGTCGCCCGACTGGAGCGACAAATGTATATGCGGCATCAACCGCTCTTCGCCGGTGATCAGGTCAAACATCCGGTCATCTATCTCGATCCCGTCAAGAGAGGAAAGCCTCAGCCGTTTGAGCTGGGGAACGTGCTTCAGAATTCGTTCGATCAGCATGCCCAGTGTCGGCTCTCCCGGCAGGTCCGGTCCATAGCTTGTCACATCGACACCGGTCAGAACGACTTCCTGAAAACCCTTGTCGACCAAAGCCTGAACCTGTTCGACAACCATGCCGGCTGGCACCGACCGGCTGTTACCCCGGCCGAACGGAATGATGCAAAAGGTGCAGCGATGGTCGCAGCCATTCTGGATTTCGACAAAGGCCCGCGACCGGTCGGCAAAGGCGCTGACCATGTGCGGCGCGGTTTCGGTAATCCGCATGATATCCGAGACCCGGATATCGGGGCGGTTGCTGTGCAGTCCGAGCTTGAAATTGGCCGGATCATATTTGTCGACATTGCCCACCACCGCGCTGGTTTCCGGCATCGCTGCAAACATCGCGGGATCAACCTGCGCCGCACAACCGGTAACGATAATATTTTTGTCGGGATTGTCCTTCTTGGCCCGGCGGATGGCCTGTCGGGTCTGGCGGACCGCTTCGTTGGTTACGGCACAGCTGTTGACGATGATCAGATTGTCCCCGCCGATATTGCTGGCGGCCAGATTCTGCCGTAGCTTCTCGCTTTCGGCAATATTGAGCCGGCAACCCATGCTGATCATTTCCGGAGCGCTCATCCGAACTGTGCCCAGTCCGCTTCGCCGGCAAAAACATAGGTCGTCGGCCCTTGCATCTCGATATTCTCGCCGTCCTTCCAACGGATGGTCAGCATGCCGCCTGGCAAATTCACTTGGACGGGACTGGTCACCAGTCCGCGCCTGATTGCGGCGACCGCTGTGGCACAGGCTCCGGTTCCGCAAGCCCGGGTCAGCCCGACGCCCCGTTCCCATACCCGCAAATGGATTACACCATCGTCAATATGGGCGATGTTGACGTTCGCCTTCTCGGGAAACAGGGGATCGACCTCGATCATTGGGCCGAGACGGTCCAGTTCGACCGCCGCGCTGTCGTCTACGAAAAAAATCACGTGCGGATTGCCGACATTGACCGCTGCGGGGTTTTGCAGTTCCTCCCAGCCAACGGGCATATCGAGCGTATCCATAGCATAGGCGAGGGGGATGGCCTGCCATTCGAAGCGGGGATTCCCCATATCGACAATGGCACCATCGACGGTGGCGTTGCCGGTGATGACACCGCCAGCGGTTTCGATCCGGGTCTCGTCCCCGAGCAGTTTCGCGACACATCGGGCAGCATTGCCGCAGGCTTCGACCTCGCTGCCGTCGGCATTGAATATCTGCATTCTGATGTCTGCTTGGCGCGACGGTCGCAGGACGATCAGCTGGTCACAACCGATGCCACTATGGCGATCCGCAATCGCCGAGGCCTGTGCACTTGACACATCCAAAGCATCCGCGCGTGCATCGATGATGACAAAATCATTGCCCAATCCATGCATTTTGTGAAAGCGTCCTGTGGTCATGATTGGCGATTTAGGGATGCCGTTCCCGGGAGTCCAGCAATTCGGCTAGTGGTCGCTGTCAGCAGGTGGATCTAAGCTGTCTGTTTCAGGACATCTGTGTCGACGGAACCGTCGTCTTGCAGAAGCTTGGAGTCGTCCTCCGGTTCAGCCGCGGAGAGCAAATTGCGTTCGGTCAGAATCTGTGTTGTTTCCGCAATGGTCAGCGGACGTCCGTAATACCATCCTTGACCTTTGGCACAACCGATCTCGCGCAATTCGACTTCGGTTTCCTTGTCCTCGATGCCTTCGGCCGTAATCGGCATGTTGAGGCTCTCGCCAAGACCGTTGATTGCTTTCACAATCGCCTTGCTTTCCGGATTGCGGAGGATGGACGATACGAAGCTGCGGTCGATTTTTATCCGGTCAAACGGCAGGGCGCGCAAATGGGCAAGGGAACCGTAGCCGGTTCCGAAGTCGTCCAGCGCGATCTTGATGCCCTGATTTTTCAAGCTCCCGACGATCGACTGCGCCAGACTCAGATTCTCGAACAGCGAGCTTTCCGTGATTTCGATTTCCAGCCGGTTGGGCGGGAATCCGCTTTCGACCAGTAATTTGACGATTTTCTGGGCAAGCCATGGATCTAGCAGCTGAACCGGTGAAATATTGACCGAAATGGTCAGCGAGGAGTCCCAGTGCTTGGCATTGTGAAGCGCCTGTCTCATGATATTGAGCGACAGGTCGCCGATCATGCCGGTATCTTCGGCAATCGGGATGAATATTTCCGGAGAGATAAGCCCTTGAGTCGGGGATTCCCATCGGGCAAGCATCTCGAAGCCGGTCAATTTGCCGGTTGTCAGATCTATTTGCTGCTCGAAATAGGGCACAAACTCCCCTTTCGGAATCCCGTCGCGCATGCCTGTTTCCAGCAAACTGCGCGTTTGCAGTTCCTGCTCCATATTGGCATCGAACCAGCAATGACGGTTCCGGCCCTGCTTTTTTGAACAATACATGGCAATGTCGGCCCGGCGCATCAGCACATCAACGCCTTCTGATTCCACATCATAGCGCGCCATGCCGATCGATGTGGTCACAACAAGCTGTACCCCGTCCTCGATGATCGGGGCAGAGATGGCCTCGATCAGGTCGTCGGCGATTTGTTCAACCATCTTTGGCTGTTCGGGATCAAAAATAAAGGCGCAGGCAAATTCGTCGCCCCCAAGCCTCGCCAGCAAGTTCTGCGGCGGCAGGACTCCCGAGATACGGGCCGCCACCTGTTTCAGCACGGCATCGCCGGCGCTGTGTCCATGGACATCGTTGATATTCTTGAAATTGTCGAGGTCGAGCATCAAGAACGTAATGCTCTTTTGCTTGCGCTGAGCGATGCTGATCATTTCGGCGGTTCTCTCGCCGATGGTGCGACGGTTCAGCAGGCCGGTGAGCGGGTCGGTTACGGCGAGCGAATGGGCGCGCTGTTCGGCGGCTGCCCGTTCCTCGATCTCTTTGGTCAAATCCTTGTATCGGCGCCAGCCGAAAAGAATGAGGGCAATATTGAGCAGAAAGGCGGAAACCAGTACATTGTCTCCGGCTCTCGCTTGTCCGGAAAGGGAATTGATGGCGTCGGACAATACCGTGCCACCGGTGCCGGCAAACATCAGGATTGCCAGGAGGACAATAGCGCCGGTCAACACATCACGTCCAACAGATAGCTTGTATCCGTTCTTCATCAGTTTTAGATGTTGATCGGCTGCTGGTCGCGCCATAGTCATTTTCCCACTGTTGCCGCGAAGCTTTTGCCTAACAGTTCTCAATTTCTGGTTAACAAGCGTTCATATTTCGTGCAAATCGGTGCTTGCGAAATCTCCGGAACTGCACTAACAGCGCCTCTAAATCGGCAATAGGCATTGCCAATTCAGTTTAGAGTTCGAAAAACTCACACGTCGGTCAGCGAGGTTTCGCCCACCGGCGCTTTTTGTGTTGGCCGGAAAACCGGCGCTTTTGACGAAGGAAAGGCGGTAGCATGTTTGACAAGTTAAGTGACCGCCTTGGCGGAGTCTTCGACAAGCTGCGGGGGCGCGGCGCGCTCAGGGAAGAAGATGTCCGCAGCGCGATGCGGGAAGTCCGGATCGCATTGCTCGAAGCCGATGTTGCGCTGCCGGTCGTCAAGGATTTTGTTGAAAAGGTTACCGAGAAGGCCGTCGGCCAGTCGGTCCTGAAGTCGGTTACTCCCGGCCAGCAAGTGGTCAAGATAGTCAATGACGGTCTAACCGAAATGCTGGGTTCGGACGTCAGTGCACTCGAATTGTCGGTTGCACCGCCCGCCATTATCATGATGGTCGGTTTGCAGGGGTCGGGTAAAACAACCACGACGGCCAAGATCGCCAAGCGGCTGAAAGGCAGAGACAATAAGAAGGTCATGATGGCCTCGCTCGACGTCAATCGGCCCGCAGCACAGGAACAGCTCGCTGTATTGGGCGAGCAGATCAACGCTGCCACCTTGCCGATCGTTGCCGGGCAGCAGCCGGTAGAGATTGCCAAGCGTGCGCTGCAGTCCGCAAAATTGCAGGGCTTTGACGTATTGCTGCTGGATACCGCCGGACGCCTTCACGTCGATCAGCAGTTGATGGACGAGATGAAGGCGGTCGCCGATATCTCCAGGCCGCAGGAAATCCTGCTGGTGGTCGATGCGCTGACCGGTCAGGACGCGGTCAACGTTGCGCAGAATTTCTCCGATCAGGTTGACCTCACCGGCGTTGTTCTCACCCGCATGGACGGCGATGCCCGCGGCGGTGCGGCCCTGTCGATGCGCGCTGTCACCGGCAAGCCGATCAAATTCGTCGGCGTCGGCGAGAAAATCGACGCCTTGGAAGAATTCCACCCGGAACGCGTGGCGGGCCGGATATTGGGCATGGGCGATGTCGTCAGCCTGGTCGAAAAAGCGGCCCAGGTGGTCGACAAGGAAGAATCCGAAGCGCTCGCCGAGAAAATGCTCAAGGGGCAGTTCGATCTCAACGATCTGCGCGCCCAATTGCGTCAGATGACACAGATGGGCGGCCTCGGCGCGCTTGCATCGATGATGCCGGGCATGAAGAAGGCCAAGGCAGCGATGGCGGGCGGCGCGATGGACGAGAAGGTCCTGGGACGCATGGATGCAATCATCGGTTCGATGACCAAGGAGGAGCGGGTGCGGCCCGGCCTGCTCAACGCCAAGCGCAAGCGGCGGGTTGCGATCGGATCCGGTACAACTGTTCAGGACGTCAACAAGCTGCTCAAGATGCATCAGGAGATGGCCAAGGCGATGAAGCGCATCAAAAAGATGGGCGGCATCGAGGGGCTGATGTCAATGTTTGGCGGCGGCGGCGGAGCTGCGGGCGCCGGCATGGGCGGGCAGGGCGGCGGCATGTCCGGAATGCCTGGACTTCCCGACATGTCTCCCGGCGGGCTTCCCCCGGATTTGGCGAATCTATTAAACAAGAAGAAATGAAGCAACAATTTGAATTTTAGTATTTTTTGAAAGGTTTATTACAATGGCAGTAGCAATCAGAATGTCCCGCGGTGGTTCCAAGAAACGCCCTTATTACAAGATCGTCGTCGCCGACGTTCGCGCTCCGCGCGACGGCAAGTTCATCGAGCGGATCGGCAGCTATAACCCGCTGCTCGCCAAGGATGACGAGAAGCGCGTGGTGCTCGACGCCGAACGCGCCAAGCATTGGCTCGACAATGGCGCCAAGCCATCCGATCGCGTAGCCCGTTTCCTTGATGCCGCCGGTCTGCTGAAGCGCGAAGCCCGCAACAACCCGAACAAGGGCAAGCCAGGCGAGAAGGCCACCGAGCGTCTCGAAGAGAAAGCCGAAAAGGCTGCTGCTGCTGAAGAAGCCGCCAAGGAAGCCGCAGCCGCTCCAGCCGAAGAAGCACCGGCCGAAGAAGCTGCTGCCGAAACTCCGGCGGAAGAAGCGCCTGCCGCCGAGGAAGCTGCACCTGAAGAAGCACCGGCTGCTGAAGAAGCCAAGGCCGAAGACGCGCCTGCTGAAGAAAAGGCCGAGGGCTAATCCTTGGACAAGATTGATTCGGACAAACCCGTCCCCCTTGCCGTCATTATTGGCGCGCACGGGGTGACGGGGGAAGTCCGGCTCAAGCTGTTCTGCGACAGTCTCGACAGTCTGGCACAGCACAAGAATTTCAGCGGTGGCAAGCTGACCCTGAAATCGGTCAAACCGCACAAGATGGGGGCCATCGCCCGTATCGCCGAAATAACCGACCGCAACGACGCCGAAGCCGCCCGCGGCACCGAACTCACCGTCCCGCGCTCGGCCTTGCCGGAACTGGACGAAGACGAATTCTACCATATCGATATCATCGGCCAGCGCTGCGTCAGCGACCAAGGCGAGGAACTCGGCAAGATCTTCGCCATATACGAATTCGGCGCCGGCGACGTGATCGAGATCGAACGCGCTAGCGGCAAGAAATTCATGGTGCCGGTCAAGGCCATCGACATGCGGAGTGATCCGGCGATCGTGTTGGCGGACTTTGTCGAACCGCAATGATACTCATCATCGCCATCCTGGTCATAGCGGGCCTGACCATTGCGATTATCGAGATTGCCAAACGGCGTAATCCCGACACCAATCTCGCCTGGCTGCCCTTTTTGGCGAGCCTTCCGGTTCCGGCCCTGTTTGTCCTCTACTGGCTCTTCAGTCTGTGGTGGATCCAGTCCGATCATTGCATAGATGCCGAAATCTGCAGCAGTGGCGGCATACTGACGATGTCAATCGGTGCCGCTGTCGGCCTGTTCGGCAGCTTCTTTGTCGGTATGACCACGTCGATCCTGTGGATCAACTGGCGCAGAAAAAAATGACCTTCACCGCCCAAATCCTCACCCTCTACCCGGACATGTTCCCCGGGCCCCTCGGCACATCGCTGGCGGGCAGGGCGCTTGCCGAGGGGAAATGGGCGTGCGACACGATCAACCCGCGCGATTTCGCCACCGACAGGCATCGCAGCGTCGATGACACGCCGGCGGGCGGCGGTGCCGGCATGGTGCTGCGGGCGGATATCATGGCGGCGGCGTTGGATCATGCGGTTGAGCGGATGGCGGAAAAGGTTGCGGCACATAACTCCGTTCGTCCTGAGCTTGTCGAAGGACAGGGTGGCGAGGCGAGCGGCGCTTCGACAAGCTCAGCACGAACGGCTACCCCACAAACCACCCCCATCCTCGCCATGACCCCGCGCGGAAAACCGCTGACCCAGGCCCGCGTCCGCGAAATCGCGTCCGGTCCCGGCGTCACCATCATCTGTGGCCGTTTCGAGGGATTTGACGAACGCCTGTTCGACGCCCGTGCCATCGAGGAAGTCTCGATCGGCGACTATATCCTGTCCGGCGGAGAAATGGGCGCGCTGGTGCTTTTAGACGCTTGCATTCGGCTGCTTCCCGGGGTAATGGGCGCGTCTTCTAGCGGAGATGAAGAGAGTTTCGAGAACGTTATTCTGGAATATCCGCAATATACCCGACCTCAAATATGGGAAGGGCGCATCATCCCTGAAGTCTTGCGATCGGGGGATCATGCGAAAATAGCTGCTTGGCGGAAACAAAGGGCAGAGGAAGATACACGGCTAAGGCGGCCGGATTTATGGGAGCGTCACAGGGATGCTCCGGATCAGTCGCCCTCTGGTGCGCAGGAAAAAGATAAAGATAAGGAATAGGTCATGAACCTGATTCAGACATTGGAAAAAGAAGCGGTCGACGCATTTATCGCTTCCAAGGAAATACCCACATTTCGCGCTGGCGACACGCTGCGCGTTGGCGTGCGCGTCGTTGAAGGCGAACGCGTTCGTACCCAGAATTTCGAAGGTGTGTGCATCGCCCGCACCAATCGCGGCATGGGCTCCAACTTCACCGTACGCAAAATGTCGTTCGGCGAAGGCGTAGAGCGTGTGTTCCCGCTCTACTCCCCGAATATTGAAAGCATCACCGTGGTTCGCCGCGGTATCGTGCGTCGCGCGAAACTTTACTATCTGCGCGGCCGCACCGGTAAACGGGCCCGTATTGCAGAACGCCGCTTGAACCAGCCAGCGAAAGGCACCGAAGCAAAATAGAATACGCTTCATAACAGTTTCACGCAGCCGGTTCTCCCCACAGGAAAACCGGCTGTTTTACTATCAGGCACAGGAAAAGTTTCATGGGTTACAAAATTGCAGTTGTCGGCGCCACGGGCAATGTCGGGCGCGAAATGCTCAACGTGCTGGTCGAGCGCGAATTTCCGTATGACGAGCTGGCCGCGGTCGCCTCGTCGCGTTCGCAGGGCAGCGAGATCGAAATCGGCGACACCGGCAAGATGCTCAAGGTCCAGAATATCGAGCATTTTGACTTTTCCGGCTGGGATATCGCTCTGTTCGCTGCTGGCTCGGGTCCGACCAAGGAATATGCGCCCAAGGCCGCTGCTGCCGGCTGCGTGGTGATCGACAACAGCTCGCTCTACCGAATGGACCCTGACGTACCGCTGATCGTGCCGGAAGTGAACCCGGAAGCCATTGATGGCTACAAGAAGCGCAACATCATCGCCAATCCCAATTGCTCGACCGCACAGATGGTTGTCGCGCTGAAGCCGCTGCACGACGCCGCAACGATCAAGCGCGTCGTTGTCTCCACCTACCAGTCGGTCTCCGGCGCGGGCAAGGGTGGCATGGACGAGCTGTTCGAACAGTCGCGCGCCATTTTTGTCGGCGACCCCAAGGAAAATCACGTGTTCACCAAGCAGATCGCGTTCAACGTGATCCCGCATATCGACGTGTTTCTCGACGACGGCTCGACCAAGGAAGAATGGAAGATGGTCGTCGAGACCAAGAAGATCCTCGACCCCAAGATCAAGGTCACCGCGACCTGCGTGCGCGTACCCGTGTTTGTCGGTCACAGCGAATCGATCAATATTGAGTTCGAAAACGAGCTGTCTGCCGCGGATGCGCAGAAAATCCTGCGCGACGCGCCCGGCATCATGCTGGTCGACAAGCGCGAGGACGAGGGTTACGTCACCCCGGTCGAATGCGTCGGCGACGGTGCCACCTTCATCAGCCGTGTCCGCGAAGACCCGACGGTAGAAAATGGCCTGAACATCTGGTGCGTCAGCGACAATCTCCGCAAGGGTGCGGCGCTCAATGCCGTGCAGATCGCCGAACTACTAGGTCGCAAGCATCTGAAAAAGGGCTAATGCGCCGCACTGGCGGCTTCGGCTGAATGCAGTTTCATCCGCTGGGGTTTCTTCATCAGGAACACCAGCGGAACACATAATGCGGTAACCACCGACATCAGCCAGAAATCGCCCAGATAGGCGATCATCAGCGCCTGTCGGTTCACCTCACCATCAATCACCGTCATCGCCTGCTCGCCATATTGTCCTAGCCGGCGGATGCTGGTCGGGCTGAGCGGAGACAGCCGTGCTTCGGTTACATTGGCGGCCAGATCAGCGTGGCTGGTCTGCCAGTTGCGGCCCAGCAGGCCGACAAATACCGCGATCCCGACCGAAGCACCAATGGTCCGCGCGAGATTGAGCAAACTGGCGCCATCGGTCCGCAACGCTGGCGAGAGCGTGGAAAATGCCAATATATTCATGGTCACGAACAGCGCTCCCATGCCCAGCCCCTGGATCACTCCACTGGTAATGACCGGCCAGCGGTCCATTTCGAGACTCCATCCGGTCATCATCCACGCCGAGTAAGAGGCAAGCGCCATTCCCGCTGCCACTATAATCCTGGCGTCGATGACCGTAGCCAGACGGCTACCGATCGCCATGCCTAGAAAAACGCCGATCCCGCGTGGAGCCAGCAATATGCCGGCATCAATCGGGGTATAATGATAGATATTCTGCAGCATGGGTGGCAGCAGCGCCATCGTCGAGAACATGGCAACGCCCGCAATAACCATCAGCAGCATTGCAGTGACCAGATTTCGATTGCTGAACAATTCTCTGGAGAGGAACGGGTTTTTTGCCGTCGCCATATGGATAGCAAACATCCATAATGCGCCCGCCGCCAGCCCGAATTCGATGATGATTTCCCAGCTTTCGAACCAGTCTTCACTATTCCCCCGATCCAGCATCAACTGGAAAGCGGCGATAAAAATGGCGAACAGGACAAAGCCGAATAGGTCGAATTTTCGGCGGGACACCGGTCGCGAAGGCAATAAAGTCCACAGCATCACGAACGCGACAATCCCGATCGGGACATTGATCAGGAAGATCCATTCCCAGCTGAAATTTTCAGTCAGATATCCGCCGATAATCGGTCCCATTATCGGCGCGATCATGATCCCCATGCCCCAGATTGCCATCGCTTGCGGGTGGTTTTTCGGGGGATTTATGTCGAGCATGACGGTTTGCGAGAGTGGCATGATAAACGCGCCGGACAGCCCCTGAACCACACGAAAGAAAACAAGAAGCTCGAGGCTGGTCGCAGTGGCGCATAACAGGGAGGAAAGCGTGAATCCGGCGATCGATAACAGGAATAATTTTCGTGAACCGATACGATCGGCAATCCAGCCGGTGATCGGTATGGCGATTGCGGTGGCGAGGATATAGCTGGTCAGAACCCAGGTTACCGTGTCGAGCGTCGCTCCGAGGCCCGACTGCATGTGCGGCAAAGCGACATTGGCAATGGTGGAGTCCAGTATCTGCATGATATTGCCGAGCATGACGGCAACCGTAAGCAATATCCGGTTGTCGACCGGCAATGCGGCTTTGTTCGGGTCCGGGTTAATCACTCCGGATCGTTTTGCAAATCAACGGTCACTTCTGCAGAAATTCCCGCGATCAGCTGCCTCGGAGACTTGTCCAATATCTTGATCCGAACCGGTACCCGCTGGGTGACCTTGACCCAGTTGCCATTGGCATTTTGCGCCGGCAAGACGGAGAATTCTGATCCCGTACCCGCCCCGATGCTGTCGACCCGGCCATTCAGCTCGAGTCCCGGATAGGCATCGAACGTAATCTTCGCTTTTTGTCCGGTCTTCATTTTCGCAAGATCGGTTTCCTTGAAATTGGCTTCGACCCAGCTGTTCTGGTCGTTGACAATCGAGACCACCGGCAGGCCGGCAACCATCATCTGACCCACCTGTAACCGGCTTGACTGGGCAACGCGTCCGGAAATCGGCGCCAGAACCCGCGCGCGCTGCAGATTGAGCATGGCCTGGTCTCTGGCGACCTTGGCATCCGCAACATCCGGATTTTCTCCCGGCGCGGCGGCGCCTGTCGACAGCCGGGACCGGGCGGCAAGGACATCCGCTTCGGCCGATTTCAGCTTTGCCCGTGCGATATCAACTTCATGCTGGGCCGCGTCGAGCCGGGCCCGGGTGGTGAAGCCCTTGTCCATCAATGCGGCCTGTCGCTGATAGTTGGACTGGGCAAAAGCAATATCCTGCCTGGCGACTTCAATATCGACGCCGCTCACCTGATAGTCGGTGCGCAGATTCTGGACATTAACCTGTGCCGCCGCAATCCGGGCATTGGCCTGCGCCACTGCCAGCTCATACGGCTCCGGGTCGATGGCAAACAGCAGGTCACCGGTCTTGACCAGCTGGTTTTCCTGGACACCGATGGCGATGATCTTGCCGCCAATCTCGGGCGAGACAGAGACAATATCCTGTTGCACATAGGCATTGTCGGTGACTGCATAGCGTCCGCTGGCGATCCAGTAGAAGACCCCGAAACCGGCCAGTAGCAGCGGCACGGACAGCATCAAGATCCAGCGACCGACCTGGCGACCTATCCGGCGCTTTGTTGGCTGCGGCGACACAGTGGATTCATCGATCATGCCGATCTCGGGGTTGGGATTGTCAGCCATTGGAAATATTCTTCCGTACTGTGCTGGTTTCGTCGATCTCTTGCAGATTGCTACGGAAAAGTTCGAGCAGATTCTGAAGCTGCGCACGATCCCCGTTCGGCATGTCGACCAGCGCTTCCTGCAACAATTGCTCGCCAATCGGTTCGAGTTCGTCGCTGAGCGCCCAGCCTTTCGCAGTCAGGAACAATTGCCAGGCCCGGCGGTCGCCTGCGTCGGGCCGTCGCTCGACCAATTGGGCATCCTGCAAGCGGTCCACCATGCGGCACAGTGTCATTGCATCCAGCTCCAGTTTGTCCGCCAGTGCGCTCTGGCTGATGCCTTCGTGGCGCTTGAGCCATGTCAGCACCCGCCACTGGGGCCGGGTCACACCGATTGCCTTCGCTCGTTGATCGAAGGTTCGGCGGATCAGTCGTGAAATATCGCCGATCAGAAATCCCAGATTGTCGCTCATGGCGATTATTTAATAACATATTTTATAATATACAATGATTAGATTTGAAAAATATGGATAGCGGCAAACGATTGTGCCATAGATCAAACATGACATTACAAGCAGACGTCTACTGGTCCTTCCGTTCTCCCTACAGCTATCTGGCAACGCGGCGCTATGTCGCGCTGACGGAGCACTATGACCTGCAGATCAACCAGCGGTTCGTCTATCCGCTGGCGATCCGGGAACCGGAATTCTTCGAGAAAAACCACCCCAACTGGCTCGGCTACACGTTTCGCGACATGTTCCGGGTGGCACAGCATATGGGCATCCCGATGGCGCCGCCCAATCCCGATCCGATCGTTCAGGATATCGCAACCCGCAAGATCGCTGCGGACCAGCCCTATATTTTCGAGCTCACCCGGATGGGGCAGGCCGCCTCGCGACGCGGCAAGGGCCTGGCCTTCGCCAATGAAGTATCGCAGATGATCTGGGGTGGCACCGCCGGATGGAATGAAGGCGACCATCTGGAAAAGGCGACGGCGCGCGCCGGTCTTGATTATGCCGAACTGAAAGCGGAAGCGGCGGAGCAGGCCGAAGAGCTGGATGCGGAGATCGCCGACAATCAAAAAGCGCTGGAAGCCGCAGGACACTGGGGTGTTCCGACACTTGTCTTCGACGCTGAACCGTTTTTCGGACAGGACCGGATCGAACTCGCGGTCTGGCGGATGAAACAGAAGGGGCTGGTCGAGCGCTAGTTTTTTGGCTTTTTTTCATGGCACGAAATCATTAGTCTTGCCGCGCGGACACATTCCGGCAGGACCGCGGCACCAAATCGACCGGGCATCGTAACAATAGCTGCGGTGGCGCCGACCATGAATTTTGAGAGCGAGGGTTGATGACCGTAAAAAGCTGGGAATTTTCCTCTTTCGACGACGTTTTGCTCAGGATTCACGAGATCGGGGAGGGGCGCCCCGTGATCCTCCTGCACGGCCTGTTTTCCAATGCTCACACCAACTGGATCAAGTTCGGCCATGCCGATGCTTTGGCTGAGGGCGGATTCCGGGTGATCATGCCGGATCTGCGCGCCCATGGAGAGAGCGCGGCGCCCCATGACCCCGACGCCTATCCCCAGGACGTACTGGTGAAGGACATTCGGGCTCTGATTGCTTTCCTGGAGCTATCCGACTTTGATCTCGGCGGATTTTCTCTGGGGGCTCGTACGACCGCCAAATTGCTGGCGACGGGCACCCGACCCCGCAAGGCGATACTTTCCGGCATGGGTCTGCAAGGCTTGGCGGGCTGGGCCCGGCGGCGGGATTTCTTTTTCGCGGCCATCGATAGCCGGGACAGCGCCGAGCGCGGCGATCCGCACTGGCTGGCGATCCAGTTCATGAAAAGCCAGAACATCGATCCGGTAGCCGCAAGACTGCTGCTCGGGACTTTCTCCGATATGGACCCGGCCGAGGCGGCAAGTATCGAAACAGAAACATTGGTCCTTTGCGGCAGTGAGGATGACGATAACGGGGATCCGGAAGAGCTGGCGGCGATATTGCTAAACGGCCGGCATGTCGCCGTCCCCGGAACCCATATGAGCAGTGTGACCAAGCCGGAACTGGGTCAGGAGATGGTGCGTTTTCTGATCGGATAGGAGGGAATATGTCGGGTCTCTATAATTGGCGGAATTTCTGGATATTCTGGGGTGGGGGGTTGGCCCTTTTTCTCTATCTGATCGCTTCCGGAGGCATGCTGGAAACGGCGGTCGCGCCGAACGGCATCCTTGATCACCAGAGCGCCGCAACGGCGGAGCGGGTCAATGCGATCCAGAACAGCTGGGCCGAAGCGGGGCTGCTCGATCTCGCCAGATGGGGGATGATCGGCGATCTCATATTCATCGGCCTGTACATGTCGGGCGGCATCATCGGCGGTCGCCTTGTCTGGCAGCAGGCGCGGTCTCCAACGCTCAAGAAAATCGGCCTGCTGTGCGTGGTCAGCTATTTCCTGTTTGGCGTCAGCGACTATATCGAGACGATATGCCAACTGGTGCAATTGCTGCAAGATCAGGGGAGCGATATTCTCGCCGGCATGGCGGCCTTGGCAAAGCCGGTGAAGGTCGTCACCTGGATTGTCGGTACCATCGCCATTTTGATCAGCCTGATCTGGCGCTGGCGCGAAACACGGACTTGACCGGTGCCGGATAAAGTTTCAATTCCAACCAAATTCACAATCATGAGGATGACAAAATGAAAACCGCCGCTTCGATCATTGCGATCGCCACCATGGTTATCGCTCCGCCGGCTTTGGCCAAGCATCATGAACAGGATGCGATGGAAGATTCCGCAGCGCCTACGGCCGCTGATGCCCGGAAGTTTGTCGAGGAAACCGAAGCCAAGCTTTACGATTTCTCGATTGACGCGGGGCGCACCTACTGGATCAATTCTACCTATATCACGGACGACACCGACGCCCTTGCGGCAAAGGTCGGCGCCGAGGGTACGACCATGTCCGTCCAGGCGGCGCTGGAAGCGGCGCGATTTAACGATGTCGAAGGTCTCGATGCGGCAACCCGGCGCAAGCTCGACAAGCTGCGCGGCGGTATCGTGCTGCCTGCGCCGACCACCGAGGGTGCTGCAACCGAACTTAACGAGATCGCGACCAAGCTGAACTCGGCCTACGGCAAGGGCAAGGGAACGCTCAATGGCGAGCCGATCAACGGTTCGGATATCGAGGCGGCCATGGGCACCAACCGCAATCCGGACGAACTGAAGGAAATGTGGGCCAGCTGGCATACCAACGTCGGCGCACCGATGAAGGACGACTATGCCCGGATGGTCGAGATCGCCAATGAAGGCGCGCGCGAACTCGGTTTCGCCGATGTCGGCGCGATGTGGCGCTCCGGCTATGACATGCCCGCGGATGATTTTGCCAAGCTGACCGACAAGCTGTGGGCACAGGTAAAGCCGCTATACGACCAGTTGCATTGCTACACGCGCGAGAAGCTCAACGAAAAATACGGCGCCGATGTGCAGCCGGAAACCGGGCCGATCCGCGCCGACCTGCTTGGCAACATGTGGGCTCAGGAGTGGGGCAATATCTACGAGATCGTCGCACCGGAAGGCGCCGGCGACATTGGCTTCGACACCACTGAACTGCTCGTCGCGAACGACTATGACGCGATGAAGATGGTCAAGACGGGAGAAGGATTCTTCTCCTCGCTCGGCTTCAAGCCGCTTCCGGATAGCTTTTACGAGCGCTCGATGTTCACCAAGCCGGCAGATCGCGAAGTCGTCTGCCACGCCAGCGCCTGGGATATCGACAACAAGGATGATATCCGGATCAAGATGTGCATCAAAGTGAACGGCGACGACTTCACCACTATCCATCACGAACTGGGCCACAACTATTACCAGCGCGCCTATAACAAGCAGAGCTATCTGCACCTCGACGGCGCCAATGACGGATTTCACGAAGCGATCGGCGATGCCGTTGCGCTGTCGATCACGCCGGAATATCTGGTCCAGGTCGGTCTGCTTGATGCCGACAAGGTGCCGAGCGCCGACAAGGATATCGGCCTGTTGCTGCGTCAGGCGATGGACAAGGTGGCGTTCCTGCCCTTCGGCCTGCTGGTCGACAAATGGCGCTGGGACGTGTTCGCCGGCACGATCCAGCCGGACGATTACACGTCCGCATGGCATGACCTGAAGCTGCAATATCAGGGCATTGCCCCGCCGGTCGAACGGCCAGCGGATGCCTTCGATCCGGGTGCCAAATATCATATCCCGGGCAACACGCCCTATTCGCGCTATTTCCTCGCGCGGATCCTGCAGTTCCAGTTCTACAAGGCCGCTTGCGATGCCGCCGGCTGGAAGGGCCCGCTGCACCGCTGCTCCTTCTACGGCAACGAAAAGGTCGGTGCGAAGCTGAACGCGATGCTTGAAATGGGGGCCTCCAAGCCCTGGCCCGACGCGCTCGAAGCCTTCACCGGCAAGCGTGAAATGGATGGCTCGGCGATGATCAGCTATTTCGCGCCGCTGATGGATTGGCTGAAGGAAGAGAACAAAGGCAAATCCTGCGGATGGTAAACATGAAAAAGCCGGCGGAAAAGCAATTTTCCGCCGGCTTTTTACTGGATTTGATATGATTACAGCTGGTCGAGCATATATTCGGCGGCGCTGACCTTGAAGTCGCCCGGTGCTTCGACGTTGAGTTCCTCGACAACGCCATCATTGACGATCATCGAGAATCGCTGGCCGCGCTTGCCCAGGCCAAAACCGGAGCCATCCATGGTCAGCCCGACGGCCTCGGCAAAATCGCCATTGCCGTCAGCCAGCATGGTGACATCTTCTGAACCCGCCGCATCGTTCCATGCACCCATCACAAAGGCATCATTGACAGCTGTGCAGGCAATTTCATCTACGCCTTTTGCCTTGAGATCGGCAGCCTTTTCGACATAGCCTGGCAAATGTTTCGCGGAGCAGGTCGGCGTAAAGGCGCCGGGAACGGAAAAGAGGGCGATTTTCTTGCCGGCGAAATATTCGCTCGAGCTGATTTGCTGCGGCCCTTCTGCAGTCGCCTTGACCAGTTTCACTTCGGGAATTTTGTCGCCTTTGTTAATCATATCTTGCTCCTGGTGTTGATCGGGCTGTGAACTATTGCCTCTGTAGCTGATAGTGGTGACAGGCGCATGAAATTACAAGCCAGCAAAACAGGCAGGGACAGGACTTGAAAAATTTGTCATGGGCAGGGGATATCCACCTCGCTATGCTGCCGGTGATGAATGACAGCATTTTCTTTTCCGGACAGTTCCTCCTTGCTACTCCGGGAATGGCCGATCCCCGATTTGCACGATCGGTCGTGGCGATCTGTTCGCATGACGAAAACGGAGCTCTCGGCATCAATATCGGTGAGACGGTAGATGGCATCAGTTTTCACGATGTGCTGCAACAATTTGACATTGATCCGGGCGAAGCGCCGAACCCCGAGATTTTTCTCGGTGGCCCCCTGGAAACGCAACGCGGTTTCATTCTCCACAGTCTGGATATCAACATGTCGGATACGCTCCAGGTCGGAGATCGCTGGGGACTTAGCAGTTCGATTGACATGCTCAGGGCCATCGCCGCAAATCGGGGTCCGGAAAAGTGGATTATCGCGCTGGGCTATTCCGGATGGGGAGAGGGGCAACTGGAAAGCGAATTGACCCAGAATGGCTGGACCATCGCCGAAGGCTCTCCCGACTGGTTGTACGAAACCCGCTCCGGGGACAAATGGCTGATGGCCTGGCAGGCACTCGGTATCGATCCGACAAAGCTGTCCAGCGGATTTGGCAGCGCCTGATCCTTTGATTGTTGCGACCTGTGGTGCGGCAGACTCACAAAATATCAAATATAAAGACATCTTTATATTTGCTTCTGAAGCGATAAGGCGCTAATAAATTCGCATGTTGCCGCACTGGATTGCCCGTGCGGCATTTCGTTTTCCAAGGAGATTAGACGTGGCAACCGCAGCGGACACCGCAACCCAAGATTTTGTAATCAAGGATATTTCTCTCGCCGATTTCGGTCGCAAAGAGATTGAGATAGCCGAAACCGAAATGCCCGGCCTGATGGCGCTGCGCGAAGAATTCGGCGCAGACAAGCCTTTGAAAGGTGCGCGGATCACCGGTTCGCTACACATGACTATCCAGACCGCCGTGTTGATCGAAACCTTGCTCGATCTTGGCGCCGACGTGCGCTGGGCGTCGTGCAATATCTTCTCCACCCAGGATCATGCTGCAGCGGCGATTGCAGCGGGCGGCACCCCGGTTTTCGCAATCAAGGGTGAAACGCTCGAGGAATATTGGGCTTATGTCGAACGTATCTTCGACTGGGGCACGGACCAGACCTGCAACCTGATTCTGGACGACGGCGGCGACGCCACCATGTTTGCCCTCTGGGGTGCACGGGTTGAAGCGGGTGAAGAATTGTTCAAGCCTGAAAACGAGGAAGAGGGGGTCTTCGTCGCGACTTTGACCCGCTTTCTGGCGGAACGTCCTGGCTACCTGACCCGGACCGTCGAAGCTATCAAGGGTGTTTCGGAGGAAACCACCACCGGTGTTCACCGTCTTTACGAACTGGCCAAGATCGGCAAGCTTCCTTTCCCGGCGATCAACGTCAACGACAGCGTGACAAAATCCAAATTTGACAATCTCTATGGCTGCAAAGAGTCTCTGGTCGACGCGATCCGTCGCGCTACCGACGTGATGCTGGCCGGTAAAGTCGCTGCGGTTGCCGGTTTTGGCGATGTCGGCAAGGGCTCTGCCCAGTCGCTCCGCAACGGCGGTGCGCGCGTTCTGGTAACGGAAATTGATCCGATTTGCGCGCTTCAGGCCGCCATGGAGGGCTTTGAAGTCGTGACCATGGACGAAGCAACCAAGCGTGCCGACATATTCGTGACCACGACCGGCAACAAGGATGTGATCACCGTCGATCACATGCGGGCGATGAAGGACCGCGCGATTGTCTGTAACATCGGTCACTTTGACAGCGAGATCCAGATCAACGCGCTCAAGAATATGAAGTGGACCGAGATCAAGCCGCAAGTCGATGAAGTCGAATTTCCGGATGGCAAGAAACTGATCGTTCTGGCGCAGGGCCGTCTGGTCAATCTTGGCTGCGCAACTGGTCATCCGAGCTTCGTGATGTCGGCAAGCTTCACCAATCAGGTGCTGGCGCAGATCGAATTGTGGTTGCGTCCCGAGCAATACGAGAATGATGTCTACGTTCTGCCGAAACATCTCGACGAGAAAGTCGCCGAACTGCATCTGGCGAAACTGGGTGTGAAGCTGGACAAGCTGAGTAAGGAGCAGGCCGACTATATCGGTGTTCCGCAGGAAGGCCCGTTCAAGCCGGACCATTATCGTTACTAGACCGAATTCAATCGGACAAACAAAAGCCGGGCGGTGCGCCAAGCACTGTCCGGCTTTTTTGTGTCAGCGCGACGTGAACTGTGTTTTTCTCTTGTCCGGATGACCGGGAAATCCGGGCCACTGATTCTGCGACAATGCCCGCGCACTGACCGACTGAATGCCGGCCTGTTTCTCGTACATCCAGTAATTGCGCAAGATGATCGAGACATAGCCGCGGGTCTCGACGTAGGGAATGCTCTCCATGAACAGTAGCGGGTCGTTATTGTCTTTAATTTCGCTGTTCCAGCGCTGCACGGCACCTGGACCTGCGTTATAGGCCGCTGCTATCTTCGGCAGCTTGCCTTCGGTGATGGATGATCTACCGAGATATTCGAGATAGGACTGACCATATTCCAGATTGGTCGAGGGCTTGTACAGATCGGCTTCGTTGAATGTCAGACCATTGGCCTTGGCGATATCTCCGGCCGACCCCGGACGAACCTGCATCAAGCCGATCGCATTGGCCGGGCTGACAACCTGGCTGCGGAATGCGGATTCCTGCAAAGTATGCGCATAGATGAGCGCCGGATCGACTCTCCAGCCGCCGTCGGGCGTCCATTTGGGTGCCGGGAAACGGGCCTGTGCATCGGGCTTCATGCCGCATGGAGCATTGTGCGCCAGCCAGATCTGGGTCCGCGGCAAATCCAGTTCGCGCGCCAGTTTGATAAGAGCAGGGTGATCGCTGTCGTCGCCGATGGTCGCCTGATGCCGCAGAACCTCGTCCGCTAGCTGCTCCTCGCCAATCTCGACCAGCGCAATGGCGGCCCGTACATTTTCGTGCCGTTCAAGCGCATGCCAATCCGCCTTTTGGAATGTTTCTGCCGTGCCCGATATGTCTGTAGCCATGCCCAGTGTTTGCGCTGCAAGCATGCCGTAAAAACTGTCGTCGAGACGCGCGGCTGCCTGCAATTTTCCTTGCACTCTTTCCGGCTGGCCGCATTTGAGATCGGAACGGGCGCTCCAGTAGAGGCCGGCTGCCCTCAGGTCGGCATTGGCAGCAGACCGTCCGACTTGTTCAAAAGCGCTGCCCGCGGTTCGGCAATCGTTCAGGCGCCATGCGGCCAGTCCGGCCACCCAGTCAGCGTGGCCGACCCAGTCGCCCGCGCCATTCTGCGCCCTTTGTGCCAGGCGTAACGCGGAAGCGTCGTCATTCTCGATATAATAGGACCAGGCCACCCGCTGCTCCAGTTCGGTGCGCCCCTCGGAGGACATCTGCATGGCACTGGCATTGAGTAGCTGTTCCGCGCCTTGCGGATTGTCGGTCTTGATAAATTCGATAATCTGGCCGCGTACACTGTTGGCGGCGCTGTCCGAGCTGACGTCTTTCGGTTTCGAACGAATGGGTGATCCGGGAACCCACGACAGATTTCTGCGCTGGGGCAGACTTGGCAACAATTGCGCGCCGCGTTTCTGCGCCAGACGACCCAACTGTGCCGCTTGCGGTATCTGCGGTGCCTCGTTGACCAGGGTCAGCAACGGACCCAGTTCGGCTCGCGGGCTGTTGGCGGCCAGAAAATATTCTGCCTGGGCGATTGATCTGAGTGGGCCGGTCGGTGCTGTATCCATCAGGTTTTTCGCCGTGTCCCAATGATTGGTGTTCATCGCCGAAAAAAGCGCCCGATAATGGTCGGATTGCTGCCGCTTCAACTGGGAGGGCACGTCCTTGGCGATCGACGCACTGTTATAGAGTACCGCGCCGTCATCGGCGAGGGCAGGAGCGGCGACGAGGGAGAGAAGGGAAGCGGTCAGTGCGAATGTGCGTTTCACGGGGCAGAAATCCTTGTCAGCATTTGCAGATCCTTCCATGCTTCGGCCTTGAACAACGGCCGCTCGATCAGGATCCGCGGATGGAATGTTACGATCGCTTCTGTTTGTGATGATTCATGGTTAATAAATTGCTTATTTTTACGCGCCGTCAGCATATCTTCACCGAATATGATTTTTGCGGCGAGGTCACCGAAGCAGATTATGCGCTTCGGACCGACCAGACCCACATGGTGCAAAAGCCGGTTTTTGAGGGATGGCCAGTGCTGCTCGTCAATTCTGCCATCCGCCGGGGCGGATACGGCGATGGAAGCAATATAGGTTTGTCCCGAATCGCAACCGATCGCGGACAACATTCTTTCGAGCAGCTTCTGATTGTCCGCATTGAACAACTGCGCTTCGCCGTTCCGGTTTTTTTCTGGCAGGGCACACACGATCATGACTTCCGGTGCCAGGACACCGTGGGGCATCACACGCTGCCTCGACCAACTCGCCTCGACCAGCCCCTGGTCCTCGGATAACCATGTCATAAAATCCTCGTAACCGCCTGGCAGCACTTCGTTACGCACCGGTGCGCGGACCTCTGCTGTCAAGGGTTCCGTAGCGGCTTGCACCGGCGGCGCGGGCGTCGCTGGAATAACCGGTTCTGCCTCCAGCAACGCTGCCGGCTGATCGGCATAGCCGAGCTCCACGCCGGCAAGCGACCACCAGTGTTGCAGGCTTTCGATCATCGCTTCAGTGGACGGATTAGCCGTTGGTGCGGAGATAAAATTCATTTATGCATAGAGTCATGAGTTGACGAATAGGTCAATTGGCGGGAAAGCAGGTATCTGACCAGCGGGTTGCGGTTTACGACAGACCGAATTTACAACGGAATAAAAGCAAGAATTGTAGGAAAAGCGACATGAGTGAACGAGAGTCAATGCCTTATGATCTGGTGATAGTCGGGGGCGGCCCTGCCGGTCTCAGCGCAGCCATAAAGTTCAAGCTACTGGCAGACGATGCCGGCAAGGAGCTTTCGGTCTGCGTACTGGAAAAAGGTTCGGAAATCGGCGCGCATATCCTTTCCGGAGCGGTCATCGATCCCAAGGGGCTGGACGAGCTCATTCCGGCATGGCGCGATGAGGGCTGCCCGCTGGCTAAAACGCCGGTGACCGAAAATCATCACTGGATTTTGACGAAGAAGAAAAAAATCTCGCTGCCCCATTTCATGACGCCGTCGTTCATGCACAACAAGGGGACCTACACGGGTTCCCTCGGAAACCTGTGCCGTTGGCTGGGCGAGCGGGCGGAGAATATGGGCGTCGAAATCTTTCCCGGATTTGCTGCGGCGGAAATTCTCTACAATGATGACGGTTCGGTAAAGGGAGTCGCTACCGGGGACATGGGTGTTGCCCGCGATGGCAGTCACAAGCCCGACTACGAACCCGGCCTTGAGTTGCATGCCAAATATACATTTTTTGCCGAAGGCGCGCGCGGACATCTCACCAAGATATTGAAAAACCAGTTTGCTCTCGATGCCGACAGCGAGCCGCAAATCTATGGCCTCGGGGTGAAGGAATTGTGGGACATTGATCCGGCCAAGCACGAACCGGGCCGGGTGATCCACTCGCAGGGCTGGCCGCTGAGCGAAGGCGCAAACGGCGGTGGTTTCATCTACCATCAGGCGGACAATCAGGTCGCGCTCGGTTTTGTGACCTGGCTAAACTATGAAAATCCCTATCTTTCACCGTTCGAGGAAATGCAGCGCTGGAAGCAGCATCCGGAAATCCGCAAGATTTTGGAAGGTGGCAAGCGCGTTTCCTATGGCGCACGCGCGATCAACGATGGCGGCTTCCAGGCCGTTCCGAAGCTGTATTTCCCGGGTGGTGCCTTGATCGGCTGTTCAGCCGGTTTCGTGAATGTGCCGCGCATCAAGGGCACCCATACGGCAATGAAAACGGGCATGATGGCGGCGGAAGCTGCCTTTGAGGCGATCGTGGCGGAGAGGACCAGCGACGAACTGACCGCTTATGGCACCGCTTATGAGAATAGCTGGGTCCGCGAAGAATTGCGGGTGGTCCGCAATGTTCTGCCGGCGGTCGAGAAATATGGCGATTTTATCGGCACGGTCCTGTCAGGTATCTATATGTGGGCGGAGCATCTCAAGATCAAATTGCCATTCACAATGAAGCTGCACCCGGACTGGTCGCGCCTGAAACGCGCGGAACATTGTGTGAAAATCGAATATCCGAAACCCGATGGCGTGATCAGCTTCGATCGCCTGTCCTCGGTATTCCTGTCCAACACCAATCATGCGGAGGACCAGCCGGTCCATCTGCAATTAAAGGACCCGAACATCCCGGTCGACGTCAATCTCCCCGTCTTCGCAGGACCATCGGCGCGCTATTGTCCTGCCGGCGTCTATGAATTTGTCGAGGACGAGGCGGGTAAGCCGAAATTTCAGATCAACGCGCAAAATTGCGTTCACTGCAAGACCTGTGATATCAAGGATCCCAACCAGAATATCAACTGGGTGGTGCCGGAAGGTGGCGGAGGTCCAAATTATCCGAATATGTAGCCTTGGCTTTTGCGCGCTGCTGCTTGCCGGTCCGGTCGCAACACCGGCGCTGGCCAGTCGCGGTGACAGTGCCTCGGCTCTGAACCGCTATGTCGAGGCGCGGCTGGCCGAATCGTCCAATCAGCTGCAGACGGCTACGACTATCTATGCCGAAAGCCTGAAAGAGCAGCCGGACAACGAATTACTGGCCGACAAGGCCTTTGCGAACGCCATCGAAGTAGGCAATTTTGATCTGGCGGCGAAGGCGGTTCGCATCCTCCAGTCGCACGGTTCGGCCGATCCGGAAATGCCGCTCGTAACCTATGCCGATGCGTTCGCACAGCGCGACTGGAGCGGTGCCAGGCTGGCTATTGCCGAGCTGGAAGCGCTCCAGAATTTTTCCTTTCTCTCGTCCTTTCTCAACGCATGGCTGGACATCGCGAAGGGTCGGGATGCGACGGCATCGATTGCCCGGGCACAGTCCAACAATACCGCAAAATTCTATCTCGAAGAACAGCTGATATTGACCTCGCTGGCGAATCGACGAGATCGCGAAGCGATTGCTCTTCTCGCCGGGGTGGTCGAACGCAACGAGCCCCGCATGGCTCCTGTGCGGATTATGGCGGCCCGACATTTCTGGGCTCAGAATGATCCGACTACGGCTCGGGAAGTCCTGAGAATGCAATCATCGGGTCCCGAACAGAGATTGTTGCGGAAAATAGAAGCGGGCGAGAAAAAGGGGGCCGTGCAGAAAGTCACTGCAGACATCGGCCTTGCCTTTCTGTTCCAGCGACTGTCCGATGATCTGGCGGTGCAGGAGGCCCAGTTTCTGTCGCAGGTGATGGCCCAGGCCGGTACCCGCGTTGCGGATCATTCCGACTATGCCCATTTGATCCTTGGCCGGGTTTATGCGGCTGCTGAAAATCACGATCTGGCCATATCGGAATATTCACGAATTGATACCGAAAGCCCCTATTTTCTGTTCGGGCTCAGCTCCCAGATCTCCAGCCTCCTAATCAACCGCCGGTTCGATCAGGCGATCGCCCGGGTGGATAGTGCCCTGGCCGACAATCCGGAATCTCCCGAACTGCATATACTGAAAGGCCAGTCGTTGCAGGCGCAGGGCGAGAACAAGGCCGCCGCCGCCGCCTTTGAAGCGGCCATAGCTCTAGCGAATAGACTGGAGCGGCCGGATGCGCTGATGGCAAATTACTGGCTGGCGCTGGGCGGTGCCCAGGAACAGGCCGGATTATGGCCGGCAGGTCTGCAGTCTTTGCAAAAAGCCAACGCATTGCTCCCCGATTCTCCGACGATCCTCAATTATCTCGGCTATGCCCAGCTCGAACGCCGGGAAAACAAGGAAGCGGCTGTCGCGGTGATCAAGCGGGCGCATGAGCTGCGTTCCAATTCGCCGGCCATCACCGATTCTCTCGGTTGGGCCTATTTTATTACGGGCGAGCATGAACGCGCCGTGACCTATCTCGAAACTGCTCTCGAAGGCCAGCCGCAGGATCCGACCATCAACGAACATCTTGGCGATGCATATTGGACCGTAGGCCGTCAATATGAAGCGCGCTACGCATGGAAATCGGCCAAATTATTTGCCGAGGGCGAAGATGTGCAACGGCTTGCCAGCAAGATTGATCTGGGCCTCCGGCCCGAACTCGTATCCCCCTGATGGCTGATTTTCCAGCGCGCGCGAGCGACCGCGAAACCGCCTTTGCAAAAATCAATCTGGCGCTTCATGTCCGCAAAAAACTGCCCGACGGCTATCACCGGATCGAAACCATATTTGCGTTTCTCGATCAGGGTGACGAGATGTCGGTGGCGCAGGGCGAGGGGCTGGCACTGGCAATCAGCGGGCGCTTCGGGAACGGACTGGACCCAAGTGACAATCTGGTTTTACAGGCTGCGCGGCGGCTGGCAGAGGTTTCCAATGTGCAGGCGAATGCCAGCCTGCTGCTTGAAAAACGACTGCCCATCGCATCGGGAATTGGCGGTGGCTCCGCCGATGCTGCAGCAACATTGCGTCTGCTTAACCGGTTCTGGAATCTGGATCATCCGATCGCCGCGCTGGCAGAAATTGCAAGACCGCTGGGCGCGGACGTTCCCGCCTGCGTGATCAGCCAGACCTGCCGCGGTACCGGCATCGGTCAGGATCTGGCCGTTATTCCCGACGATGGCCTGCAAAATTGCACGGTCCTGCTGGTCAATCCGCTGGTTCCCGTTTCGACCGCCGACATATTCGCGGCATGGGACGGCATCGATCGTGGCGCGCTCGAAGACGGACAGGTTCTGCCGGCCGCTGGCAAGGGTCGCAACGATCTGCAGAAACCCGCTGTCACTTTGGTTCCGATATTGACAGATTTGATCGGTATATTGGAAGAATGCCAGCCTGTTATGGCGCGTATGTCGGGATCCGGTGCGACCTGCTTCGCCCTGTTTGACAGTCTGGAAGCAACGCAACAGGCGGAACAACGCTGTCGATCGGCGCTGGGAGCAATCTGGACGATGACGGGACGCTTCCGATGAACGATGCTTTTGAAATTTCCGGTGTTCCCTCGGAAGGCGGTGTATTGATTGTCGCGGACCATGCTTCCAATCATGTGCCTGACGATATCGACCTTGGCATAGCGCCGCATTATTTCGACGATCATATCGCATATGATCCCGGGACCGCGCCGATCGCCCGACTGATGACCGAGCAGAGCGGCTTTCTGGCAATTCTCAGCTCCGCATCCCGCCTGGTGGTTGACCTTAACCGCTATCCGGACGAGCTTACCGCCATTCCGGAACGCAGCGACGGCGTCGAGATTCCCGGCAATGCGATTGCCGCGGAAGAACGGGAAGCGCGGATGCAACGCTTTTTTCAGCCCTATCACGACCGGATTGATACCCTGATATCCGATCTCAAACCCGCATTGGTGCTATCCCTCCACAGCTTCACGCCGACACTCCGATCCAATCCCCGGCTGGTGCGTCCATGGGATATCGGCATTCTATACAATCATTATGAAACCGCCTCCCGTTTCGCGCTGCAGTTTCTGGAACAGGAAGGGGTGCTGAATGTGGGCGACCAGCTGCCTTATTCGGGGAAAGAGCTGAATGCGACCATGGACCGTCATTGCGAAATCATTGGCCAGCCCTATTTTGGCGCAGAATTGCGTCAGGACCTGATCATGGAAGCAGACGGCCAGCGCCGTTTTGCCGACATTTTATTGCGTACTTGCGATAAAATAAGAACGGCCCTTGCTTAACCGCCGGAGTTTTGGAAGGACGATCCGGAAAATGCCATATTGGAAGCCAGAATGACCGACAGATTCGATAAATCCCGTTTGCCCAGCCGTCACGTCAGTGTCGGGCCGGAACGCGCGCCGCAGCGCAGCTATTATTACGCAATGGGAATGACCGAAGAAGATATTGCCAAGCCTTTCGTCGGTATCGCCTCGGCGGGCAACGACAGCGCCCCCTGCAACACGCTACTCGATGCCCAGGCGGATATCGCGCGTGAAGGCGTGATCGCAGCGGGCGGTACACCCCGACGCTTCAATACCATAACCGTAACCGACGGCATTGCCATGGGCCATCAGGGGATGAAGGCATCGCTGGTTTCGCGCGAAGTCATAGCCGACAGTGTCGAGCTGAGTGTCCGCGGGCATTGCTATGATGCTGTCATCGGCTATGCCGGCTGCGACAAGAGCCTGCCCGGGATGATGATGGCGATGCTGCGGCTCAACGTGCCGTCGATCTTTGTCTATGGCGGGTCGATATTGCCCGGCCGCTTCCACGACCATGACGTCACCGTGGTCGATGTGTTCGAGGCGGTGGGCCAGCATAGCGCCGGCAACTGTCCTTTGCAGGAACTGATCGAACTGGAAAAGGTCGCCTGTCCCGGCCACGGCGCCTGCGGCGGCCAGTTTACCGCCAATACGATGGCCTGCGTTGCCGAAGCCATCGGCTTGTCGTTGCCAAACAGCAATATGGCACCGGCCCCCTATGAAACCCGCGATGACATGGCGCGGGCAGCGGGTCGCCAGATCATGGACCTGATCGAAATCAATCTGCGTCCACGCGACATTTGCACCCGGGATGCCTTCATCAACGCCGCACGCGTCGTCGCTGCCACCGGCGGATCGACCAACGCCGCCTTGCACCTGCCGGCGATGGCCAGCGAGGCCGGGATTGCATTCGACTTGTTCGATGTCGCCGAGATTTTCAAGACCACACCCTATCTTGCCGATCTCAAGCCGGGCGGCAAATATGTCGCCAAGGACATGCACGCAGCCGGCGGTGTCTATATGCTGATGAAGACGATGATGGATAACGGGCTGATCAAGGGCGACTGCATCACCGTAACCGGTAAAACCGTTGGTGAAAATATCGAGGAAATCACCTGGAACCCGGACCAGAAGGTCATCTATGACGTCCAGCACGCGATCACCGCAACCGGTGGTGTCGTCGGCCTGCGCGGTTCGCTGGCACCCGAAGGCGCAATCGTCAAGGTCGCCGGCATGGCGCGGCTGCAATTTCGCGGACCTGCCCAGATATTCGAATGCGAAGAAGATGCCTTTGCGGCGGTCGAGCAGCGCCAGATCAAGGAAGGCGCAGTCGTCGTCATCCGCAACGAGGGCCCCAAGGGCGGTCCCGGCATGCGCGAAATGCTCGCCACCACGGCAGCGCTTTATGGTCAGGGCATGGGCGAGAAAGTCGCGCTGATCACCGACGGCCGTTTTTCTGGCGCTACCCGCGGATTCTGCATCGGTCACGTTGGTCCGGAAGCCGCCGATGGCGGCCCTATCGGACTGATCGAAGATGGTGATATGATCAATATCGATGCCGAAGCCGGCATCATCGATCTGGAGGTCGACGAAACCATATTGGCAGAACGCCGGAAGAATTTTGTCCAGCGCGAAACCGACTACGGTTCGGGCGCGCTTTGGCGCTATGCGCAGAATGTCGGACCGGCCTACCAGGGGGCAGTGACGCACCCCGGAGCCAAGGCAGAGAAAAATGTCTACGCGGATATTTAACATTGTCGTTCTTGCGCTGGCGCTCACCGCCTGCGAGAATCGGCCGGACAACGGGATACTGGCCGAAGCGGAACAGCGGGCCGCGTCCCGTGCAGGCGATGACGGCAGAATCGAGTGTGCCATCAACGGTGCCAGCGGCTTCAGCCGCGATTGCTACACCGAGCGGTTGAGCGGAGAAAATGGCGTGACGATGATCATCCGCCACCCTGATGGCGGATTTCGGCGGTTCAACGTGCTGACGGACGGTCGCGGCCTGGAAGCCGCCGACGGTTTTGACAAGGCCAATATTTCGATCGCAGAGGATGGCAGGATACTGGTCAGCGTTGGCCCCGATCAATATCTGCTGCCTGCCCGGATCAAGGCAGAAGAAGAAACCGCGACGGCGGGCAGCACTTCCACAACCAGTGAAGATCCGGCCCAGGCCGGAAACTAGAGGCGCTTGTGCTCAACCACGGGAATATACTGACCGCCGCTGAAATGCAGCAGGCGGAACAAGCTGTGATTGATAACGGTACTTCGGTCGACGAACTGATGCGCCGGGCCGGGCAGGGGGCCGCGCAAATGATCTGGCGGATCGCGGCCGATCTCCCGACACTGGTGCTGTGCGGCCCCGGTAACAACGGCGGTGACGGCTATGTTATCGCCCAGTGGCTGCTGGAAAAGGGCGTTGACGTTTCGGTCGCGGCTCCGCTCGAACCTGAGACCAGTGCGGCGCGACATACGAAGTCATTGTGGCGCGGCAAAACGGTGGCCTTGGCGGACGCACAACCCGCACCGCAATTTGTCGACTGCCTGTTCGGCACTGGACTGACTCGTGCCGTCGGTGACGACTGGTTCGGCCACTTCAGCCGATTATTTGCCGGCGCAAAACGGCGGGTGGCGATCGATTTTCCGAGCGGGGTCGAATCCGATCACGGCATATTGCTCAATGATATCCGGACATTCGATACCACGATCGCACTCGGCGCATTCAAGCCGTCTCATTTTCTGGAACCGGCTCGCTCGAAAATGGGAGATGTCGTCGGGATCGATATCGGCATCACGGCAGATAGCGCACTTGGCATTCTGCCTCGTCCCCGGATTTCCGGTCCTGTATCGCTGGATCACAAATATAGCCGCGGTCTGGTTGCCGTGGTGGCTGGCACCATGCACGGCGCAGCCCGGCTCACCGCGATGGCCGCCCAGAAAGCCGGAGCAGGCTACGTCAAAATCTTTGCCTCTCCTGGCTTTGAAACGCCGCATCCGAGTATCGTCGTCGAGACGGTGAATGATATTACGGCGCTTCAGGAAAAACTGTCGGACGCACGTATTTCGGCCATTGTCATCGGGCCAGGCCTCGGACGGGATCAGCAAGCCACGGCATTTCTGAACGCCGCCCTTGCCACAGGCACGCCGCTGGTGATCGATGCCGATGCGCTGACCGTTGCGGGACCGGAGTTCAGCGATCTGGTGAAAGGCCGTTCTGCCGAAACCATCGCAACTCCGCATGCGGGGGAATTTTCCGCTCTGATGCCCGAAGGCTGTGAGCACAGGGTCGAGGACAGTCGCAGGCTGGCGGAGCAGTCTCGGTGCAATATTTTGCTGAAAGGCGCCGATAGCGTGATCGCGAGCCCCGACGGTAACGCGTCAATTGCTTGGATATCCTGCCCGTGGTTGTCGACCGCCGGCACCGGTGACGTGCTCGCCGGGATCATCGCAAGTCGCTTGGCAACGGGGATGAGTGGCTATAAGGCGGCCTGCGAGGGCCAATGGCTGCACAGCCGCGCTGCGCAATTGGCTGGTCCCGCCTTCACGCCGGAAATGCTGATCAACCGACTCCCCGCCACCTTGCAGGAATGCCTATGACCGCGACTCCCGATTCGGACCTGATCCTGCGCGTAGCCGCAAAGGGCGACGGCGTGACTGCAGATGGACGCCATGTTGCCTTTTCCGCGCCGCTCGACCGGCTGAACGACGACGGTGGTCTGATCAGGGGACCACATCATGTCGAGGCGCCTTGTCAGCATTTCCAGACCTGCGGCGGTTGCAACCTGCAACATCTTGATGCCGAGAGTTATACGCAATTTCTGACCGACCGGGTAGCCTACGCCCTGGAAGGGCAGGGACTGACAGCGGAGATACTCCACCCGCCTCAGGTCTCCCGACCGCAAAGCCGGATCCGTGCCAGCTTGCGCGCGGCGCGGCTGGGTGACCAGTTCAAGCTCGGGTTCAGCAGTGCCGGAAGCCACCGGATCGTTGATCTCAATCAGTGCGAGATCATGGCGCCCCAGCTGTTCGCCCTGCTCGCGCCCCTGCGACAATTTCTCAAAAGCGCGGCCCGCCGCAAACATGACATGAATATCGAGATGACGCTGGTAGACCAGGGCATCGATCTGCTGATCAGCAATTACGAGCCGGAGGGACTCGAGCAGCGCGAAGCCTTATCCGAATTTGCCAAGGCCCACGGTTTGGCGCGCCTGTCTGTAGACGGCGGTTATGGACCGGAAACCCAGTGGGAGCCGGAGCCGGTCACCGTCACGCTGGGTGGTACGGCAGTCGCCTTTCCGCACAGCGGCTTTCTGCAGCCCACCCGCGAGGGACAGCAGGTTCTGATTGCCGCGATGCGGCAAGCGGTTGGCGACGCACGGATTGTCGCCGATCTGTTCGCCGGTCTCGGCACATTCACGCTGGCGCTTGCCGCGGACCAGAAAGTCTATGCCGCAGAAGGCGCACGCGACGCGATCGGCGCGCTGAAGCTGGCAGCCAATCATTCGACCCGCCAGATTTTCTGCGAACATCGCGACCTGTTCCGCCGGCCGCTCAGCGTAGAAGAACTCAACCGCTTTGACGCCGTCATTCTTGATCCGCCCCGCGCCGGTGCGCGTGAGCAGATATTGCAACTGGCGCAGTCCGATGTTGCCAAAATCTGCTATATCAGTTGCAATCCGGCCAGCTTTGCCCGCGACGCGAAGCAGCTTTGCGACGCCGGGTACAAGCTCCGGCAAGTCTGGCCGGTCGGTCAGTTCCTATGGTCGACCCATGTCGAGATCGTATCCAGCTTCAGCCGGTGATCCGGCCCTGACTAATGGAATACAGCGATCGCCGCATGAATGGTGAGCGCGATAATGCACAGGCTTGACAGCGCAAAGGCCATGAAGCGGAACATCACACGGTTGATTGTGACCTGGATCAGGCTGTGCAACACGCGCAGGCCGACATAGATCCAGGCGATGGTCAGGTTCAGTCCATAATCCTGTCCGGAAAGGATCAAAACGACACAAATTGCGTAAAAAAGGGTCGGTTCCGTCAGCAAATGGTTATAATTATGCGCCTTCCACTGGGTTTCGGGTGGCAGCAGGTCATCCAGACTGCCACCGGTCCCACCGACCAGATTGGCGGTGTCGATCTTGGCCTTGTTCATCGCTGGGATGCGTGTGACATACATCCACAGCCAGATCAGCATCGTCCACAAAATGAGTGCAACCATCGGTTGCAGCATCGCGCTGGTTTCCATAACTTATTATCCCCCCGTTTGTTGTAATTTCAGAAAAGTGTGACCCACAGCGCGTTGATCGCCATGATGAGCAAGCAGACGGTCGACGCTATAAAAAGAAAAAAGCGTACATTTACAAGATTAACGGTTGCCTGCCAGATGCTGTGAATGATCCGGATGACCACGTAGGCCCATGCGAGATTGAGATTGAGCCCATGGCCGGCATTGGTCAGCGCGAGGATCACGACCGTGGCATAAAACAGCGTCGGCTGTTCCATCAAATGGGTGTAGTTGTGGGATTTCCAGTTTACCTTGTCGGGTATCACGCCTTCCAGGTCGCTTCCTCGACCGCCCGGTGGTGACTTGCTCAGATCCGAACCGGCTTTTGCCATGGCCGGAAATCTCGTGCCAGCCATCCATAACAGCATGATGAGCGACCAGATGACCAACACGGCCGCGGGTGCCAAAATAGCAGTATCCATGTCTTTACCCCCAAAATCTTTCGGGAGAAATTGCGTCAACTGCAACCGATTGTCAATTGCAACCTAATGCGGCGATCAAAGGCTCGGAAAAGACACCACATTGTCGCGGTCCGAACGGTCGAGATTGTCGCCGACATAGAGGCTCGCCATCGGTTCGTCGGTGACATCATGTTCTTCGCTGCTGCCATAGCCGTTGAACTTGGTCCGCATCGCCGAACCATAGGCGCCGAGCATACCAATCTCGATATAATCACCGGCCTTGATGCTGTCGGGCAGGTTGAACGGTCCGGCCATGAAATCCATGTCGTCACAGGTCGGGCCGTAGAAGCTGAAGCCGGTGGTTGTAGCATTTTCCGAATCGGCGTCGATTTGGCGGACCGGAAAGCGCCAGCCGATATGGGCGGCATCGAACAGCGTGCCATAGGCACCGTCATTGATATAGAGTTCGTCGCCACGGCGGCGCTCCACCTTCACCACCAGCGAGCTATATTCCGCAGACAGGGCGCGGCCGGGCTCGCACCAGAGTTCGGCGGAATAGCTGATCGGCAGATCCTCGAACGTGCGGTCGATGGCGGTAAAATAATGGTTCAGCGAAACCGGTTCCAGATCCGGATAGATCGACGGAAACCCGCCGCCGACATTGACGATATCGACGGTGACAGAGGCGCTGACAATCGCGGTCCGCACGCGTTCCAGTGCATGGACATAGGCAAGCGGAGTCATTGCCTGGCTTCCGACATGGAAACAGATACCAAGGCTGTCCGCCGTCTGTCGCGTGCGTTGCAGCAACTCGGCAGACTCATCGACGTCGATGCCAAATTTCGCCGCCAGACTGATTTCTGCAAATTCCGAGGCCACACGCAGTCGCACACACAGCGTCAGATCGTCTGCGCCTCCGGTTCCGAGCTCTATCTTTTCCAGTTCCTCAATGCTGTCGAGCGAGAAAATCCGTACGCCATGATCGCGATAGGCTTCGCGGATCGAAGCCAGTTGCTTGATCGGATTCATGTAGCACAGAGTCGCGTTGGGCAGGGCTGCGCGGACCTGGCGCACTTCGTCGATCGAGGCCACGTCGTAATGCGTGACGCCTTCATCCCACAGCAATTGCAGCAATGAGGGCGTCGGATTCGCCTTGACCGCATAGAGCGATTTGCCGGGAAATTGCTCGACGAAATAGCGCGCGGCGCGACGCGCTGCGTGCGGCCGGTTCAACAAGACTGGAATATCTGGGCTTAGAGCCTTCGTCAGCTCCTCAGCGTCATGGAAAATGTGCAACTCAAGGGACCCCCTTATAGGCTAAGATCGATTGAGCTGCCTTGCGGATACGCAAGCGGCCATGGGGCAGCAAGGCGCGGCTATATGGCCACTTGTTCGCGCTGTAAAGACCGAAGTCCTTATAGAAGCTGAACGACAGGCATTTTTTAGCTGAGCCGATCCCTGAAGGCCGTCCAGTCGAAGGATTTGACGCAGCGCAGCGTATCGCTCTCGCTGTTCCACAGCCAGATGGAAGGCAGCGGCACACCGTTGAACGTGTTGGTCTTGACCATCGAATAATGCGCCTGATCGAGAAAGGCGATGCGTTGCCCAATATGCGGTTCTTCGGGCAGCCGGTAATCGCCGATAATATCGCCAGCCAGACAGCTCGGCCCGCCGAGACGGATCGCTGGTCCCTGATGGGGTTCGCCCAGCATCGCCGGGCGATAGGGCGCCTCGATCACATCCGGCATATGGCAGGTCGCCGAGATATCGGTGATCCCGATCGGCATGCCATTGTCGAAAATATCCAGTATCTCGCCAACCAGGATGCCCGCATCCAGCGCCACCGCTTCGCCCGGCTCGAGATAGATCTCGCATCCCGACCGGGTCTTCAGGTCTTTCAGGAAGGTGACCAGCGCTTCGCGATCATAATCATCGCGGGTGATATGGTGCCCACCGCCGAGATTGATCCATTTCAGCCCGTCGAAATGCGGCGCGATCACCGGCTCAACCTTTGCCCAGGTCTCGGCCAGCGCATCGAAACCCTGCTCGCACAGATTGTGGAAGTGGATTCCGGAAAGATGCTCAAAATGCTCCGGCCGCAGCTGGCTGAGCGGAAAACCGAGCCGACTGTGTGGCTGGCTTGGATCATATTTTTCCGTTTCGCCCAGTGCGATTTCCGGATTGAGTCTTAAGCCAATATCAGAACTATCCAGTGTAATATATTGACTAGAATTACTTTTCCACCGATCAATTTGCTGAGGATTGTTGAAGGTAATATGTCCGGAAATCCGGCTAAGTTCCGCCAGATCCTCTGTCTTGTAGGCCGGCGAGTAAGTGCTGATCGGACCGTTGTAACATTCCCTGGCCAGTCGTGCTTCCCATAATCCGGAGGCACAATAGCCGTCGAGATATTCGTCGATCAGCGGCGCCAGCGACCACATCGAAAAGGCTTTCAAGGCGAGCAGAATCTTCGCCCCTGACTGCGCCTTGATATCCGCCAGAATCTCCAGATTTCGGCGGACAGCAACTTCGTCGACGACGAAAGCGGGCGAGGGCACCCGCCCCAGGTCGAAATGCGCAAAAGCGCCGGGATCCCCTGCCTTGGTTTCCATCTCAGAACGCCAAAGGTGCTTCCAATTCTTCCAATGTCCAGGGCAGGCCATGCTGGTTCAGCATCTCCATGAACGGGTCCGGATCGAATTCCTCCATGTTGAACACGCCCTTGCCCTGCCACTGGCCGGACAGCATCATCGCTGCGCCGATCATCGCCGGAACGCCGGTTGTGTAGCTGACACCCTGATTGCCGGTTTCCTCAAACGCGGCTTCATGGCTGCAGATATTCTTGACGTAAAGCGTCTTCTGTACGCCGTCCTTCACACCCGTCGCGATCACGCCGATATTGGTATTGCCCTTGGTCGTTTCACCCAGGCTGGCCGGCTCCGGCAGCACGGCTTTCAGGAACTGCAAGGGGATGATCTCGCGCCCTTCATACATCACCGGATCGATCCGGGTCATGCCGACATTCTGGAGTACCGCCAGATGGGTCAGATAGGCATCGCCAAAGGTCATCCAGAAGCGGATGCGCTGGATTTCCGGGAGATGCGTCTTCAGCGACTCAATTTCCTCATGATACATCAGATACATATTCTTTGGGCCGACCGCCTCGAAATCAAATTCCTGCTTCTGCGTCAGTGGCGGTCCTTCCACCCAGTCGCCATTTTCCCAATGGCGCGAATTGGCGGTCACTTCTCGGATATTGATCTCGGGATTGAAATTGGTCGCAAAATGCTGGCCGTGATCGCCGCCATTGCAATCAAGAATATCGAGTGTGTCGATCCGGTCGAAATGATGCTTCTTCAGCCAGCAGGTGAACACGCTGGTCACCCCGGGATCAAAGCCGGAGCCCAGCAAAGCCATGATTCCTGCTTTCTTGAAGCGGTCGTGATAATCCCACTGCCATTTATATTCGAACTTGGCTTCGTCGCGCGGCTCGTAATTGGCGGTGTCGAGATAGTCGGTCCCGGTCGCCAGACAGGCATCCATGATCGGCAGATCCTGGTAAGGCAGCGCAAGGTTTACGACGAGATCTGGCTTTTCCTGCCCGATAAGGGCGGTCAATGCCGGCACATCATCCGCATCAATCTGTGATGTCGCAATCGCCACACCCGTCCTCTGCTTGACCGACTCGGCGATCGCTTCGCATTTGGTCAGGGTCCGGCTGGCCAGCAGTATCTCGCCGAATGTGCCGCTTCCTGCCGCGATCAGCTGCGCCATCTTGTGCACTGCCACCGAACTGACGCCGCCAGCGCCGATTACCAATATCTTGCTCATGCTTTTCACTCTAAATGCTGGAGAAATGAGAATACCGCATATAGGGAGAGACCATGACAGAGCAACACCTGATGGACCCCGAGCGTCAACCCAGTCTTGCCGGGGTGAAACGCGCGGCTAAGAAAATTGCGGCCATTTTGCCAGAGACGCCGCTATTGCCCCTGGAATTCGAGGGCAAGACTATCTGGTGCAAGGCAGAATGCCTGCAACCCATCGGTGCCTTCAAGATTCGCGGCGGCTGGCACCGTCTGACCGACCTGTCAGGCGAACAGCGCCCGCGCGGCGTCGTCGCCTTTTCCAGCGGCAATCACGCGCAGGGCGTTGCCTGGGCCGCGCGGCGTCTGGGCATTCCGGCTACCATTGTCATGCCCGAAGATGCTCCCCGAGCCAAACTGGACAATACCCGCGCGCTCGGCGCTGAAGTCGTTACATACGACCGGATGGGCGGCGCGCGGGAGCAATTGGCAGCCGATCTTGCTGCCAAAACCGGCGCAGTGGTCGTCCCGAGCTTCGATGATCCGTGGATCGTCGAAGGGCAGGGCAGCTGCGGACTGGAAATTCGCGATCAAATGCGCGTCTGGACCGGATCGGAACCCGACCAGATCGTCGCCTGTTGCGGCGGTGGCGGTCTCGCCAGCGGTTCAGCGCTAGCGAATCCCGACGCCCGGATTTTTGTGGTTGAGCCGGAGGGCTGGGACGATATGAAACGGTCTCTGGCAGGCGGTACAATTGTGCCGGTTGAAAACAATCCGCCAGCGACGGAATGCGACGCCCTGCAAACACTCCGGGTATCGCCGATTACATTCGATATTTTAAAGGCCCGCGATGCCGAAGGGCTTTCCGTGTCGCAGGATGAAGTCCATCACGCGATTCGCGTCGCTTTCGAGAGATTGCATCTGGTCGTCGAACCCGGTGGCGCAGTGGCGCTTGCGGCCGTTCTGGCAGGCAAGCTGCCACTGACGGATGGCACCGCCGTCACCCTTTCGGGCGGCAATGTCGACAATCACCTATATGCAAAAATTATCGCTGGCGGCTAGGCCGCGATGGCCCGTTCGAGATCCATCCGGCTCCAGATCTCGACCAGCGCCTTGGTCAGGTCGACCATCATCTCTTCACTGTGCGCCGGACCGGGGGTGAAGCGCAGGCGTTCAGTGCCGCGCGGCACGGTCGGATAATTGATCGGCTGCACATAGACGCCATATTCGGCGAGCAGTATATCGCTGATTTTCTTGGCCTTGACCGGGTCACCCACCTGCAACGGAACGATATGGGTTGATGAATCCATCACCGGCAATCCCGCATCCGCAAACAGATTCTTCAGCGTCTGGGCGGCAGCCTGCTGGCCATCCCGCTCGGCGGTGGACTGCTTCAGATGACGGATGCTCGCCAGTGAGCCGGCAACCAGCACCGGTGACAGGCTCGTGGTAAAGATGAAGCCGGGCGCATAGGACCGGATCACATCGACGATTTTCTGGTCGGCCGTGATATAGCCGCCCATCACACCGACCGCCTTGGCCAATGTGCCTTCGATGATCGTGATTCGGTGTGCGGCAGCGTCGCGTTCGGAAATACCTCCGCCGCGTTTGCCGTACATGCCGACGGCGTGGACTTCATCGCAATAGGTCAGCGCATTATATTCGTCTGCCAGATCGCATATTGCATGCAAGGGCGCGATATCGCCATCCATGGAATAGATGCTTTCAAAGGCAATCAGTTTCGGTACTTCCGGATCTTCTGCAGCCAGCAACTCTTCCAGATGCTCCAGATCATTGTGCCGGAACACCCGTTTCTCGCAGCCGCTGTTCTTGATCCCGGCAATCATCGACGCATGATTCAGTTCGTCGGAAAAGATGATGCAGCCCGGCAAAATCTTGGTCAGTGTCGACAGCGTTGCCTCATTCGACACATAGCCCGAGGTGAACAGCAGGGCACCGGACTTGCCGTGCCAGTCGGCCAGCTCGCGCTCGAGCTGGATGTGATAATGGGTGTTGCCGCCAATATTGCGGGTTCCGCCCGATCCCGCACCGACATCATGCAAAGCTTCTTCCATCGCCGCGATCACATCGGGATGCTGGCCCATCGCCAGATAATCGTTCGAGCACCAGACGGTTACCGGTTGCGGACCGTTGTGATGCGCGAAACAGCGCGCATTGGGAAAGGAACCCTTGTTTCGCAATATGTCAATAAAGACCCGATAGCGGCCTTCTGTATGGAGCCGGTCAATCGCCTGAGAAAATATCTTGTCGTAGTCCACTATGTCACCAAATCCTGCTTCAAATCTGTTCTTGCGGTCTTGTTGAACGGGCTCTTAGCGCCCTTTTTCCTTAATTTCCAGCGCGAACCGCTCGCAATAAGATAGGTCGGGTCAAGACCTTACAGCTTTTCAAATCGAGAGATACCATATTTCGCGAAGGCTGGCCGATAGGATGCGATGTCGGGCAGGCCTCCCGTGGTCACAAATATCCCCTCCCGGCTTTCGGCTGGCCAGGACTGGTTCTTCGTCAGAAAGGCGATCCTGCGCGCGATCCCTTCCGCACCGTCGATAAACTGAATCGGCCTTGGTGCCGCTGTAATCAACTCATCTCGTAACAAGGGGAAATGGGTGCAGGCAAGAATGACGGTGTCTATGCGCTCGCCTCCAGCCTGTTTGAGCAAGCCGTTTATGGCTGCCTGAATCACTTCGGAATCCGACTTTTCCCCGCGCAGCTTGGCCTCTGCGGCATAGACGAGATCGGGAGCGGCATGGCGGAGCAAAACCTTGTCGGATGCGAATTCGGCGGCAAGTCGGTCGACATAGGGCTGCCGGATAGTGGCCTGGGTGCCCAATAGGCCGATGACGCCTGTCCTGGTCAGTGTGCTGGCCGGCTTGATCGCGGGCACGGTTCCGACAACCGGGATGTCCAGGGCCGACCGCACATGATCGAGAGCAATGGTCGATGCGGTATTGCAGGCGATGGTCGCCAGGGCCGGTTTGTAGCGCTCGACCAGACGACCCAGAAGCGCCGGAATGCGCGCCGCCAGTTCCGCCTCGGACTTTATCCCATAAGGCAGACCGGCATAATCAGCAGCATAGATGATCGGTGCGTCCGGTAGCAATTTCACCGTTTCGATCAATACCGAGAGTCCGCCGATGCCGGAATCGAAAAACAACAAGGGAGGGCATTCGACTAGCTGGGTTTCGGTCATGCTTTTCCTTTAGCCAGAATAGCATGGGAACGGCAACTGCTTCGGTTCGTCTGATGGGTGTTTGACCTTGGCCGTTTTTTCGAACGGGATACTTGCTCATACCCCGCTGGGAATATAGCGCGAACCGAACAAGGGGTATTTGCAGTGCAGTCTATGTGGGTAGAACCAATTTTGGCGTTGTTGTTCGGTTATTTGCTGGGCTCGGTTCCTTTTGGACTGGTGTTGACCCACCTGTCTGGTGGCGGTGATCTGCGTCAGACCGGATCCGGTAACATCGGCGCGACCAATGTTCTGCGCACCGGCAACAAGGCCATGGCCGCGCTCACCCTGCTGCTTGACATGGCAAAGGGCTATGCCGCCGTTTACTTGGCTTTGCAGGTTTCCGGCGGGCTCGGCGTTTTGGCCGGACTGGGGGCCTTTCTCGGGCATCTTTATCCAGTCTGGCTCAGGTTCAAGGGCGGCAAGGGTGTTGCCACGTTGCTGGGTATCGTTTCGGCTCTGGCACCCACCGCCGGGTTGATATTTGCGGTCACATGGCTTGGATCGCTGGCGTTGTGGCGCTATTCGTCGGTAGGAGGCATGCTGGCAGCCTTGTCGGTGCCAATCGCGGTCTTCGCTCTGGGAGAATATGCCATGATGCCCATGTTCATCGGTCTGGCGCTGCTGGTGTTGTGGAAACACCGTTCGAATATCGAGCGGTTGATTGCCGGCGAAGAACCAAAGGTCGGGTCGACGAAAAGGGCTTAAGGTGAATGGCGGGAAGCCAGGAAGCGTTTGACCGGCTCCGGCTTATCCGATCCGAGAATATCGGCCCAGTCACATACCGGCATTTAATCAGAAGATTTGGTTCTGCAGCCCGCGCGCTGAAAGCTATTCCCGATCTCGCTGCACGCGGCGGTGGACGATTGCCCCGGATTGCCGACGCAGCGCAAGTCGAGACAGAGATGAAGCGGATCCATACGCTGGATGCCCGATTGCTATTTTTCGGAGATCGTGGATATCCGGCGTTATTGGCCGATCTAGGCAATGCGCCGCCACTTTTGCTCGGGCTTGGTCGGTTAGAGTTGCTGCAACGGCCGATGGTCGCAATGGTCGGCGCCCGCAATGCTTCGGCGGCGGCCTGTCGTTTTGCCTATAAACTCGCCAATAATCTGGCGGAAGCCGGCATCTCGGTGGTTTCGGGACTGGCCAAGGGCATTGATACCGCTGCCCACCAGGGGTCGCTTGGCAGCGGGACCATTGCTGTCATCGCCGGTGGCCTCGATATTTTCTATCCGCCCGAAAACGAACACATACAGCGAGCCATAGCCGAGCGCGGGCTGCTGCTCGCCGAGCAGCCTCCCGGAACCGAACCGCGCGCACGGCATTTTCCGTACCGCAACCGGATCATTGCGGGGCTGGCAAGGGGCACGGTGGTGATAGAGGCCGCTCCACGGTCCGGCTCCCTGATCACGGCCCGACTGGCTGCTGAGGCGGGTCGTCAGGTTATGGCGGTTCCCGGTTCACCGCTCGATCCACGATCGAGGGGCTGCAACTTGCTGATTCGCGAAGGGGCGACGCTGGTGCAGTCGGTCGACGACATACTGGAACTGATTTGCCATTTTGACGATCGCGCAGAAAACGCGCATTGCAGCGATGAAAGCAAGGCCGACGGGGACAGTTCTATCATCGCGGAAACCGGGACGCCTGCAACAGACCGTTCGGAACGAGCACAGGTCCTCGAACTGCTCAGTATCACACCCGTACCGGTGGACGAGCTGGTCCGGCAGTCGGACTTGTCTCCATCGGTCGTGCAATTGGCGCTGCTGGAACTGGAACTCGCTGGCCGCCTGGCACGCCATGCCGGAGCGCGCGTAAGCCTCGCGGAATAAGCAGGACGTCCATCGGTTATTTTCGATCGCCATTGACAAAATTCTTCATTCAGGGCCTTGACCTAAGCCCAATCCCTGTCACAGCCTCGCGCGTATACGTGAGAACAAAGAAAATTGGAACTTATGCAGCTAGTTATCGTCGAGTCGCCCGCCAAAGCCAAAACCATAGAAAAATATCTGGGATCGGATTTCAAGGTCTTGGCGTCCTATGGCCATATTCGCGACCTTCCGCCAAAAGACGGTTCGGTCGATCCGGACGACGGTTTCGCCATGACATGGCAGAATTATGCCGACAAGACCAAGCAGCTCAAGGCGATCACCGACGAATCGAAAAAAGCCACACGACTGATCCTCGCGACCGACCCCGACCGCGAAGGAGAGGCGATCAGCTGGCATGTGCAGGAAGTGCTGCGCAACAAGAAAGCGCTCCCGGACAAGGTGGATCGGGTAACATTCAACGCCATCACCAAGGCGGCTGTAACCGAAGCCATGGCCCACCCACGCGCGCTGGACGAGGATCTCATCGATGCCTATCGCGCACGGCGTGCACTGGATTATCTGGTGGGGTTCACCCTTTCACCAGTGTTGTGGCGCAAGCTTCCCGGCGCAAAATCGGCCGGTCGCGTCCAGTCGGTTTCGCTGAAGCTGATCGTCGAACGGGAACGCGAAATAGAGGCGTTCAAGCCGCAGGAATATTGGTCGATAACCGCTCAGATGGAGCAGGGCGGCCAGGCGTTCGAAGCACGGCTGACTGTCCATGATGGCAAAAAGCTGGGCAAGATGGATTTGGCGAATGAAAGCCAGGCCATGCTGGCCAAGACAGCGGTTGAAAACGGCCTGTTTACGGTAGAAACCATCGAAACCAAACCGCTTACCCGGAACCCGCCGCCGCCATTCACCACCTCGACCCTGCAGCAGGAAGCCGCCCGCAAGCTCGGCTATTCCGCCAGCCACACCATGCGGATTGCCCAGCAGTTGTATGAAGATGGTGCGATCACCTATATGCGGACCGACGGCGTGCAGATGGATGGCAGTGCCATATCCGCCGCACGCAAGGCGATCGCGGACCGCTATGACGCAAGCTATGTCCCGGACAGCCCGCGCATCTACAAGAGCAAGGCAAAAAATGCCCAGGAAGCGCATGAAGCGATCCGGCCGACCAATTTTACCCAGCGAACCGTCGGAAGCGGTGATCATGCCAAGCTTTATGATCTTGTTCTGAAACGCGCGATGGCCAGCCAGATGGCATCCGCCCGGCTTGAACGCACCACCGTGGAAATGCTCGACGGGACAGGAAAAACAGGTTTGAGGGCCAATGGCCAGGTGGTGAAATTTCCAGGATTTCTGGCGTTGTACGAAGAAGGACGCGACGACGACAAGGATGAGGATGGCGGTTTGCTGCCGGCCATGTCCAAGGGTGACAGCCCGGCCAAGAAAGCGGTCGACGCGAACCAGCATTTTACCCAGCCACCGCCACGCTACAGCGAGGCCAGTCTGGTCAAGAAAATGGAAGAACTGGGTATTGGCCGTCCTTCCACCTATGCATCGATCATCAAGACGCTGAAGGACCGCGCCTATGTCCGGATCGAGAAGAACCGCTTCTTCGCCGAGGAAAGCGGACGTCTGCTGACCGGATTTCTCGAACGGTTTTTTGATCGCTATGTAGCCTATGACTATACCGCCGGTCTCGAGGATGAACTGGACGAAGTCAGCGGCGGCCGGGCCCAGTGGCAAGCGATTCTCGAGGCTTTCTGGCATGACTTCAAGCCAAAAACCGTCGAAGTAATGGAAAAATTGCCCTCGGAAGTGACCGCAGAGCTGGATACGTTCCTGGAGCCCTATCTTTTTCCCGAAAAGGAAGATGGCACCGATCCCCGGCTATGCCCGCGTTGCAACGAAGGTAAGCTTGCCTTGCGCGGCGGGCGCTTCGGTGCCTTTGTCGCCTGTTCCAACTATCCCGAGTGCAAGTTCACCCGGCGCTTTGCGCAAGGGGGAGGCGCCAATGCTGACGAGGATGAAGGTCCGCAGGAACTGGGTGTCGATCCGGACAGCAACGAAAAAATCACCAAAAAGGTCGGCCGTTTCGGACCCTATGTTGAAAAGGGCGAGGGCAAGGAAGCCAAGCGATCGTCTATTCCCAAGGATATTCCGGCGGAAGATTTCGGGCTTGAATGGGCTGTAAAACTGCTGTCACTTCCGCGTGAAGTAGGCATCCATCCGGAATCCGGCGAACCGGTGACCGCGCAAATTGGTCGCTATGGTCCCTATTTGAGCCATAATGGCAAGTCGGCGCGTCTGGAAAATACGCTCGAAGTGTTTGAGATCGGAATGAACGCGGCCGTTGCCAAACTTGCCGATGCGGCGAAAAATGGCGGTGGCCGCGGCCGGGGCAAGATGGAACCGCTCAAGATCCTGGGCGCCCATCCGCGCACCGAGGCCGAGATCAAGCTGATGGACGGCCGCTTCGGTCCCTATGTCACCGATGGTACGACCAATGCCTCACTACCCAAAACGGTCGACAAGGATCAGCTCACCCTGGAGGAAGCGGCTCAGCTGATTGATGATCGTGCGGCCAAGGGTCCGGCAAAAAAACGCGCCAAGAAAGCCGCGCCGAAGAAGAAAGCACCAGCCAAAAAGAAGGCTTCAGCCAAGAAGAAACCGGCAGCGAAAAAGGCAACGGCAAAAGCCAAAGCTGAATAGGATGGATGCTGCCTCCGCGTGCCCCCTTTCTCCGCAGGGGAGAAGGGGCGACGCGAAGGCTGGTGGAGGGGTCGCTGCGTCCCAGGCCGGCTCCCCTGGCATCAGCCCCGCTGGTCGCGCGCTCCCCACCAGGAAGCGGCAGCTTTGCTCCTTGACCCACGCCTTTCACTAATTGCGTTCAGGCCGCCTTTGCTTTGGAAATCATCGCAGCAACTTCATCCAGAATCAGCAGGCGCTGCTTTTTCAGTTCCTCGCTGCGGTCGTCGGAAGCCGCCTCCAGTTCCGCCTCAATTCGATGAATTTCCTTGTTGATATCATGATATCGATCGGAAACGGTCCGGAAATGCTGGTCTGACATTTTGAGATCGTGAAGGATGTCACCATCATTCGGAAATTCAGCGTGAAGGTCATGGGCTACGTGGCTCATCGATATTCCTTTGTTGTTATATCATGCTGCCTGATCCCGCTCCGGTATGCCGAGGCGATTTCCAGCTTGCAGACAGATATGAACAAGCACGATTTTTGCCTATCCGTGAAGCTACGTATCGAGTGGCCGGTCGACCTGATCACCAGTCGACCGATTTGGCTATTTCACCCAGTCCAGGCCCATGTCCTGATATAGGCTCCGGTCTTCATCCCAATTCGCGCTAACCTTGACGTGCAAATAAAGATGGACGGGTTTCCCCAGTATCCCGGACAGCTCGGCACGCGCCTTGGCGCCGATCTCCTTGATCTGGTGCCCGCCCTTGCCAAGAATGATAGCTTTCTGGCTCGCCTTCTCGACCAGGATCTGCTGGTGAATCTCGAGCGATCCGTCGGGCCGCTCCTTATATTGTTCCATCGCGATCGCGGTCGCATAGGGAAGCTCCGCATGCAATTGGCGGAACACCTGCTCTCGGGTGATTTCGGCGGCCAGTATCCGTTCGCTGGCATCCGAGACCTGATCGGCAGGAAAATGCCACGGTCCCTCTGGCATTGCTTGTGTTAGATATGCTTTCAGCTCTTCCAGACCGTCTCCGGTCTTGGCGCTGACAAAAAAAGTCTCTTCGAAATCGGCCAGTTCGTGCAGTTTGACGACATGGCCGAGCATCTTTTCTTTCGCGGCGATATCGACCTTGTTCATCACCAATATGGTCTTTTCCGAGCGATGCTTGATCCGTTCGACAATCGAAGTAACCTTGGTGCCCAGTCCCGCCCGTGCGTCGACCAGCATCACGATAATATCGGCATCCTCGGCGCCTTCCCAGGCGGCGGATACCATCGCCCGGTCAAGGCGTCGATGCGGTTCGAATATGCCCGGCGTGTCGACCAGCAGTAGCTGGGTGTCCGCCTCGATCGCGATACCCAACAGCCGCGTCCTTGTGGTTTGCGGCTTGGAGCTGGTGATCGCAACTTTCTGCCCGACCAGAGCATTGATCAGGGTTGATTTGCCGGCATTGGGAGCGCCAATCAATGCCACTACGCCGCATTTTTGAGTCATGTGAATTTTTCCAGAAATTTCTTCGCCGCTTCGGTCTCGGCCGCCTGAATGGCAGAAGCCGTTGCCTCTACTGCGCCAATATTGTTTACGCTAACCCGCACCGTAAATTTCAAGTCGTGGTGCGGACCGCTTTTTTCGACCAGTTCATAGGCCGGGATCTTGCGATTGTTGGCAGCAGCCCACTCCTGCAAGGCAGATTTCGGATGCCGGATATCCGCAACCGTCGCCGACATTCGGCTGCCCCAATGGCGAAGAATGAAGCTGCGGGCCGCCTCCATGCCATGATCAAGATAGACTGCGCCGATCAGGGATTCCATAACGTCGCCAAGAACCTTCACGCTGTGCCGGGCACCATCATCACGCGCCTGTTTTCCCAAAAGAATATGATTGCCGACATCGATATGCTTGGCAACTTCGCCGCACACCGGACCCGACACCAGTCCGTTCAGTCGTTGGGACAATTGGCCCTCGGGTTGCAGCGGGAACTGATGATAGAGATGGTCAGCGATCACCAGCCCCAGGACCCGGTCGCCCAGAAACTCCAGGCGCTGATAGTCTTCTTCCCCATGGCTGCCGTGGGTCGCGGCTCTGGTGTAAAGCTCCGGTGTGCCGGGGCGTTCGCCTGTGATCTCGGTGATCCAATCCAGAAAATCGGAACGGCTCAAAATCTTTCTCCGATCCGGTCCCAGCGGGCAGCGGTAATCCATGTCCACGGTTTGATCCATTCGGCAGATCCGTCGGTCGAGAATACGGAGACCAGAGCCTTGCCGACAAGATTCTCCTCGGGCACCATGCCGATTGCCTGTCCCTCCTGTGCGGGAAACCGGCTGTCGGCGCTGCGGTCGCGATTGTCACCCATCAAAAACATATGACCTTCCGGAACAACGAAAGCTTGAGTATTGTCACCTTCCGAATTCTGGTCAACATCCAGGACACGATAGGTCACACCATTGGGCAGCGTTTCCTGAAATTGGGGATAGCGGCAGATGGCGGTGCTGTCCGCTGCTGTCGATTCAAACTCGGGACGGTAGCAAGGGCTGTTGGGGGTTAGCGGAAGCTTGAAATCGTCGATTCTTTTCCGGTCTACCGGTGCCCCGTTGATCGATACTATGCCGTTGGACACCTGGATGATGTCGCCAGACAGTCCGATAACCCGCTTGATATAATCGTCTTGAGCGTTCGGGGGAGCCTTGAAGACAACGACATCACCCGGTTCTGGCGAATGGGGCAATATTCGTCCGGGAATCAACGGGGCGCTGAACGGCAGGCTATATTGGGAGAAACCATAAGGCCATTTGGCCACCAGCAGATAGTCACCGACGACCAGTCGCGGCTGCATCGACTCCGAGGGAATATTGAAGGGAGAGAAAATGAAACTGCGCAATATCAGGATGAATATTGCCAATTTTATCAGGAAGGCGACAAAATCGCGGGTTTCCGATCGTTCTGCTTTGTTTCGCGTCATGGCGCCCCTTCGCTGACAAAGGCTTTGACGTCAAGATTTCTTGCGATCTCCTGGTTGCGGCCATTTTCAACTTGAGACCCGCCTGTACGGCGGATAGGGCTGAGCAGGTCAACGGGCGCACACTTCAGTATTCAGAGATCGGATGACGGAATGACTTCAGAACACTGGCGGACGATCAGACAGCTTCCGCAGCATTCGCTAGGCCAGCTGTTCGAAGGCAATGGCAATCGGTTAGATAATCTCGCTTTTGAGCAGGCGGGTATCTATTTCGATTTTTCGAAAACCCATCTCGATCCTGACGTCGTCCGGTCATTCCAGGAACTGGCTGATGACATCGGACTGCCCGCAAAGACCGATGCGCTCCTCTCGGGCGATCCGGTAAACGTCAGCGAAGGCAGAGCCGCGGAACATTGCGCAGAGCGCGGTACCGGAAATCCTTCGAGTATCGAAAATGCGCGCGCGCTGCACCAGCGGATGAAAAGCTTGATCGAAATTATTGATTCCGGCGCGCTAGGTGAATTCACGCAGATTATTCATCTCGGCATTGGTGGCTCTGCGCTTGGACCCAAGATGCTGCATCGGGCGCTCCGTATCGGAGATGAAAAATATGAACTCGAGGTCGTATCGAACATCGATGGTACCGCTCTGGAGCCTGTGCTGGAGCGTTTTACCGCCGACAAAACCTTGCTCGTTATAGCGTCCAAGACATTTACCACTGCGGAAACATTGCTGAACGCGCAATCGGTATTGGACTGGATGCGGGAACAAGGTGTTGCCGATCCGCTGGGGCAGGTCGTGGCTCTTACCGCCAGCCCGGAGCAGGCCGTGCAATGGGGTATTGATGAGACCCGTATCTTGCCGTTTGCCGAGACGGTTGGCGGACGTTATTCGCTCTGGTCCTCGATCGGTTTCAGCGTGGCACTGGCTTTGGGCTACGATGTTTTTGCCGATTTGCTGGCCGGTGCTGCGGCCATGGACCAGCATTTCCAGGAGGCAACGTGGGATCGGAATATTCCGGTGCTGGCGGCTTTCGCCGACCAATATTATGCCCAGGTGCGGGCCTGCGAAACCAGAGCCGTATTCGCCTATGACGAACGCCTTGGCCTGTTGCCCGACTATCTCCAGCAACTGGAAATGGAGAGCAACGGCAAGTCGGTAACGCTTGACGGCGAACCGCTGTCGCTCAATTCGAGCCCGATTATATGGGGCGGCGTTGGCACCGATGCCCAGCATGCGGTGTTCCAACTGCTCCACCAGGGCACCCATCTGGTGCCGGTGGAATTTCTAGCCGTCGTCGAACCGGGAGATTCCCTCGATCCGGCGCACCATAACGGCCTGCTGCTGAATTGCTTTGCGCAGGGGGCGGCATTGATGTCGGGCAAAAAATCCGATGACAGTCATCGAAACTATCCGGGTGACAGACCATCGGTCACGATATTAATGGAAGAATTGGAAGCACATTCACTGGGTGCGCTGCTGGCCTTTTATGAGCATCGGACTTTTGTGAATGCGACTTTGCTGGGAATCAATCCATTCGATCAATTCGGTGTGGAACTGGGCAAGCAAATGGCGAACGTGCTGTCCGCCAATGATGGTAACCGATTGGACGCATCGACCGAAGAATTGAAAAATCGGGCCTTCGACGCCTGACAACAAGGAATGACAGATGGCTGAATATGACTATGACCTGTTCGTTATCGGAGCAGGTTCCGGAGGAACACGGGCCGCACGGGTTTCTGCGTCTTACGGAGCAAAAGTCGCTGTGGCCGAGGAATTCCGCGTGGGCGGTACCTGCGTTATCCGCGGCTGCGTGCCCAAGAAACTGCTCGTCTACGGGTCCCATTTTTCGGAAGAACTGGAAGACGGCCAGAATTTTGGCTGGACCTGGGACAATGCCCGGTTTGACTGGGCAAGACTGCGCGACCATGTCCTGAAGGATGTCGACCGGCTGAACAATGCCTATACCGACACGTTGAAAAATCACGGCGTCGAAATCATTTTGGAACGCGCCGAGCTGACCGGCCCGCACGATATCAAGCTGGCCAGCGGCAAGACCGTGACCGCGAAATATATATTGATTGCGGTCGGGGCGTGGCCCGCCGTGGCCGAATTTCCGGGCAGCGAACATATGTCGACGTCGAACGACATGTTCCATCTGGAAAAGCTGCCGGAAACGATCATCATCTCGGGCGGCGGCTATATCGCCAATGAATTTGCCGGAATTTTCAACGGCCTGGGCAGCGATGTGACCGTCGTCAACCGTTCCGATATCATCCTGCGCGGCTATGACGAAAGCGTCCGCGACCGCCTGATCCAGATATCCCTCGCCAAGGGGATCAGCTACAAGTTCAATTGCGCCTTCGACAAGATCGAAAAGCGGGAGGACGGCACCCTCGACGTCTATATGGACGGAAAGAGCGCGCCGGTTCGTGCCGATGTCGTACTGGCCGCTACCGGTCGCCGACCCAAGATCGAAGGCCTCGGGCTGGATCAGGCCGGTGTTGCAACCAATGATCGGGATGCGATCATTGTCGACGAGTATAGCCGGACCAATGTCGAGAATATCTATGCCGTCGGCGATGTGACCGACCGAGTCCAGTTGACCCCGATCGCGATCCGCGAGGGGCAGGCCTTTGCCGATACCGTGTTCGGTGACAATCCGCGCACCGTTGACTATGACAATATCCCCTCGGCGGTTTTCTCGCAGCCACCGATCGCCTCAGTCGGCCTTACCGAGAGCGAGGCGCGCGAGAAATATGGCAATATCAAGATCTATTCTTCGGATTTCCGGGCGATGCGCAATGTATTCGCCGACCGGCCAGAACGCAGCCTTTACAAGATGATTGTCGAGCACCCGACCGAGAAGATTCTGGGCCTGCACATGATCGGCCCCGATGCGCCGGAGATATTGCAGGCAGCAGCAGTGGCTGTGAAAGCCGGACTGACCAAGCAGGCGTTTGACGATACCGTGGCACTGCATCCCAGCATGGCGGAGGAACTGGTGCTGTTCAAATAGGCTGACGCTACGGCACCCGTTGGTTGCAAATGAAATTTAATCGTTCAATTAATCTCTTTTGACGATTGCCTTTCATAGCATTCATTGACTAGGGCATATCGCGAAACGTGATTCACCCCGGGGGACCAATGTCAGACATTATCGCACAACTGGAAGCCAAGCGCGCCGAAGCCATGCTCGGCGGCGGACAAAAACGGATCGACAGCCAGCACGCCAAGGGCAAGCTGACCGCACGCGAGCGGCTCGATATTCTTCTCGACCAGGATTCGTTCGAGGAAATCGACATGTATGTCGAGCATAATTGCGTCGACTTCGGGATGGAAGAGCAGCATGTCCCCGGCGACGGCGTCGTCACCGGCTCGGGCACGATCAACGGCCGGCTGGTCTTTGTCTTCTCCCAGGATTTCACTGTCTTCGGCGGCTCGCTGTCCGAGCGCCATGCCGAGAAAATCTGCAAGGTGCTTGAGAACGCCATGAAGGTCGGCGCCCCGGTGATCGGCATCAACGACAGCGGCGGCGCCCGCATCCAGGAAGGTGTCGCCTCGCTCGGCGGCTATGCCGACGTGTTCCAGAAAAATGTCCTCGCCAGCGGCGTCATTCCGCAGCTCAGCCTGATCATGGGGCCCTGTGCCGGCGGCGCGGTCTATTCGCCGGCGATGACCGACTTCATCTTCATGGTGAAGGACAGTTCCTACATGTTCGTAACCGGTCCCGATGTGGTCAAGACCGTGACCAACGAAATTGTGACGCAGGAAGATCTGGGCGGGGCAGTGACGCACACCACCAAGACCAGCGTTGCCGATGTTGCCTATGAAAATGATATCGAGGCGTTGCTCGCGGCGCGCGATTTTATCGACTTCATGCCGCTGTCGAACCGCGAGGAAGTGCCGGAACGGCCGACCGCTGATCCGTGGGACCGGCTTGAGGAAAGCCTCGACACGCTGATCCCCGACAACGCCAACCAGCCTTATGATATGCACGAAGTCATCCGCAAGATGGTCGATGAAGGTGATTTCTTTGAAGTCCAGCCGGCCCATGCCGGCAATATCATCTGCGGCTTTGGCCGGATGGAAGGCTCAACCGTCGGTGTGGTCGCCAATCAGCCGATGGTGCTCGCGGGTTGTCTCGATATCAATGCGTCCAAGAAAGCTGCGCGCTTTGTCCGCTATTGCGATGCGTTCAATATCCCGATCGTCACACTGGTCGACGTGCCCGGCTTCCTGCCCGGCACCAGCCAGGAGCATAATGGCATCATCAAGCATGGCGCAAAGCTGCTCTTTGCCTATGCCGAAGCGACGGTGCCGAAAATCACGATCATCACCCGCAAGGCCTATGGTGGCGCTTATGATGTGATGGCGTCCAAGCATCTGCGCGGCGATCTCAACTATGCCTGGCCGACCGCCGAAATCGCCGTGATGGGTGCCAAGGGCGCGGTCGAGATCATCTTCCGTGGCAAAACTCCGGAAGAAATCGCCGAGCGGACCGCGCAATATGAAGCGCGTTTTGCCAATCCGTTTATCGCGGCGCAAAAGGGCTTTATCGACGAGGTGATCATGCCGCATTCGACCCGCCGCCGAGTGGCGCTGGGGCTACGGAAGCTGCGCAACAAGCAGCTGGAAAATCCGTGGAAAAAGCATGATAATATTCCGTTGTGAGTGAACCTAAAAACAGTGACTTTAAGAAGGTGGCCTTTTTTGGGGTGGTTATGTTGGTGTGTCTCCTTGCCGTCTTTGACCCTTTTAATACCGCCTCGCCAGGGCCACGTACCGGTGGCACCTTAATCTTGGGGCCACTGTCAATTGGCTACGCGATATACGGCTACTGGAAGGGTCAATTCCCCGAGCTTTCAAACAGCACAAGAGATCGCAGTCCACTTCAATTTTGGTTTTGTTTCGTAACGTTTTTTGGGACGGGTCTTGGGATGACTGTTATCGGGATTAGGCTTTTGAGCGAGTTTTAACCTTACATATGGACTTGAATTTAAACATGACACTAGCTTCTTTCATTTCCTATTTGATTGAAAATGCTGCGTCTCGTCCCTTTAAAAAGGGGAGGACTGCGGAATGCCAACCGGATTAGTAGCCCTTCTCGACGACGTCGCCGCGATTGCCAAGGTTGCGGCGGCATCGGTTGACGATATCGGCGTTGCGGCGACGCGCGCGGGCACCAAGTCGGCAGGCGTGGTGATCGACGATGCCGCAGTGACGCCGCAATATGTGACCGGCTTCGATCCGTCGCGCGAACTGCCGATGATCTGGAAAATTGCCAAGGGCTCGATCAGGAACAAGCTTGTCTTCCTGCTTCCCGCCGCGGTTCTGCTGGGACAATTTGCGCCTTTCCTGATCCCTTTCATACTGATCCTGGGCGGATTGTTCCTCTGCTATGAGGCCGCCGAAAAAATACTTGAGCTGTTTCATGTCGACGAGACCACCAAGCATGAGCAACCCGCGATTGTCGAAGGCCATGGCCGGGAAGAGGAAATGGTGTCGGGCGCCATCCGCACCGATCTGATCCTGTCGGCCGAGATCATGGCCATTGCCCTCTCAGAGGTCACCGACGAGATCTGGTGGCAACAGGGGATCATCCTGGCGCTGATCGGCGTGGTGATCACGGTCGCCGTATATGGCGCGGTCGCGCTGATCGTGAAAATGGATGATATCGGCCTGCATCTGGCAACCGAGAATGACGGCTTCATTGCCTCTTTCGGGCGCGGACTCGTGTCGTTCATGCCGAAGCTGCTTTCCGCGATCTCGATCATTGGTACGCTGGCGATGGCCTGGGTGGGCGGCGGATTGCTGGTCCACAATATCGCCGCGCTGGGCTGGCACGGGCCGGAGCATCTGATCGACATATTATCGCATCCGCTGGTCGGCCTGTTCCCAGCCTCGGCCAAGCTGCTTGTCGGAGGGATTGCCTTTGCTATCCTGTCCGGCGTTCTCGGAACCATTGTCGGCGCCGGAATCGCGCCCCTGGTTCACAGATTTGTTCCGCATGGAGGAAAACATTAGATGAAACTGGGAAGAATGAACCATATCGGCGTTGTCACGCCATCCATCCCTGACAGCATCGCCCATTGGCGCGATGTTATGGGTGCCACGTCGATTTGCGAACCCTTTGATCTGCCGGAGCAGGGCGTTAAGGTCTGTTTCGTCGATACACCGGCAGAGGGGCCCACAAACGGCACCCAGATCGAACTGATCGAGCCGCTCGGCGAAGACAGTCCGATATTCGGCTTTCTCACAAAAAACCCGCTCGGCGGACAGCACCATATATGTTTCGAAGTGCCAGATATTCATGCCGCCAAGGCGGAATTCGAAGCGATGGGCAAGCGAGTGCTTGGTGAACCCCGCATCGGTGCACATGGCACGCTTATCTTTTTTGTGCATCCCAAGGATATGGGCGGGATGCTAACCGAAATTATGGAAACGCCCAAGGGGCATTGATTGGAACAGACCTTCTGCCTTGGGAGAGAAGGATAAGCAGGCTAGCTGACGAAGGACGCTAGCCGAAGTTGGATGAGGGTGTTCTCACTGTGAAGTGCATTACACTCTCACCAGCTACAATTGGGCAGCAAGCTGCCAAGTTTTCACAACCCTCTCTCTCTCAAGGGAGAGGGAAGCAAAAGGATTGAACATGAACTTCCAGAACATCAAGCTCGACATCACCGACCAGGTCGCCACGATCACGCTCAATGTGCCGGAGCGGCTCAACGCGTGCTCGCTTGCCATGGCGGATGACATTTATACAGCCCTCGACTTGCTCGAGGATGCGCGGGCGGTGATAATCACCGGTGAAGGTCGTGCCTTTTGCGCGGGTGCGGATCTTCAGTCCAGGAATGACAGCCCGGTCAAGGGAGGCGAAGCATCCTATGCAGCGCTCAACCAGCATTATAATCCACTGATGCTGAAACTGGCCCGGCTGAATATTCCGACGATTACCGCTGTGAACGGTCCTGCGGCAGGCGTCGGCTGCTCGATAGCGCTCGCCAGCGACTTTGCAATCGCTGCAAAATCCTCCTATTTTCTGCAGGCTTTCGTCAATATCGGGCTGGTTCCCGACGGCGGCGCATCCTGGATGCTGACCCGGCTGGTCGGCAAGGCCCGGGCCACCGAAATGATGATGCTCGGCGAAAAAATTCCTGGTGAAAAAGCGGCGGACTGGGGCCTCGTCTACAAATGCGTTGAGGATGATGCGCTGATGCAGGAAGCGATGGCGCTGGCCAAGCGACTGGCCGCCGGGCCAACCGTGGCTCTCGGCGTGATGCGCCAGAATCTGGCGAAGGCGCTGGACAGCGATTATGCCGCCGCTCTGCTCACCGAAGCCGAAGGTCAGCGGATCGCCGGCAACAGCAAGGATGCGCGGGAAGGGGCGATGTCCTTCCTCCAGAAACGCAAAGCCGAATTCAAGGGAGAATAAGGGCCGTTAGCCCTGAGCTTGTCGAAGGGCGCCTCTCGTTCTGGCGGCGTGGTTCGACAGGCTCACCACTAACGTATATATTCGAAGATTATAAGCAGGGCAGATATGACCGACAAACCGACGATCAAGGACTGGCAGGAACTGGCTGACAAGGAAGTCAAGGGCCGCGACCTGACCTGGCAAACCCCGGAAGGCATTGCCGTCAAGCCGCTATATACAGCGGAGGATGCCGGTGATCCGGGATTACCCGGCTTCGGGCCGTTCACCCGTGGCGTCAAGGCCAGCATGTATGCCGGACGGCCCTGGACGATCCGGCAATATGCCGGATTCTCGACCGCCGAGGAATCCAATGCTTTCTATCGCCGCAATCTGGCGGCAGGGCAAAAGGGTCTGTCGGTTGCGTTCGATCTTGCCACGCACAGAGGCTATGACAGCGATCATCCGCGCGTCGTCGGTGATGTTGGCAAGGCGGGTGTGGCGATTGACAGCGTCGAGGATATGAAAATCCTGTTCGACCAGATTCCGCTCGACGAAATGTCGGTCTCGATGACAATGAACGGCGCGGTGATCCCGTGTCTCGCTTTCTATATCATTGCAGCAGAAGAGCAGGGGGTTTCTCAGGAGAAGCTCTCCGGCACGATCCAGAATGATATTCTGAAAGAGTTCATGGTCCGCAACACCTATATCTATCCGCCGGCGCCCTCAATGCGGATCATTTCCGACATTATCGGTTACACGTCCGAGCATATGCCGAAGTTCAACAGCATTTCGATCAGCGGCTATCATATGCATGAAGCCGGTGCGACGGCGGTGCAGGAACTGGCGTTTACGATTGCGGATGGCCGTGAATATGCCAAGCAGGCGATGGCGACCGGGCTTGATGTCGATGCGTTTGCAGGACGTTTGAGCTTCTTCTTCGGAATCGGCATGAACTTCTTCATGGAGGTTTCGAAGCTCCGCGCCGCCCGAACCTTGTGGCATCGCGTGATGACCGATCTTGGCGCGCAATCCGAGCGATCGAAAATGCTGCGCACCCATTGCCAGACATCGGGCGTGTCGCTGACCGAGCAGGATCCGTATAACAACGTGATCCGCACAACGATCGAGGCGATGGCTGCGACTTTGGGCGGAACCCAGTCGCTGCACACCAATGCGCTCGACGAAGCGATTGCACTGCCGACCGATTTTAGTGCCCGTATTGCCCGCAACACCCAGATCGTGCTGCAGGAAGAGGCCGGCATTACCAAGGTCGTCGATCCGCTCGGTGGCAGCTATTATGTCGAGGCGCTGACCGACGAGTTGGTCGAAAAAGCCTGGGAGATTATCGAACGCGTCGATGCCGAGGGCGGCATGGCCAAGGCGGTTGCCGATGGCTGGCCCAAGGCGATGATCGAGGAAGCCGCTGCCGGTCGACAGGCCGCAGTCGACAAGGGCGATGCGGTGATCGTCGGGGTGAACAAATATCGTCGCGAAGAAGAAGACGCGATGGAAACGCTGGATATCGACAATGCGATGGTTCGCGATGGTCAGATCAAGCGGCTTGAGAAAATGCGCGCAGATCGTGACGAAGCAGCCTGTCAGGCGGCGCTCAAGGCGCTGACCGAAGGCGCGAAAGGTAGCGGCAACGTGCTGGCGCTTGCGGTTGATGCGGCGCGGAAGCGGGCTTCTCTCGGAGAAATATCCGACGCGATGGAAGCGGTCTTTGGCCGCTACGAAACGCGCCCGACGCCGGTCAAAGGCATTTATGGCGCTGCTTATGAGGGCAATGCCCGCTATGCGATGGTCATCGAAGGCGTCGACGCCGTGTCGCAGCGATTGGGCCGCAAACCAAAAATCCTGGTCGCGAAAATGGGACAGGATGGTCATGATCGTGGCGCCAATGTCGTGTCCAGCGCCTTTGCCGATATGGGCTTTGACGTGGTTTCCGGACCTCTGTTCCAGACGCCGGGAGAGACCCGCGACCTGGCTTTATCCGAAAATGTTGATGCGGTCGGTGCGTCCAGTCTGGCAGCGGGTCACAAGACCCTGATCCCCGAACTGATCAACCTGCTGAAAGAAGCCGGGCGCGGCGATATCAAGATTTTTGCCGGCGGCGTGATCCCGGCCAAGGATTATGAATTTCTGCGTAAATCCGGCGTCGTCGGAATCTATGGACCGGGCAGCAATATTGTGGAATGTGCCGCCGATATCTTGAGACTGCTGGGGCATAATATGCCCCCCGAAGAGGAAGCTGCGGAATGAATTTGGACGAAAATATCAGTTCCCCGCCGCA
>TARA_R100001244_G_scaffold59932_1_pt1 | contig 60299 bp, 64 predicted proteins | sample TARA_R100001244 | Tara Oceans TARA_R100001244 (sample SAMEA2621564) | marine metagenome | biome: marine biome (ENVO:00000447); feature: mesopelagic zone (ENVO:00000213); material: "saline water (ENVO:00002010), including plankton (ENVO:xxxxxxxx)" | depth 790 m
TGTGCGTGGAATGGGTGTCCGAGTCAGCGTGGAATCCGCAGACAGCCCAGAGAACGCCCCCGATCAGGGCGAGAACGACTAGCAGGCCCGATAGAAAATCGAGTGTTTTGATTACCATGTTTTTCATAGTTTCCTCCGTGAAGCGCCAGTAGTGCGTACTTGTCCAATGCAACAGTGCCAGCATCTCTGCCACTACGCCACCCAGCACCCACGCCTAGTATTTGTGCACAGCCCCACGGCGGGGCAGGGGTTTGGTAGCATCGCTGCCAATACAGGGCAGATGGGAGTAGCGGAATGGGTGTTGTGGATTGGATGAAACACCACTGGAAAGGGGGCGCTACTTTTGTGCTCGCCACCACTGCTGCAGCCATCATCACAAAGATCGTTGATCAGCGTTTTGATTTAGGTTGGTTTGCAGTAACCCCCGACTTGGTTGCCAACATCTACCGCCAGCTGACCGGCTGGCTAGCATTCCAAGTCTCGTTACCTGTCTGGTTGCTGCTTCCAGTCCTGGCGGCTGTCGTATTTATCACGCTCCGCCTACGTGGTGACCGCTCCCAGCTGACTCAATCGCTGACCGAAGCCATGACAGAGCTTGAGGGGCTGAAGCAGCCAAAGACCCCTGCTGTGCCTGTCCTGAACGCTGATCAACAGATTGTGCTCCAGACCATTGCCGCCGAGATTGAGAAGCAGCGTGGCTTTCCTTGCTTCGCAGATTTGAAGAGGGGAACGGGGTTTAGCCACCTTGTCACTGAAGGTGCAACAGACGTTCTTATAGACGCAGGGTTGATTCGGTGGGATTGGGATCGTATGGACATTATGCGCGCGAACTTGACCCCTGCCGGACGTGCCTACCTGCTGAGCACTGGAATCAGCGACAGCCAGCCGCACGGATAACCTTCAAATGATACTCGGGGCGGGAGACGGCGTAGCTGACGACCTCTCCACATGGCATATGCGTACACCAGCTCCTTCACTGCGTAGGTGCCAACCCGTTGCTTGGACACTAGTGGGGCAATACTGGGATTTCCCAGTATTAGTTCCTGAATAATGGATTGCCCTGACAGGCGGACCCACTGGCTAGGGGCGCTGGTGATGGCGTGAGCACCACTAGCCTTGTGCACATCGTTCAGGCAGTAGCGACCATGAGCATCCTGCTTAATAATCCAGCCATCAATCATCACTACAGGTGCAGCGACAGCTTCGCCGTCTTGCGAATTCATCGTGCACGGACAGCAGCAAGAGCATTGCACTACCAGAGTCTACGGCCAGCGCATACTACCACTCGTCAGATATAGCTTGACACTATCGATATGCTGCGTACAATAGAGCGAAAGCGAGTACGGAGCGAAGCGTAGTACGAAGCTTGAGCGATGCTCTTGATCTTATTGTATTAGGAAAACACTACATCTAGTATTTTTGAACGTAGTGAACCTACTAGATAAGCTATTATCACTGTAAGACTATGTGTTCTTATCTTATATCTAACAGAGTGAAACTCTGAGATTTATACTACTTATAGATATAAGGTATTTAACAGCTAGCCCTAAAGGGCTCCTGCTTCGCAGGCCCTACGCTGTTTCCTGCGCTTCCAGCAGCGCCCCGCCACAAAGCCCCCGCTTACCAAGCAAAATCCCCGATTTCGGAGATTAACGCCAATACAACCACCCGCACAGCCAGCACAAGGCGCAGGAAGGCACCAAAGAAGCCCGTAGAGCCTCATAGCGGCTATTGGTAGTGGATTGGTAGCCACAATTGATAATCGTTTGTTGTATTGGCCTTACTGGAGCTTCTAGCGAGCTGAATGCTGGTCATGATCAAGCATGAACGTTACTTTCGCTTCCACTGTACATAAGGCGGGTCAAGGTGCTCTTCTTCCTCGCCTTCTTGCTCAATCACCAATTCCGCATACCGTGCATAACGAATATCGACTTCTTCCGGGGCGGCATCTTCGCCATCGCCAAGGACTGCCGGAACCTCAACCGCCACGTCTGGATTGATTAGGAGTGTGGTTGACCATCCCCCCTCCCCGGCTCGCAACCTGTACCCCTCTGTCGTGTTGCTTCTGGCCTTCCGCTTAACGCCAAGATATGTCCACTGCTTGCCGTTCTCCGTGGTCGTAACGTTCCCCACGATGTCGCAGTAGATCGCATACCCCGAATCTTTGAGCATGGCATTCAGGACAATGGAGTCAGATTCCAATAGCTTGGTTTCTTCCCTGAGAACCTTGACCGATTCGCTAAGAACCTTGTCGCCGGCTGCAAGCGCTTTGAGTTCTTCTCCCAGCTTCCCGCGCTCGGCTTTGAGTGCAGCAAGCTTCTCTGCCACCTCAGCAAGATCAACAACAGCCGCCAACTCAACCAGTTTGCCAATCTCCTTGGCTACCCGGTCAAGCTCAGCTTCGAGTGTAATTTTCCGCTTCTCAGATGCTGAAAGTGTTTGCTTGGCGAGTGCGCGCTTGAAGGCCAGGTTTGAGGTCAACACCTGCACCAACTTAATTATGTTGATTGGAATGGACTTGTTGTTCTGGCAGCCAGCCAGTTTCAGCCGATGATGTGTCAGACACCGCATGGCCGCAGGCTTGCCATTTACCATGTGCATGACCATAGATTTTTCGCAGTGCTTGCACCTGACCAATCCCACAAGGAAGTGCTTGCTGGTTCTGGCACGGACTACCGAACGTTCTTTAAGTAGCCTTTGTGCCAGATAAAATGTTTCAGGTTCGATGATCGCCGGGTAGACGCCCGAGATTGAGTCAGCATCTGTATCTGAGTTCGCCCACGATCCAATCACAGCAGGATTGCTCAACCATCCCTGGACAGTTGGCCCGGAACACTTGGACAGTTTTTCGACACCTGACAGCCTGATCTTCGCTGCAATGGAATGCTTGCCAACACCAGCGATATACCAGTCAAAGACCAACGCAACCTGTTGTGCAATCTCAGCGATCACAGCGCCATCTGCAGTAAGCCATACAGGTGTGTGCCGCTTGATCGCTTCCCCTGCTAGCGCCAGCTTTCGCCGCGCCTTGTACGACGCCGCAACTCGTTCTGACAGGGCTTTACTGTAGTTGTGTGCGGCTTGTAGCTTAGCTATCAGCAGAAATATCTGAGAGCCGTTCAAGCTCTGTTCGGTGTATTCCTGCCCGTCATCAATCGTGACGATACTCACCCCGGCACGCAGGATAGGCGTTAGCAGGTCTAGTGCATCGAATGTCCCCTGCCTAGTTGCTCTGTCGATTGCTTCGATGAGCACACAATCCCCAGCCCGGATCAACCCCGCCTCGATTGCTTGCCGAATCTTGATAAACCCGCTGGCAGCCTTTCCTGCCTTCGTGGAGAAGCCACTTTTCTTTAGGTCGTCGTACACAAGATTTGATTTCGTGTAATCCGTGTGACTGCTTAGCCAGCTCTCAATTAGGTCAGCCTGTCGCCGGTAGGAGTCACCCTCGGATTGTCGGAACGATGAATATCTGATGTACGGAATGGCCTGCTTGGTCATGCTCTGTTGTTCCGGGTGCATGGCGGAAAGGGCTACCATACCCGAAAGTCAACTAACGTAGAAGCTGCTCCCAGCCTTTGATCACCCGACCGCTGCCAATCACGCATTGGAACGGCTTGCCGCGATCGTAGGATGAATCGAACGGCGTTCCGTCTTCGAGAAAGCCGCTGTACTGGGTGGTGATCAAGGCGCCTTTGACCACGGCTTTGCCGTCACCCAATTGAATGTCTACAACCTGCAATTCGTTGCTCATCACTCACTCTCGTTGATTCGCTGGCCTGTGGATGGCTATCCGGGCAGCGTTTTCTCAAGAATTGCCCGGCCTGGCAAGTGCCTTGAGGGGCAGCGGCGCAACGCCGTTGCCCGACCAACGCAGTGGCCAACCGAGGTATGTGATGGCCATGGTGTAGACGAAGGACTGACCGCTCCTCCAGCGGTTGCCAGCCATCGGTAAAAAGCACTTATCATTCAACGATATACCTGATGGTCTGAGTGGGAATCGTGGAATGCTGGCTGCTGTAAAACGCTACAAATTGCTCCTCTCCGGGGCGTTTGCTCGGTATTTTCCGCGCACGACGGCGTATTTACATGCCGAGCGCGAGGCGGCCGTGCCGCAGAAAACGCCCAGGGCGCGGGTCAAGGCGGCCAGCCGGGCGAAAAAGCCCACCAAGCCGCGCGCGGCAAGCCCCCAATCGCTCAGCACTGCGATCTACGGCCCCGCGCTGATGGCGGTCGACGAGCACCAGGCCAAGGCCATGCGCGAGCGGGTGGGGCAGGCGGTGGCGGCGGGGGTGATCAGCGCGCCTTCGGATGAACAGTGGGCGATGATTCTCGGTCGCAATCCGCTGACTCGCATCTTCGCCGGGGCGGGCTCGGGCAAGTCCACCACCCTGGTGCTGCGCGTGGTGTTCATGCTCTGCCATATGCGCGTCGAGCCTGGCCGGCTGACGGTGATTTCCTTCACCAATGCCTCGTGTGCGCAACTGCGCGAGCAGTTGATCCAGGTCCTGGGGTTTTGGTCCTATCCCTTTGACGCCGCCCAGGCCCGGCAATGTGTGCGTACCTTCCACTCGGCCATGGCTGTGCAGGCCAAGGCGCTGCTGAACAACCCGGCCTGGTTCGAGCAGTTGGACGACAGCAGTGGCGCGCCGCGCGAGCCGGATAATCCGCTGACCTCCGCGCGCTTGCGACCTGCTCAGCAGCGTGTGTTGAAACAGGCCTACCAGCGGTGTTATGCCGAGCATTCGGACTTTCGCGAGCGAGTGCATCGCGTGCTGGGCTTGCCGCTGCCCTGCACCGAAGGCAAGCGTGTGCGCATACCCAAGGCGCCCCTGGACGGGTTCAAGCTGGCGGGCGAGTTCAGCGCGGTACCGCTGTTCGAGGCCTTCTATGTGCAAGCCGGTTTTATGGAAAGCATCGGCATTCGCCTCGATCGGGTAAACCTTCAGACGCTGACATGTTCGGCGCACGAACGGGCCTTTATCGAGGCACTGCTGCCGTTCTGGGCGACGTTCGCTACGTGTTTGCGCGAGCAGCGGCTGATGACCTTCAACGGCGCCTTCCAGCAACTGACCCAGGCGTTGTCGGCTGGCCAAGAGCCAGGCGCGAGCACGGCTCTGGCGCCGTTCACGCACCTGCTGATCGATGAGTTTCAGGACATCTCGCCGCAGATCGTGCAGTGGCTGCAAGCCGTCCAGCGACGGTTGGCGGAGACCGGTGAGGCGGTCAGCCTCATGGCCATCGGTGACGATTGGCAGTCGATCTATGGCTGGCGGGGCAGTTCCCCTGAGCTGTTTATGGACTTCGACAAGCATTTCCCGGGTAAAGGCAAGGCGAAGAAAAGCGCTGTGCTCCTGCTGGAAACCAATTACCGCTCCATCGAGCCGGTGATCCGCGATGGCGAGGCGGTGCTCGCTGACGTTGCCTACAAGCACGCGAAAACCAGCAAAGCCTTCAAGGCCATGCAGCCGGGCGATCATGGCGTCAAGGTGGTGCAGCGTTTCGATAGCAAGACGCAGTTGCCGGAGCTGTTGCGGGTCATCAACAGCCAATGCGCGCACGTCGCCACCCGCAGCATGGCCGAGCGCACGGCGGTGCTGGTATTGAGCCGGCGCAACGAGCCCTTGCAGCGCATTCAGGCCCAGCTGGACAGCACGTTGCCGGTCAAGGCCTACACCATCCACCGCGCCAAGGGGCTGCAAGCCGAAGTCGCGATCATCGTCGACGACTGCGCGCCGCCGGAAAAACACCCGCTGCGCAATGCGCTGTATGCCTACTCGGGGTTCTTTCGCAACAGCTACGACCAGGCGATGGCCGATGAAAGCTTGCGCCTGGCGTATGTGGCGATTACCCGTGGCGTGAGTCGGGTGCTGTGGTTTACCCAGAAAGCCCAGGGGGCGACGCAGGTATTGCTGAAGCGCAACGGGCGCTGACGCCTTTCTGCGGCCTGGCCCCGAGCACTGCCGGTGCTCCGCCTGGCGCGGATTACTTGCCCAGGCGGGTCAGCAGGTGCTTGAGCCATTCGTAGCCACTCACCAGCAGTATCCCACCGAGGACCAGCAGTGCCCCGGCAACGAAGTTGGCTTCCAGGGGCTCGTCGAGCAGCCATACGCCGAACACGATGCCGAACAGCGGCGTCATGAACGACAGCACGCCCAGCCTGGAGGCGAGGTAGTGGCGCAGCAGCCAGAACCAGGCAAGGAAGCTGATAAACGACACCAGCAATACCTGGAAGAGCAAACTGCTCCAGAGCAGCGGGGTCAGCCTGACGTCGGTCTGCCCGAGAACCATGGCCGCCAGCAGCAACAGCACAAAGGCGCCGAGCAGCTGATAGAGCAAGGTTTGCGTGGCGGGTGCCTGGGCCAGGCGCGAACACCGCACCACGACGGTGGTGGCGCCCCAGGCGATGCCGCCCAGCACGCCGAGGAAGTCGCCGAACAACGCGGCGCTGGCGTCGCCACTCGCGGGCTCGGCGGCCCGCCCGCTAAACGCCGTGACAATACCGGCGAAGGCGATGGCAATGCCGAGCCACTGCACCGGCTTGAGGCGCTCCGTGGGGAGTCGCCAATGCAAGCCCAGGGCGGCAAAGATCGGTGCCGTGTAGAGAAAAATCACCATATGCGAGGCGCTGGTGTGGCGTAAGCCTTCGCCGACCAGCAGAAACTCAAGCGCAAACAACAGCCCCACCAGCAGGCCCGGCCGCCAGGTGCCGTCGCTCAACGCCATACGCTCACCGCGCGCGAGCATCAGCAGGCCGACTAGCAGCGCAGCGATGCTGGAGCGCACGGCAATTTGCAGGATGGGCGTCATGTCGATGGCCGCGGCCTTTATCGCGACCTGCTGCAAGCCCCAAATGGCGCACAGAACGAGCATCAGCCCGCTGGCTCGACCATCAATCGCCATACGCGTCGTCATGTTCTGTGCTTCGCCTTGCTGGGAGTGGTGAGGGATTGTCGGCTTGGCAGTTCTTCTTGATATAGCTTTAATACGACAGTCGATGCCAGTAATCCGCCAAGGTTGCCCGATGAACACCATGTTCCAGCACCCGCAACTTCCCCCCTTCAGCGAGGCGCTGCCTGCCCCGGTGTTTTTCCGTACGGCCAACATGCCGGCGCAGGCCAGCTACCCGCGGCATCGCCACGCCTGGGGTGAGTTCGTCTACTCATACAGCGGCGTGATGGAGATCGAACTCGCCAACCATCACTACCTGGCGCCGCCTCAATACGGCATATGGCTGCCGCCGAATGTCGAGCACATGGGCTTCAATCGGCATGAGGCGTGCCACTGTTCGCTGTACCTCGCGCCTGAGCTGTGTGCCGCGCTGCCTGCCAGCACTTGCGCCTTGACGGTGAGCCCGCTGGTGCGGGCGATCCTCGACGAGCTGCGGGGCAACCCGCCGCAATTGCCGCAAACCGATGAACAGCAGCGGCTCCTGCGGGTACTGGTGGACCAACTGGTGCAGGCGCCGCCCGCTGGCAGTTACCTGCCCACTTCCAGCGATCCACTGCTCGGGCCCGTGCTGCGTGCACTGGCAGCCTGCCCCGCCGATCCGCGGTCGCTGCCGGAGTTGGCCCGCGCCGCCAATACCACCGAGCGCACGCTGATGCGGCGCTGCCAGCGCGATCTCGGCATGTCATTCGTGGAGTGGCGACAGCGCCTGAAAGTCGTCGAAGCCCTCGCCCTGCTCGAACAAGGCCAAACCGTCGAAACCATCGGTCTGGACCTTGGCTACAGCAGCGCGTCGGCGTTTATCAGCATGTTCCGCAGAATGATGGGCGCCACGCCCGACGAATACCGCAAGGGCAACATACCCAAGGCATAAAGCGCTGCCCCAGGGCTTTAGCTGTGCGCGGGCGCCTGAACCTTCCAGGCCCAGTAGAACACCAGCAAACCGGCCACGGCGGTGGCGGCGCCGATGTAGCCGGTGGCGGTCCAGCCGAAGCCGGCGGTGATCGCCAGGCCGCCCAGCCACGGGCCGAGCGCGTTGGCGATGTTGAAGGCGGCGTGATTGGAGGCGGCGGCCAGGGTTTGCGCGTCGTGCGCGACATCCATCAAGTGGGTTTGCAGGGCGGGCGACAGCGACACCATGGTGCCGACCGCGAACACCGCCGGGAACATGCTCCAGGGCGATTGCGCCGCCAGCGGGAAAATCAGCAGCACCAGCGCACTCCACAGCAACAGCCAGGCCACCGCCTTGAAGCGCAGCCGGTCGAACAGCCAGCCGCCGAACATGTTGCCGAGAATGCCGCCCAGACCGAACGTCGCCAGGGCGAAGGGAATCCAGCCGGGTTGCAGCCGGGTCACTTCGAGCAGCGTCGGCGCCATATAGCTGAACACGCAAAACATGCCGGCGAAGCCGACCGAGCTGATGGCCAGCGCCAGCCACACGGGGGCGCGGTTGAAGGCGCGCAGCTCGCGCATCGGGTAACTGCGCTGCTGCTGTTTATCGCCCGGCAGAAAGAGCGCGAGCATGGCCACGGTGAGCAGGGCGATCAGCCCGACCAGGCCGAAGGCATAGCGCCAACTCAGCGCCTGGCCGAGCCAGGTGGCGATCGGGTTGCCGATCAGAATGGCGACCGTCAGCCCCATCAACACCCGACTCACGGCCTTGGCGCGTTTGTGCGGTGGTGCCATCGACGCCGCCACCAGCATCGCCACGCCGAAGTAGGCGCCGTGCGGCAAGCCGGCGAAGAAGCGAAACAACATCAGTGCGTGGTAGTCGGGAGCCAGGGCGCTGGCGAAGTTGCCGAGGGCGAACGTCGCCATGAGCAGCAGCAACAGGTGGCGGCGCAGCAGGTGCGAACCGAGGATCGCCAGCACCGGCGCGCCGACCACCACGCCGAGGGCGTAGGTGCTGATCACGTTGCCGACCTGTGGCTCGCTGATGCCGAGGTCCTCGGCGACATTGGGCATCAGCCCCATGACCGCAAACTCGCCGGTGCCGATGGCGAAGCCGCCGAGGGCCAGGGCCAGTTCGATGAGAACGATCGCGCGGGGCGAAAGGCGGGCTGCTGTGGCCGTGGCGTGCGCGGGCATGGTCCAGTCTCTGATGGCAAGCGAGTAAGGCGCGCCATTATTCACCGATTCGCCGCGCGAGGTAACCGTGGCAAGCGCTCAAGCCTGCGGTTTTCAGCGATTTCTTCGGGGTTATCCCAATGACGTGCTGCATGAGCCGTCAGGCTGTTGTGGCCGCACTCTTGACCACGAACTGTTCACGCCACGCGCACGCCCCCGCACAGCCTAAAGCGCGTGCGGCCAAGGCCCTCCTACTTCGCCAGCGTATGGGCCTGCCGCTTTTTCGCGGTTAAAGCTGGTCGATGGGGCGCTGGCACGCGCGTCAACGGGTCATCGGCAGGGCGGCGCCCATCAGCGCGAACATGCCGCCGCAGCAGCGATTGAAGGTCTTGCCGCTGCGTACCAGCCACGGGCGAATGCGCTGAGCGGCGCGCGCCAGCAGGTATTCGACCAGCCCTTCGACCACCGCGAAGGTCAGTGCCATCACCGCGAACTGCAGCCAGAGGTCGCGCGTCGGGTCGAGGAACTGCGGCAGGAAGGCACCAAAGAACAGGATCACCTTGGGGTTCGACAGTGCCGACAGCAGGCCCTGACGGAACAGGCTCGATCCGGCCTTGGCGGTGGCCTGGGTTGGCGCATCGAGGTGCGGCGGCGGGGCGCGCCAGAGCTGGATACCCAGCCAGATCAGGTACAGGCCGCCGATCCACTTAAGCAGGGTCAGGGCGTTCGCCGAGGCTTTCAGCAGGGCGCCGATGCCGAACATCGACAGGGCCATCAGCACCGCGAAGCCGATCACCCCGCCGGCCACGGTCCACAGGGTTTTGCGGTGGCCGTAGAGGGCGCCGTGGGTCAGCGCCAGCAAGCCGTTGGGGCCGGGCGTCAGCGACAGGCCGATGACGGCGGTGAGAAACAACAGCCAGGTGTGCAAGGCCATGGGCGGGTATCCGTAGCAGGTTGAGTTCCAGGGCCTTGAGGCAAGGCCTGGCGCTCATCTTTTTCATGCTTCGGCGTGGCGGTCAAGCGGCGGGTTGGCGGGAGACGCCGCGCGACTGTCGGTGGCCTTGCCGGCGCGGCCCTGCCGGGTGGGTAAGGCTTCAGCGGTTGGCCTGGGTGAAGCTGTCGTCGGACGGTTCTTTGCTGTAGGCGCCCTGGTTGTGGACCTGTTTCTTGCTGCCATTCATCAGGCTGGCGATGCGGCTGTCGGCGGTGCGGGCGGACGCCGCCTGGTTGCTGCTGCCAGTGATCAGCGGCGGGTTGAAACTGAAGGACCACAGGTAATGCCAGGCTGCGGCGTTGTGTTTTTCGGTCAGTTGCACGGCATTGAAGTACCAGGGCTTCAGTTCGCTGAAGGCGGTCATGTTCATCAAACCGCTGTTGCTGTCGCCGATGAAGCCGGTGCTGCTGGCGCCCGAGGAGCGGTAGGCCTCGAAGATCACGCCCTTGCCCTTGAGTTCGCTGACGTAGTTGCGGCTGACCTCGCCGACCCACTTGTTGCCCAGGTAGCTCTTGGCGTTGTTGGAGTAGAACGGGTCGAGCAGGGCCACGCGCTTGGGCAGCAACTTGCTGCTGACGGTGCCGGCCGTCACGGCGTCGCTGATCTTCTTGGTCAGGACGATGGCCATCTGGTTGCCCAGCGAATGGCCGAGCAGACGGATGTTGCTGCCGTTGTAGCCGGCCAGGTTGGCGGTGTAGCTCTGCAGCAGCAGGTCGCCCGCCGACTGTGCTGGACCACTGCTGTAGACACCGTTACTGTTGCGCCAGCGCATGGCGCGCGGGCCGCTGGCGGTCCAGATTTTGGCCTCGGCGTCCCTGACTTCGCCCTCGTCGGCGAACTGGTTCCAGTAGAGGATGCCGACGTTGTAACCGGCAGTCAGCCAGGCATGGGCCAGGTCGAGGTTCGGCCCGCCGGCATCCTGGCGGTTGAAGGTTTCGCGGTTCTTCGCCTGGCTCGAACCGTTCTGCCAGCCGTGGATATAGATGACGGTCGGTTTGCTCGCGCCGTAGTAGGCGTTGCTGTGGCCCGGCTGGGCTTTTTGCCAGCTGTCGCCGTAGCCGAACCAGTACAGGCCGTAGTCGAGGTTTTGGAAGTTGCTGTCGGGAAACACGCCGGTGGCGGCTTCGGCGACAGAGGTCAGTGTCAGCAGGCATAGCAGAATAAGTTTGCGCATGGCGGCCCGATCTTGTTGTTGTGTGGGGTGGCCAGAGCATAACCAGCGGCCTGGCGCGCACCATCGCCCAGATGGGGGAGCGCCAGGGGGAATCAGATCGCGGCGGCCTCGAAGCTGTCGGCCCGCGCCATAAGCCACATGCGTCCGTAGAACTCGCCGTCGATCTTGCCGCTGAGCAATTCGCCGGGCTTGAGAAACACATGCTGTTGCGAGAACAAGCGGATCTCGGTGGCGGACATGCGTTGCACCAGGTGCTTGGCATCGATCTGCGCAGGGTGATCGAGGCCGGCGGCGGCCAGCATTTCGGCCAGCGCCTTGAGGGTGTTGCGGTGGAAGTTGTAGACCCGCTGGGCCTTGTCCTCGACCACCAGGGCGCGCTGGCGCAGCGGGTCCTGCGTCGCCACCCCGGTTGGGCATTTATTGGTGTGGCAACTCTGGCTCTGAATACAGCCGATGGCGAACATGAAACCGCGCGCCGAGTTGGCCCAGTCGGCGCCGATGGCCAGCACCCGGGCGATGTCGAAGGCGCTGACGATCTTGCCGCTGGCGCCGAGCTTGATCTGGTCGCGCAGGTTCAGCCCAACCAGGGTGTTGTGCACGAACAGCAGGCCTTCGCGCATCGGCACGCCGAGGTGGTCGGTGAACTCCAGGGGCGCGGCGCCGGTGCCGCCTTCCTTGCCGTCGACGACGATGAAGTCGGGCAGGATGCCGGTCTCCAGCATGGCCTTGGCGATGCCCATGAATTCCCACGGGTGACCCAGGCAGAACTTGAAACCGACCGGTTTGCCGCCGGACAGCTCGCGCAACTGGGCGATGAACTGCAACAGCTCGATGGGCGTGGCGAAGGCGCTGTGGCGCGACGGCGAGATGCAGTCTTCGCCCATCGGCACGCCGCGGGTCGCCGCGATTTCAGCGGTGACCTTGTGTTTCGGCAGAATGCCGCCGTGGCCGGGTTTGGCGCCCTGGCTGAGTTTGATTTCGATCATCCGCACTTGCGGCATTTGCGCCTGGGCGGCGAAGCGTTGCGGGTCGAACTGGCCGCTGGCGGTACGGCAACCAAAGTAGCCGCTGCCCAGCTCCCAGGTCAGATCGCCGCCGTATTCACGGTGGTAACTGCTGATGCTGCCTTCGCCAGTGTCGTGGGCGAAGTTGCCGAGCTTGGCGCCTTTATTCAGCGCGCGAATGGCATTGGCGCTGAGCGAGCCGAAACTCATTGCCGAGATATTGAACAGCGAGGCGCAGTAGGGCTGGCTGCACTGCGCTCCGCCGATGATCACCCGGAAGCTGTTCGGGTCGCTCAGCGGCGCCGGGCGCATGGAGTGGCTGATGAACTCGAAACCGTTCTGGTAGACATCCAGCAGGGTGCCAAAGGGTTTGTCCGCACCCTCGTTCTTTGCCCGCGCGTAGACCAGCGAACGCTGCGCGCGGGAGAACGGCAATTGCTCGCCATCGGCTTCCAGCAGGTACTGGCGAATCTCCGGGCGGATGCCTTCGACCAGGTAACGGATATTGCCCAGGATCGGGTAGTTGCGCCGCACCGCCTGGCGTTTTTGCAGCAGATCACCGGTGCCGACCAGGCTTAATAGCGCACCGATCAGGGTGAAAGGCCACAGCCATGGGTGGTCGAGAAAGGCCAGGCTGACCAGGGTGAATAACACGCAGCAGGCGAAAAAGGCGTAACGGCTGAGCAGTGACAGGGTCATGCGGGCTCCCGATGGCATCGTGGCGCAAAGCCTCAGGGTAGATCGCCGGGCGGCATTGCGTCGACCGTGGGTATACCTGCCTGGCCAATACGCCGGTTTCCAGACGCTGAAGCGGCCAGCCTGAGCCGGGCGCGCGTCGTGTGTCGAATGCCGTGGTGCTGGCATCGTCTGCGGTTTGAACGGTATTGCCGCTAAAATCGATAGGCTGGCGCTTATCTGAGGTGCAGGCGAAGCTGGGTTGGCTGTGGCACACTCTGCGGCTTGGAACGGGGCATGCTCCTGCCTGGCGCTTGCGCCCCGTCGGTCCCCAGAATATGTGCCTCTGGTTCGTGGCCAGAGGCTCCTGCATAACCGGCCGCTACGCGCGGCAAAGAACAAGAGGAATGACCGTGCACAACGTCGTCATTAGTGGCACCGGCCTGTACACCCCGGCCAACAGTATTTCCAACGACGAGCTGGTGGAATCCTTCAACGCCTATGTGCAGCTGTTCAATGCCGACAACGCCGCGGCCATCGCCCGCGGTGAGGTCCTGGCGCTGACCGAGTCGAGCAGTGCCTTTATCGAGAAGGCCTCGGGCATCAAGAGCCGCTTCGTCATCGACAAAGCCGGCATCCTCGATCCCACGCGCATGACTCCGCGCATCCCCGAGCGCTCCAACGAGGAGTGGGGCGTGCTCTGCGAGATGGCGGTGGGCGCCGCCAAGGACGCCCTCGAACGTGCCGGCAAGACCGCGGCGGATATCGATGGCGTGATCGTCGCCTGCTCCAACCTGCAACGCGCCTACCCGGCGGTGGCCATCGAAGTGCAAGCGGCACTCGGCATTCAGGGCTTTGGCTACGACATGAACGTGGCTTGCTCCTCGGCCACCTTCGGCATTCAGGCGGCGACCAACGCCGTGCAGCTCGGCCAGGCGCGGGCGATTCTGATGGTCAACCCGGAAATCTGTACCGGGCACCTGAATTTCCGCGACCGTGACAGCCACTTCATCTTTGGCGATGCCTGTACCGCGGTGATCGTCGAGCGTGCCGACCTGGCCACCGCCAAGCAGCAGTTCGACATCGTCAGCACCAAGCTGCTGACCCAGTTCAGCAACAACATCCGCAACAACTTCGGCTTCCTCAACCGCGCTGCGGAAGAGGGCATCGGTGCACGCGACAAGCTGTTCGTCCAGGAAGGCCGCAAGGTGTTCAAGGATGTCTGCCCGATGGTCGCCGAACTGATCGGCGCGCACTTGCAGGAGAACCAGCTCAACGTCGGCGACGTTAAGCGCTTCTGGCTGCACCAGGCCAACCTCAACATGAACCTGCTGATCGCGCGCAAGCTGCTGGGTCGCGATGCCGAACCGCATGAAGCGCCGGTGATTCTCGACACCTACGCCAACACCAGTTCGGCCGGTTCGGTGATCGCCCTGCACAAGCACCAGGACGACCTGCCGAGCGGTGCCCTGGGTGTGCTCAGCTCTTTCGGTGCGGGTTATTCCATTGGCAGCGTGATTCTGCGTAAGCGTTGATGGACTATCCCGTCGACAGCGCCTTGCTCACCCGCCTGCTGGCGGGTGAGCAGAAGGCCTTCCGCGAACTGGTCGCCACCTACCAAGGGGCGATGCGCGCAGTGGCGTTCGCGATTGTCGGCAGCCGCAACGCCGACGAGGTGGTGCAGGATGCCTGGCTGGCCGTGGTGCGTAACCTGGACGGCTTTCAGGGGCGTTCGAGTCTGAAGACCTGGCTGCTGACCATCACCGCCAACACCGCCAAGACCCGCCTCAAGCACAACCGCCGCGAAGTGCTGCTGGACGACCTGCCATCGCCGCACGGCAGCCTTGGCGATGAGCGTTTTTCCACGGACGGCCACTGGCTGCTGGCGCCGCACGCGTGGCATCAGGACACGCCGGAAGCGCTGCTGACCGAAGCCGAGCTGCGCGAGTGTCTGGAGAAGACCCTGGCCAGTCTTTCGGAACTACAAGGCAGCGTGTTGCAGCTGCGCGAACGTCAAGGATTGGAATTGGAGGAAATCTGTAATCTTTTGGAAATCTCGCTCTCCAATGTGCGGGTGTTGTTACACCGCGCACGCCTGAAGGTGTTCGCCACCCTGGAACACTTCGAGGAGACCGGCCAATGCTGAGTTGTAAAGAGCTGGTGGCACATTCCAGCGATTTTTTAGATGGCCAGTTGAACCTGCGTCAGCGTTTGTCCGTGCGTGCGCATTTGGCCATGTGCCGGCATTGCCGACGGTTCATCAAGCAGCTGCGCCTGAGCCAGGCCGTCGTGCGCAAACTGCCGCAAGGGCAGAGCGCCGAACTCGATGCCCTGGCCGCCAAACTGGCGGAGATGCGGCGCTCACGCTAATTCCTTTGTAGCCGACCCGTGGTGGCGATGCCTTCGCCCTCCCATGGGCGCGGCGTTAGCCTCATCCATCTCGGGTTTGACGCTAGCCGAACGGGGCCGCGCTCGGTGCCTGCATGTGAGCTGGCCGCCAGGTTGTTGCAGCGATGCGTGCAGCATCTCGTCAATAAAAAATCACCCGCCGCTGTAACGCTTGGCCCCCAAGCCCGTCCATTATGCCGAGGGAGCCAATCCGGCCCCATTCTGATCTGCATTGGAGATTTGCCATGAAACATCTGAACGTTGTTGTTGCCACTCTGGGCGCTGCGCTGTTGAGCGCTACCGCGGTGACTGCTCAGGCCGCGCAGAACCCCTTTGCCGCTCAGGAACTGAGCAGCGGTTACAGCCTGGCGGCTGGCGAGAAGTCGGCTGAAGGTGCCTGCGGCGAAGGCAAGTGCGGTGGCGAAATGAAGAGCGAAGGCGAGGGCAAGTGCGGTGAAGGCAAGTGCGGCGGCGAGGCCAAAGCCGATGGCGAAGGTAAATGTGGCGAAGGCAAGTGCGGCGCTGAGAAGGCCGAGTAAATGAGCGGCAGCGGACAGCCCATGTCTCCCGTGTTTGTCAGCGGCGCCGGCCTCGGTCTGCGCCGTGGCTTGCTCGCCGCGTTGCAGGACAGCGCCGCGCAGCAGCTGGACTTTCTCGAGGTGGCACCGGAGAACTGGATCGGCGTCGGCGGTCGGCTGGGCAGGCAACTGCGCGCGCTGACCGAGCGCCTGCCGTTTCTCTGCCATGGCTTGTCCCTCAATCTCGGCGGCTTCGCGCCGCTGGATATTGAGCTGCTCAAGGCGATTAAAGGGTTTCTCGACCAGCACGGCATTCGCGGGTACAGCGAGCATCTGTCGGCCTGTGCCGATCACGCTCAGCTGTACGACCTGATGCCGTTGCCGTTCAGCGAAGAGTCGGTGGCGCGCATCGCCGAGCGTGTGCGCACCGTGCAGGACGTGTTGGAGCGGCCGCTGATCATCGAGAACGTGTCGGCCTATGCGCAGTTGCCCGGCGAACTGGACGAGGCGAGTTTCATCCGCGCCGTGCTGGAGCGGGCGAACTGCCAGTTATTGCTCGATGTGAACAACGTGTTCGTCAACAGCATCAATTTTGCCTTCGATCCGTTCGCCTACATCGCGGCGATGCCCAGCGAACGGATCGCTTACCTGCATGTCGCCGGTCACTACGACCAGGCGCAAGACCTGAAGATCGACACCCATGGCGCGCCGGTGATCGACCCGGTGTGGGCGCTGCTGGCGCACGCCTATGCCGTGCACGGTGTGCGGCCGACGCTGCTGGAGCGCGACTTCAACTTCCCGCCGATTGCCGAGCTGTACGCCGAAGTGGCGCAGATCCGTGAGTTGCAGGCGGCGGCCGAGCCCTGGCGGAGTGTCGGCACATGAACGGCATGCAGCTGCAACGCGCCTTCGCCGCGCGCATCCGTCAACCGGCGCAGCAGCCACTGCTCGCGGGCATCAGCGCGGCGCGCATGGCGGTGTACGAAGAGCTGTTCTTCAACAACATCGAAGGCTTTATCAGCGGCGGCTTTCCGCTGCTGCGGCGGCTATTCGACGATGCCCGCTGGCAGCGCCTGGTGCGCGGTTTTATCGCCGGGCATTCAGCGGCCACGCCGTATTTTCTGCAAATCGGCGAGGAGTTCATCGCCTGGTTGCAGCAGGGCTATGTCGCCGAAGCTGGCGATCCGCCGTTCCTCCTGGAGCTGGCACATTACGAATGGGTCGAGTTGGCGCTGGATGTCAGCGAGGACGAGCCCCCCGATAGCGGTTGGTCGCCGCTGGCCTGGCCGCTGGCTTACCACTGGCCGGTGCAACTGATCGGCGTGGACTACCAGCCAACCGAGGCGCCGGACACGCCGACGTGTCTGCTGGTCTGGCGCGATGTGCAGGACAAGGTGCGCTTCATGCAGCTGGCGCCCTTTGCCTACCAATTGGCCGTGCGCCTGCACGCCGGCGAAGCGCCCTTCGAGGTGCTGGACAACCTGGCCACGTTACACGGCCTGCACGCCGATGCCGGCTATTTCAACCATGCCCAGGCCTTACTGGATGACTGGCAGCGCCAGGGCATCTGGTTCGGCGAGGCGCTTTAACCTCGTTTTCCCTCGCGGAGATTCACCATGCTGACCCTGCTCAATCGTCTCCAGGATTGCCTGGACGCTACTCGTCGCCTGGATTTTCTGGGCCCGTTGTTGCTACGCCTGTATCTGGTGCCGATCTTCTGGATGGCCGGTACCCACAAACTGGCCGATATCGGCGCCACCGCCGCTTGGTTCGGCAACCCGGATTGGGGCTTGGGCCTGCCGTTCCCGACGCTGCTGGCCTGGGCCGCGGCGCTGACCGAAACCGGTGGTGCGCTGTTGCTGTTGTTCGGCCTGGCGGTGCGCTGGATCAGCATTCCACTGATCGTCACCATGCTGGTGGCGATCTTCGCCGTGCACCTGCCGTTCGGCTGGCAGGCGATTGCCGATGCCTCGGCGCCGTTCGCCAACGAGCGAGTCATGGCCTCGGTGGAAAAGATCGAGCGGGCGCGGGCGATTCTCAAGGAGCACGGCAATTACGACTGGCTGACCGGCAGCGGCAAGTTGGTGGTGCTGAACAACGGCGTCGAATTCGCCGTCACCTACCTAGTCATGCTGGTCGCACTGTTCTTCAGTGGCGCCGGGCGTTGGCTGAGCCTGGATTATTGGCTGGCCAAGGGGCTGCGCCGCCGCTGAGGGTTGCATTCAAGCTTCGCGGCTAAAGCCGCTCCCACAGAGTTCGCGAGCAATGTGGGAGCGGCTTTAGCCGCGAATAATCGCTTATGCGCCGCCTTACCACATTGAGGCCCCGCCGCATGAGCCGTAAAAGGTGCGGACTAGAGCGGTCAACTGCTTATATGCAAACGAAGTAAAAAGTTCCGTTGTCATCAAATATTTATATATCAGCAACTGCGCTGAAATAACCCCCCGCCAAGATTCCCTCCAGCACGAACGAGCCCAAACGCTCGGGTGTTTTCAACACTTCTAAAGTTCATTAGGGGAATCTTCGATGATCCGTAAGCACTTCGCCGGTTTCGCAGCCAGCGCCCTGGCTCTGGCCGTTTCCGCCCAGGCTTTCGCTGGCACCGTCACCACCGACGGCGCCGATATCGTTGTCAAAACCAAGGGTGGCCTGGAAGTCGCTACCACTGACAAGCAGTTCGGCTTCAAGATTGGTGGTCGTCTGCAACTCGATGGCGGCAGCTTCGACGGTTTCTACACTCAAAATGGCAACCGTGCCGACGAAACCTATCTACGCCGTGCCCGCCTGGAAATTTCCGGTGTTGCCTACCAAGATTGGGAATATGTATTCAACCGCAACTTCGGCGATAGCGGTGGAGACGATAACTGGGACGAAGCATCCGTCTCTTACACCGGTTTTGACCCGGTCACCCTTAGCGTAGGCCGCATCAATCCGACTTTCGGTCTGGAAGAGGCTGTCAGCTCCAAGTGGATTACTTCCATCGAGCGTTCGGCAATCAATGATTTGGCCCCGTGGACGAATACCCACGAGAATGGCGAAGGCATCCGTCTGCGTACTACTCTCGGCGGCATGTTCCATGGCGAGGCTGGTGCCTATCGCCAGGATGGTAACCAGGACCAAGACGGCGAAAATAACTACTCCATCATCACGCGTGGTGTATTCGCTCCAATCGTTGAAGAGGGCCAGGTTCTACATTTCGGCCTGAACTACGCAACCCGCGAAGTTGAAGATGGCTTCCGTGAACGTATTCGCTCTCGCCTTTCGGTACGCGGCACCACCGAAGATGAAGTCAATGGCAACCGTGGTACTTACGGCGACGCTTTCCTGGACGGTACTGATAGCGCCTATGGTCTCGAAGCGGCCTACATGATGGGGCCGTTCTCCGTGCAGGGCGAATACCTGAAGCGCACTGCCGATGGCTCCGAGCTGTTGAATGGCAACGATAACGATCTAGAAGCTTCCGGTTATAACGTTCAGTTGGCCTACACCCTGACCGGTGAGTCGCGCAGCTACAAGCTCGATGGCGGCAAGTTCGACAAGATTAAGCCGAGCAACAAGCAGTTGGGTGCTTGGGAAGTCTTCTACCGCTACGACAACATCACTGTTGACGAAACTCCACGCTTGCCTGCCGGCGCTGTCGCCGGTTTGACCGCAGACACCATCGAAGCCGGCGCCAAAGTACATACCGTGGGCGTGAACTGGTACGCCAACGAGTCCGTCAAGGTGGCTGCAAATTACATCACCGCTAAAGCAGACGATCTTGCAAACACTGCTGGCGACGACGATGGCGATGCTGTGACCCTGCGTTTGCAGTACCTGTTCTAAAAGCACTATCGGTAAAACGTTGCTCCTTTGAAGCCCCGCTCCGTGCGGGGCTTTTTTTATCGACCGATCAGTGGAGGTTCGCGTGCTGCGTGCCCTGTTTAGCCTGATGTTAGCGACGGCGTTGAGCCTGAATGCCATGGCCAATGATTTCAGTGCGGCCAAACCTGGCGAGCTGGTGCAGGTTCGTCTCGAACAACTGCACCCGACCCAGTCCGTGGTTGGCTACGACCAGATCTATTACAAGCTCGGGCGTTTCGCCAAAGAGCCGAAAAAACGCTACGACGAGTATTGCGAGGCCAATGGCCAGGGCGAGAGCAGCAAGGTGCCGAACGGCGCCAACCTGCATGCGCCGCAGAGCTTCGAATGCCAGGGCGCTGTCGGTTCGCGCGGCAGCGAGATGAAAACTGTGGTGGTCGGCCCAGGCGGCCAGCTCTACCTCACCGACGGCCATCACACCTTCACCACCCTCTGAGAACAGCCGGGCGCGGGGCCGCAGTTGCAGGTGTGGGTCAAGGTCACCGACAACTTCAGCGACAGTGCCAACCTGTCGAGCTTCTGGCAGCGCATGCAGGACGCGCGCAAGGTCTGGCTGAAAGACGGCAATGGTCAGCCGATCGAGTCGCAGCAGATTCCCGCGCAATTGGGCCTGGCCAATCTGCACAACGACCCATACCGCGCGCTGGTCTACTTCACCCGTGAAGTGGCCTACGACAAGCCGCGTTCCGGTGACGTGGCGCCGGAGTTTCTCGAGTTTTACTGGGGCAACTGGCTGCGCGGCCAGCTCGCCTTGAGCGATTACGACTTGCACGACCGCGGTGGTTACCGCGCTGCGGTCGAGGCCGCGGCCCAATTGATGGTCGCGCAGCCGGCGGACCGGGTGATCGGCGACAGCGGTTTGCAAGCCCGCCAACTGGGCGGCTATGCGGCGGTGGATCGCAAGGAACTGGGCAAGATGGCCACGACTAAGCTGCACTACCTGATCGGCTACAAGGCCCAGCTCAACTGATCGGGCGTTATCGCCAGGCGCCGCGCGGTCGCCTGGCGATTGCCATTCAGCCCGTCGCCTGCTTGACGTTATAGTGCAGCCTCGCCACACCATGAGAGCTGTCGATGTCCGTGCACTGTTTGGCCTCGCTGAATGACCTCGCGCCCGCCTGTTGGGATGCCTTGCTGACGCAGCCGCAGCCCTTCCTGCGCCATGCGTTTCTCTCGGCTCTGGAAGACAGCGGCAGCGTGGGCGGGCGCAGTGGTTGGCAGGCCGCGCATCAGGTGCTGCTCGATGGCCAGGGCCAGCCGCTGGCGGCGCTGCCGGCTTATCTGAAAAGCCATTCCTACGGCGAATATGTGTTCGACCACGGCTGGGCCGATGCCTGCCGCCGCGCCGGGATCGACTATTACCCCAAGCTGCTCGGCGCCATCCCCTTTTCCCCGGTGACTGGCCAGCGCCTGTTGGGCGATCCGTTGGCGGCGGGGCAGCTGCTCGATGAGCTGACCGTGAGCCTGGAGCGCCAGGGCCTGTCCAGCCTGCACATCAACTTCACCGACGAGGCCGCCGATGCTCTGCTGCGTGGCCGCGACGGCTGGCTGGAGCGCCTGGGTTGCCAGTACCACTGGCGCAACCGTGGTTACCGCGACTTTCAGGATTTTCTCGACAGCCTGAGTTCGCGCAAACGCAAGCAGCTGCGCAAGGAACGCGAGCAGGTGGCGGGGCAGGGCATCGACTTCGACTGGCGCGCGGGGCACCAGCTCAGCGAGGTCGAGTGGGATTTCGTCTACCTGTGCTACGCCAACACCTACCGCGTACGTGGCCAGGCGCCGTACCTGACGCGGGCATTTTTCAGCCTGCTGGCCGAGCGCATGCCCGAAGCGATCCGCGTGGTACTGGCGCGTCAGGGCGCCCAGCCGGTGGCCATGGCGTTCAGCTTGCTCGGCGGCGACAGTTTGTATGGCCGCTACTGGGGCTGCCTGGCGGAGTTCGACCGCCTGCATTTCGAGACCTGCTTCTACCAGGGGATGGACTACGCGATTGCCCAGGGCCTCCAGCGCTTCGACGCCGGCGCCCAGGGCGAGCACAAGCTGATTCGCGGCTTCGAGCCGGTGATCACCCGCTCCTGGCATTACCTCTGCCACCCCGGCCTGCGCGCGGCGGTGGCGGATTTTCTCGAACAGGAGCGCGCCGGCGTGCAGGGTTACGCCGAGGAAGCGCGTAGCCTGTTGCCGTATCGGCAGGGTTGATCGCCTCTCGCCTGATCGATTGCGGTTCGCGGGCATGGCCCGCTCCTACGGGTGATGCAGCGTTCATGTAAGCGCGGGCCATGCCCGCGAAGCGATGTTAGCTACAGCAACGATCTCTGCGCCTTATCAAAGCCAGATCGCGTTCCAGAAAGGATAATCGCCGATTCGTTTTACCAGGCCCGCCCGCCGCGGGTTGGCGACGATATAGCGGGCGACGGCTTGCAGCCCGTCTTCAGCGCGCAAGGCGTGATCGTGAAAGGTTTTCGCCCAGAGCGGCCCTTGTCGATCCAATAGGCGATTGGCCTGCCGTGAGCTGGCGGATTTGAGCCGGCCAACTACATCGCCGAGCCTGTCCTTGTCACCAAGCTGAAGCAGCCAGTGCGCATGATCGGGCATCAGCACCCAGGCGAGCATGCGACTCTCACCGAGCAAGGCGCGGTCCTCGAAACAGCGTGCGGCCGAGCAGGCCGCTGGAAAATAGGCGAAGCGTGGCTCGCGCTTATCTGTAGTTGCGGTAATCAGATAAACCGTATGGCCCAGGGAGACTCGGCCTTTGCGCAAGGCCGCGTGCCCGGATTTTCTGTGTAGGAGCGGGCCATGCCCGCGATGGCTGTGATGCTCATCCATAAGCATTCTCCTGGGGTATTTCACGAGCGTGGCCCGCTCCTACAGTTGGACATCACGCGCTGCTGCTGTAGGCGCGGCCCATGGCCGCGATCAGGCTTCAATCGACCCCGACAAAACCGCCGGTCTGGTGCTGCCACAGGCGGGCGTAGAGGCCGCCCTGGGCGATCAGTTGGCTGTGGCTGCCGGTTTCGACGATGCGCCCCTGGTCGATTACCACCAGGCGGTCCATGCGCGCGATGGTCGACAGGCGGTGGGCGATGGCGATCACGGTTTTACCGTGCATCAGGCTGTCGAGGCTTTCCTGGATCGCGGCTTCGACCTCGGAATCCAGCGCCGAGGTGGCTTCGTCGAGCACCAGGATCGGCGCGTCCTTGAGCAGCACACGGGCGATGGCGACGCGCTGGCGCTGGCCGCCGGAAAGCTTGACCCCGCGTTCGCCGACCATGGCATCGAAGCCGCGGCCGCCCTGGCTGTCGTCGAGTAAGGGGATAAACCCATCGGCGCGGGCCTTGCGTACCGCGTCGCGCAGTTCCGCTTCGCTGGCCTCGGGTTTGCCGTAGAGCAGGTTGTCGCGGATCGAGCGGTGCAGCAGCGAGGTGTCCTGGGTGACCACGCCGATCTGCGCGCGCAGGCTTTCCTGGGTCACCTCGGCGATGTTTTGGCCGTCGATGAGGATGCGCCCGCTCTCCAGGTCATAGAGGCGCAGCAGCAAGCTGACCAGGGTCGATTTGCCAGCGCCGGAGGGGCCGACCAGGCCGATTTTTTCCCCGGCCTGCACCTGGAGGTCCAGGCCGCCGATCACCCCGTGGCGTTTGCCGTAGTGAAAGTGAATGTTGTCGAAGTGCACGGCGCCCTGGCTGACGTGGAGCGGTCTGGCCTGTGCCTGGTCGAGCACCTGGCGCGGCTGGACGATGGTTTTCATGCCGTCCTGCACGGTGCCGACGTTTTCGAAGATGCCGTTGACCACCCACATGATCCACTCGGCCATGTTGTTGATGCGGATCACCAGGCCCAGCGCCAGGGCAATGGCGCCGGTGCTGATCTGGCCCTGAGTCCACAGCCACAGCGCCAGCGCGCCGGTGCCGACGATCAGCACGCCGTTGAGGCTGGTGATGAGGAAATCCAGGGTGGTGATGGTGCGCGATTGCAGGCGGAACTTGTCGAGCAGCTCCTGCATCGCTTCGCGGGCGTAGTGTTCTTCGACCTGGGTGTGGGCGAACAGCTTGAGGGTGGTGACGTTGCTGTAGCCGTCGACCACCCGCCCCATGACTTTCGAGCGCGCCGCCGAAGCCGCTGCCGAGCGTTCCTTGATGCGCGGCACGAAGTAGCAAAGCGCGGCGCAGTAACCGGCGATCCAGAGCAGCAACGGCAGGATCAGGCGCAGATCGGCGGCGGCGAACAGGTACAGCGCACTGCCGGCATACACCGCCACGTGCCAGAGGGCATCGACCACCTGCATCGCCGAATCGCGCAGCGACGGCCCGGTCTGCATGATGCGCTGGGCGATACGCCCGGCGAAGTCGTTCTGGAAGAAGCTCAGGCTCTGTTTGAGCACGTAGCGGTGATTCTGCCAGCGGATCAGGTTGGTCAGACCGGGGTTGATGGTCTGGTGCGTCAGCAGGTTGTGCAGGCCGAAGACCAGGGGGCGGATGACCAGCGCCACCAGCAGCATCCACAGCAACTCGTTCTGATACTGGCTGAAGAATTCGCGGCTCGGCGTGGCCTGGGACATGTCGATCAGTTGACCGAGGAAGCTGAACAGCGCCACCTCGATCAAGGCGGCGAAGAAGCCGACCACCAGCACGGCGATCATCAGCGGCCAGACCTGGCGCAGGTAGTGGGCGTAGAACGGCAGGATGCCGGCCGGTGGCTCGACGTCCGGGCTGGCTTTGAATACGTCGATCAGGGCTTCGAAGCGGCGAAACAACATGTCAGGCATCCTGCCTCGGTCGGGGAACAGAGCCTGATTCTAGCGAGTTTTGCGCGGCTGGGTGGCGGCGCTTGGTGTTGCCTAGGCTGGGCTTCAGCCCAGCCTAGGCGAGTGGCGTCAGAGGCGTTTGGCGTCGATGATCAGCACCGGCTCCAGCGGCACGTTCTGGTGGCCGCTACGGGTGGCGGTCGGCACCTGGGCGATCTTGTCGACCACGTCCATACCGCGCAGCACTTTGCCGAACACTGCGTAGCCGAAGTCACGCGAGCCGTGGTCGAGGAAGGCGTTGTCCTTGTGGTTGATGAAGAACTGGCTGGTGGCCGAATCGCGCACCTGCGTACGGGCCATGGCCAGGGTGCCGCGCACGTTGTGCAGACCGTTGTCGGCTTCGTTCTTGATCGGCGCCTGGGTATCTTTCTGCTGCATGTCGGCATCGAAACCGCCGCCCTGCACCATGAAACCTGGGATTACCCGGTGAAACTGGGTGTTCTTGTAGTAACCGCTGTCCACGTAGGCAAGGAAGTTCTGCGCGCTGATCGGGGCTTTATCCGCAGCCAGTTCGATTTCGATGTCACCAAGGCTGGTGGTCAGCAGCACTTTCGGGTTTTCCGCAGCCAGCAGGCTGGTGGCGAACAGCAGTGAGCAGGCGGCGAGGGCAAGTTTCTTCAGCATTCTTGGCGATCCTTATTGAGTGGTGGAGGCAGTCTGTTCGACTTCATCGAGAAAGGCGAGCAGGCTGCTATTGAAGCGTTGCGGTTGATCCAGTGGTGTGGCGTGGCGCGAGTCTTCGATCACCAGCAGGCGTGCGTTGGGCAGTTCTTTGACGTAGGCCTCTTTCTGCGTCACCGGGGTGTAGTCGCGGTCGGCGCTGATCACCAGGGTAGGACAGGTGATACGCGCCAGGCGTTCCCGCACGCCCCAGCCGATAATCGCGTCAAGACTGGCGAGGTAGGCGCGCTTGTCGTTCTGTGGCCAGCGTTGCTCGATCTTGCGGCGCAGTTCGGCCTGTTCGGGCTTGGGGAACAGCAGCTTGCCGAGGGCCTTGGCGATGGTGTCGAGGCTGAGCAGACGCGACAGGCTCCAGCGTTTGGCGATTTCCAGGTAGTCGCGCGGGCTTCTCGCTTTCACTTCCGGGCCGCTGTTGACGATGGTCAGGCTCTTCAGCAAGTCGGGGCGCTCGACGCCCAGCTGGAAGCCGATCATGCCGCCCATGGAAATGCCGACCAGGTGCACCGCATCCAGCTTGAGGTGTTCGATCAGCGCGACGACGTCCTCGGCGAACCCGGCGATGCTGTAGCGTTCGCGGGGTTTATCGGAGCGGCCATGGCCGCGCACGTCGAGGGCGATCACCCGGTAGTGCGCCGCCAGCTCGGCAATCTGGTACTCCCAATCGCGGGTGCTTGAACCCAAGCCATGAACCAGCAACACGGGGGCGCCGTGACCGTATTCTTCGTAGTGCAGCTGGCAACCGTCGTTATCGAAATAGGACATGGGCGACTCCTTGTCAGGTGGGCGGTAGCGGGGCGGCGAAGGCGGCGCTGAGCGGCGCGGCATCGAAGCGCTGGATCAGGTCGATGAGAATCTGCGTGGCCGGGCCGAGCGGTTTGTCTTTGTTCGAGTAGAGAAAGAATACCGGGTTGCGGCTGCCACCCTTGTCCAGTGGCAGCGGTTTGAGCAGGCCGTCTTTCAATTCGCGCTCGATCATGTGGCGCGGTAGCCAGGCGAAGCCCAGGCCGTTGCCGACGAAGCTGGCGGCGGTGGCCAGGCTGCCGACGGTCCAGCGCTGCTCGGCGCCCAGCCAGCCGACATCGCGCGGTTGCTGGCGGCCGGAATCGCGGATGACTACCTGCATCTGGGTTTCCAGGTCCTGGAAACTCAACTCGCGCTGCAGGCGGTGCAGCGGATGGTCCGGGTGGGCGACGGCGATGAACTCCACCGTACTCATTTCCGAGCCGAGGAAGCCGGGAATATTGAAGCCGCAGATGGCCAGGTCGGCGACACCTTCCTTGAGCACCTCCTCGACCCCGGAGAGCACTTCCTCGCGCAGGCGCACGCGGCAGCCGCGGCTCTGCGGCATAAAGGCGGTCAGCGCGCGCACCAGCCGCGCATTGGGGTAGGCGGCATCCACCACCAGGCGTACTTCGGCCTCCCAGCCCTGCTCCATGTGGTGGGCCAGGTCTTCCAGCTGGCTGGCCTGTTTCACCAGTTGCCGCGAGCGGCGCAGCAGCACATCGCCGGCTTCGGTGAGCACCGCCTTGCGCCCGTCGATGCGCAGCAGCGGCACGCCGAGCTGATCCTGCATGCGCGCCACGGTGTAACTAACCGAGGATTGCGAGCGGTGCAGCACCTCGGCGGCCTGGGCAAAACCGCCCTGGTCGACCACCGCCTGCAAAGTGCGCCATTGATCCAGGGTCACACGGGGCGCTTTCATTATCCTCTCCTATTCACACGAGTCGTCGGGTGCACAGCGAGGCTAACTCGCCCTAAACTGGCAGTCCTTTGTTGGAGACTGCCGCATGAAAAAGCTCTGCTGTGCCCTGATCGCCTTATTGCCGCTGACGGCGTTTGCTTATCCGATCGAGCTGGAGAAACAGTTCAACGGCGCCGAAGTGTCTGCCACGCCCCAGGAAATCGACCACAACATGGGCGCGGTGATGCTCTACAACTATGGCCAAACCGACGCGCACTGCACGGCGATATTTCGCAACGGTCCTGAAGCACCGCGCACCCGCAAGATGGTGTTGGCGGCGGGGCAGAGCAGCAACATGACCGTCAAATTCGCCCGCAGCATCATCAAGCTGCGCGTGCAGCTGACTTGCGGCCTGAAGTAGTCGGCGCGTTGTAGTGTGGCGACTTTTCCAGGCGAAGCTGAGACTAGTGCGGGGGTGTTGATAAATCAACTTAATCGATAGTTTGAAGCGGTTTTTTGCGCTTTTTTATCGATGCGTGTCGCTCTATTCTCTGCTCCATCGACATTTAACAACCCCTTCGATGGAGCACACAGCATGTCCCGCGTTCTGGTTATCGAAAGCAGCGCCCGCCAACACGGTTCGGTGTCCCGCCAGCTCACCGAGCAATTCATCGCTCATTGGCAAGCAGCTCACCCGGCCGATCCGATCACGGTTCGCGACGTGGCCGTCGAGCAGGTGCCGCACCTGGACGCTAATCTGCTGGGCGGTTGGATGACTCCGGCCGAGCAACAGAGCGATGCGGAAAAAGCCGCGCTGGCGCTGTCCAATACGCTCACCGATGAGTTGCTGGCCGCCGATGTGCTGGTGCTGGCCGCGCCTATGTACAACTTCACCATCCCCAGCACCCTCAAGGCCTGGCTCGACCACGTGCTGCGTGCCGGGGTGACTTTCCAATACACCGAAAGCGGCCCGCAAGGCTTGCTCAGCGGCAAGCGTGCCGTGGTGCTGACCGCCCGTGGCGGCATCTACGCCGGCGGCAGCATGGATCACCAAGAACCCTACCTGCGTCAGGCACTGGGCTTTATCGGGATTCACGACGTCAGCTTTATCCATGCCGAAGGCCTGAATCTGGGCGCTGAGTTCCTGGAAAAAGGCCTGCAACAAGCTCAGGCGCAGCTGGCACAAGTGGCCTGATGGCCAGGCGCCTAGCCGTTTAACCGACTCTCCTCTTCGCGCCCTCAGCTCCTGGGCGCGCATGCCCGGTCAACCGCCTTGGTGGTTGGCTGGGCTTTTTTTTGGTTTTGGCCCCGCTAACTTTTGCTGCAACCCAGCGCCGCATGGCAGTGGCTTTAGCCGCGAAAACACGAAAAATCTGCTCGCCGCAGCCGTGCGCGGGCTAGGTAGGAGGGGCTTTAGCCGCGATTCAGCGCGCTGCCTGAACCGCTCGCGGTCAAGGCCACTCCCACAACAGCAGGCTGGCGTTGGCAATGGAGTTTGTTCGAGCCCTCTAGCATGCCCTCTGCGCCGCTCATTCCAGCCAGCGCCACAGGACTCAGCGCGGCCGGCTGTCTGTTCCGCCAGGGGGTTCGCAAATAACGCGCCCGCGCGATTGTTCAAGCCACGTCGACAGGCTAAGGTCGCCGCCTTGCTAAGCGCAGCACCGGAGGTTAGCCCGTCTGGGTAACGCTGGCGTTAGTGTGTGTATCGCGGTGTGATGGCCTGATCTGGCGCGCGTCGTAGCGACTGAAGGTGGTGTGATGAATTTGTCTGGACGTGGCGTGGCGTTATCGGTGTTCGCCTCGCTGTTGTTTGCCCTGATTCCTGGCTATGTGCAGCAACTGGCGCCGCTCGATGGTGTGCAGGTGTTTGCCCAGCGGGTGCTCTGGTCGATTCCGGCGGTGTTGCTGTTGCTGGCGGTGGCGCGGCAGTGGGGCGTATTGATCACGGTGTTCGGCCGTTTACGTCGCGAGTCGTTGCTGTTGGCCGCCTTGCCGCTGGCGGCGGCGTTGATTGGCGTGCAATGGGCGTTGTTCGTCTGGGCGCCGCTGGCCGGGCGCATGCTCGATGTGTCGCTGGGCTACTTTTTGCTGCCGCTGGTCATGGTGTTGGCCGGCCGACTGTTTTACGGCGAGCGTTTGCGGCCGTTGCAGCGCTTGGCGGTGGCCTGTGCGCTGCTGGGCGTGCTGCACGAGCTGTGGCGTTCGCAGGCCTTTTCCTGGGTCACCTTGGTGACGGCGCTGGGGTATCCGCCGTATTTCATGCTGCGTCGCTGGATGCGCCTGGACGCGTTGTCCGGCTTTGCTCTCGAGATGCTGATGCTGACGCCGCTGGCTGTTTGGCTGATCGTCGTGTGGGGGCCGAGCGATGTGTTCACCCAGGCGCCGCAACTCTGGTGGCTACTGCCGGGCCTGGGCTTGCTCGGTGCCCTGGCCTTCGCCGCGATGATGGCGTCCAGCCGGTTATTGCCGCTGGGACTGTTCGGCATCCTCAGTTATGTCGAGCCGGTGCTGTTATTTATGGTGGCGGTGGTGTTTCTCGGTGAGGTGTTCAATGCCGAGCAGTGGTTGACCTACCTGCCGATCTGGTTGGCTGTGCTGTTGGTGGGCTGGGACAGTGCGCGTTTGCTGGTCAAGCAGCAGAGACCTGCGTGAGGTCAGTCGAGTATGTTGCGCAGCACTTCGTAGACAATACCGGTGGCTATCGCTACCAGCACCACGTCCGTGCCGATCTGCTTCCACTCGTAGCCGTCGTAGCGCGGCAGTTGACCGAGCAGGCGGCTGTCGAAGTTCTTGGCGATGCCCGGCGGTAAGGGTTTGCCGCGCGCCAGGTTCTTGGCGATGCCGGGCGGCAGCGAGCTGACCGGGCCGATCAAGTCGCGGTTGTCGCCGAGAATGATGCGTACCCGGCCAATATCGATCGATGGGCCATGCAGGTTGACGTCGATAGTGTTGTCGCCGCCCCCGTGTTTGCCGGGGTTGTCGTGTTTGGGCGCTGCCAGGGCGCTGTGTGCGGCGAGGGCGAGTAGCAGACCGCTACAGATCAGCAGAGAACGCGAAGGGTTGAACATAGGATTCTCCAGCGCCGGATTGGCAGTTGTCATGGCTGATTGGAGCGCTTGACGCTGGCTTCGTTCAAGCCCCGTGCCTAAATGATGTGCGGGCCGGCACAAAGAAATTCGGCCGCGACGCGGGAAACCGTTACGCTATACAGCTGATTTCCGTTTCTTTGTCGAGGTTACCCCGTGTTTTCCCAATTTGCCCTGCATGAACGCCTGCTTAAAGCCGTGGCTGCGCTGAACTTTGTCGAGCCCACCCCGGTGCAGGTAGCGGCTATTCCGCTGGCGCTGCAAGGGCAAGACCTCCGGGTAACCGCGCAGACCGGCAGCGGCAAGACCGCCGCCTTTGTGTTGCCGATGCTCAATCGCCTGCTGGGCGATGGTGCGTCTTCGCCGCGCATGAGCGTACGCGCGATGATCCTCCTGCCGACCCGCGAGCTGGCGCAGCAAACCCTCAAGGAAGTCGAGCGCTTCGCCCAGTTCACCTTTCTCAAGGCCGGGTTGATCACCGGTGGCGAGGATTTCAAGGTACAGGCGGCGATGCTGCGCCGGGTGGATATCCTGATCGGTACGCCGGGTCGTTTGATCGAACACGCCAATGCCGGCAACTTGTTGTTGGACGAGGTCGAGGTGCTGGTGCTCGATGAGGCGGACCGCATGCTCGACATGGGCTTTGCCGAAGACGTGCAGCGCTTGGCCGAGCTGTGCAATGCCGAGCGCCAGACCCTGCTGTTCTCCGCCACCAGCGGTGGCGCCGGGCTGCGCGAGATGGTCGAGAAGGTGCTCAAGGAGCCGCAGCATTTGCAGCTCAACCGCGTCAGCCAGCTCAACGAAGGCACGCGTCAGCAGATCATCACCGCAGACCACAACCACCACAAAGAGCGTCTGGTCGACTGGCTGCTGGCCAACGAGACCTATGAAAAGGCGATCATCTTCACCAATACCCGGGTGCAAGCGGACCGCCTGTACGGCAAGTTGGTGGCCAAGGAATACAAAGTCTTCGTGCTGCACGGCGAGAAAGACCAGAAAGACCGCAAGCTGGCCATCGACCGCCTCAAGCAGGGCGCCGTGAAGATCCTCGTCGCCACCGATGTGGCCGCGCGTGGCCTGGATGTCGACGGCCTGGACCTGGTGATCAACTTCGATATGCCACGCTCCGGCGACGAATACGTGCACCGTATCGGTCGTACCGGCCGTGCCGGCGCGGAAGGCTTGGCGATTTCATTGATCTGCCACAACGATTGGAGCCTGATGTCGAGCATCGAACGCTACCTCAAGCAGCGCTTCGAACGTCGCACCATCAAGGATGTGAAAGGCATCTACCAAGGCCCGAAGAACCTCAAGGCTTCGGGCAAGGCAGTGGGGCCGAAGAAGAAAAAGATCGACCCGAAAACCGGCAAGAAGATCGTCGCGAAGAAGCCGGCCGCCAAGGCGCCGAGCAAGCGCAATACCATCAACAAGCCCAAAAGCGATGCGCCGGTGCTGGTCAGTCAGGACGGCCTGGCGCCACTGAAGCGGCGTAAACCTGCCGTCGAGTAAGGGCGCATAGGGATTTGGCGCCGCGTGTCCGCCCGGCAGTGGCGGACACGCGGCGCTGCGGTATGGCTTGATCCTGAAGCCCGCCCCCCGTGGTTGCAGTTACTTCGGCACGATCAGGATCTTGCCGTCGCGCTCGCCACTGGCGGCTGCGGCCACGGCCTCCTTGATCTGGCTGACGTCGTAGGTGGCCGCTACGCGGGTGCGCAGCTTGCCGCTAGCGATCAGTTGGGTCAGCTCGCCAAATACCTTCATCTGCTCGGCCGGGGTCGCGGTTCTGAACCACTTGGCCAGCCAGAAACCGCGCAGGGTCACGTCGCGGAACACGAACGAACCTGGCGACACCTGGCAAGGCTGGCGGCTCATCATGCCGTAGTTGACCAGCACACCGCCGTCGCTGAGGCTGGCAGCCAGGTGATCGGTGGCGGCGCCGCCCACGGCATCGATGCCCAGGCGCACTGCCGCGCCACCGGTGGCGGCGCGCACGCGTTTGGCCAGGTCCAGGCCATCCACCAGCACCACATCGCCCCCTTCCGCCTCGACGCTGGCCACCGCCGATTCGCGGCGCACCACGTTGAGGGTCTTGAAGCCGCGTAGCTTGGCCAGTTGGATCAGGTAACTGCCCACCCCGGAGTTGGCGGCGTTCTGAATTACCCAGTCACCGGGCTTGAGGTCAACGAACTGGCTGAGCATCAGCGAGGCGGTCGGTGGGTTGACGGTCATCATCGCCAGTTGCTGCGGATCGGCCTCGGGCAGCGGAATCAGCTTGTTCGCCGGTGCATTCAAGTGGCTGACCCAGGTGCCGCAGCCGACCGGCAGCAGCACCAGTTGGCCGACTTTCAGGTTGCTCACTTGCGCCCCCAGCGCCTCGACGCGGCCCACGCCTTCGTTACCGCCAATGGCGGGCAACGGCGGCAGCATGCCGTATTCGCCGGTCAGGGTGAGCACGTCAGAGGGGTTGATCGGCGCCGCCTCGACCTTGATTCGCGCCTCGCCTGCGGCGGGAGCGGGCAGTTGCAATTCGACGGCGGCGATGACGTCTTGGGGTACTGGGCCGCGGGTCTGGTATTCGGCTTTGAGCATGATGGTTCTCCGGTAGGGAAAGTGGCTGCGTCTATCGGGCTCAGGGCTGTACGGCTGCGCCAGTCCGATGGATACCTCGGTGGAGAGAGTCTAGTGGCCTGTGTGGTTAGTTCAATGAGTCAATGCCGGCGATCCTGCGGCGGTACTCCTTGCCATCGCCCGCGATGACTCGTTGCAGCGTCTTGTCTCGGGCGCACAGGCCACTCAACCTGAGCGCCTCTAAGGCGGTGCGCATCAGCGATAGGATTCGCCGCTCTATCGACTGTGGCCATTGCCCGCTTTAACGCACCCGGTCGCGACTTTTTACCGCCAGATCAAGGGCCTTTTGCATGTCCAGGCGTGCCGAGCGCCCGATGTCCGGGTTGTTCAGATCGAAGTTGCGCTCGGAGGGGAGAATGGGGGCCGTCAGGTCTTCGGCGTCGGTGGGTTCGAAGTCGAATTCCTCGCCGAGGGTCATGGCGCTGCGGCGCAGCAACATGCGCAGTTGATCGGGATGCAGTTCTGGGTTGATCGATATCAGCCCGGCGACGATGCCGGTGACCATGGGGGTGGCGTAGGACGTGCCGCAATGCGCTGCGCCTTGTTCGTCGGCCCGCAAGGTGGAGGCGTGGGCGCAGGCGGCGGCGGTGATGTCGACGCGCGTATCGCTGTTCGACGAGCTGCGTTTGACCACATAGGCGGGGTCGTCCACGGCTACGTCCTGACGCTCGCTGCGTTGGTGGCCGCCGACCACCAAGAGCTGATCGGTGACGAACGAGGACGGCAGGCGGTATTCGTCGGCCCCGGAGAACGAGGCGCCATTGCCGGCCGAGTTGACCACGACCACCTCTGGGTGTTCGCGGCGCAGCCAGAGGAAGAACTCTTCGAGCAGTTCCTCATAGCCGCTCATGGCCAGGCCCGAGCGCACCAGTGAATCGATTTCATCGCCCCGAATGTTTTTCGCGCCGATGCGGTGAATACCCCAGCTCCAGTTGAGCACCCGGACGCCGTCTTCCACCAGGTTGACCGAGGCGGCGATATTGGCCGTGATGCCGGCGTCGGAGTTGCGTTCGACGATCACCTCGAAGCCTGGTCCGGCGCCGTCCAGGCCCCTGAGAAAGCCGGTATTGCCGCCCGTATCCCAGCGGGCGGCGAGAATTCCGGCGACTGTCGAGCCGTGGCCATCGGGGCGCTTGGCATCGCGGGCATACAGACGGGTGTGCGGTTTGCCATCGGCGCGCGTCGCCGCGCCGAGGTAGTCCTGGAAGTCGGCGGCGTCGAAATCGACATCGCGCTCGATGACTCCGATGCGCACGGGCGTAGTGACAATCGGCGAGGTCTTCGAGGGAATGCGCCGCTGGTAATAGTTGACCGCGTCGAGAAAGCGGTTGGCCGCCCATTCATCGCCGCTGGGTGCCTCAAGTGGCGGGTTGACGCGCTGCGTCGCTTCGTTTTCCTCGGCGGAGGACTCCTCGATCACCACTGCATCCACGCTGACTTCACTGCCCAGGCGCAGCACCAGGGCATCGCGTTCGATGAGGTTGTCGGCCGGTAGGCGCAGTTGGTAGACGTTGAGCGGCGCAATCGCCCCCACCACTTCGGCGTGGTATTTCTGCGCCAGCTGCCGGGCGACCGTGAGGCCATCGGCATCTTCTTCGATGATCAGGCTGACCAAATCGACATAAGTGGTCAGTCCATCCATGTTTTTCGCCACTTCGCTGGGCTTGGCAGCCAATACATGACTGCCCTTGAGCGACAGCCAGACCGGGTTGCTGGGCTGGCCATGCTGTTCCAGCCAGATCGGCCCGCTCTGCTGCGCTGTAGCGGATAGGTGTACGCGAAGTTGCTGGCCGTCGCGCTCAATGGCCGCGTCCGGCAGCGCCTGGCCATCGAGCAGCACGCGCAACGAGTCGCGCTGCACGCCCTGTGCGCTCAGGCAGAACTGCTGAGTGCGGTTGTCGAGCAGGTCGCCGCAGCGTTGCAGGTGCATCAGGCGCAGGGGCTCTGCTGCCAGTGCTGTGAAGCTGGCGCTGGCGAGTAACAGGCCAGCCAGTGCTGGGCGGAGCAGGTGCAGGTGTGGCATGCGGTGGGGGCCTCTGGGGGTGTCTGACTCATGCCCTGGAGCAGGGTTCAGTCTGTGCTGGTGCTTAGAGTGGTTCGCGCGAACCTTGTTCTGTTTTTGCAGGTCGGAATTCAAGAGCGCCGAACCCGCAGCCGTGGCGACGCATTCGGCAGCCATCGAACGATACGCTAAAGGAAGCGCCTGGCATGACTTACAACGGCGATCTTACCGAGCGCGGATTGCCGCCGTTGAGCATGCGCGACAGCAGTTTCCCAGGCGATGAGCACCTGCGCGAGTTACTCGACCGACAGAGTACGGCGGCCTTGCTGCCAGAAGTCTTCGACACGCTCGCCAGCGAGGCCAATCTTCTCTAATCGCGGCTGTGGGCCCTGCTGTACGGCGATTGGGTGGTTTGCACCGTGCATCGCGATGCCCAATAGCCGATTGACCATGTCCCTGCGCCCCCGTGGCCGGCTATGCTGCGCGCTGGATGAACGAAAGGTATCGGGATGAAGTGGTTGTGGGGGATAGGGCTGCTCTGGTTCAGCGCATTGGCTGTCGCGGATACGTTGCGCCTGGGCTTCGGCACGCATAAACCGCCTTATATTTTCGAAGGCGAGGCCCGCGGGCTGGAATACGACATCGTCACCGCTGCGGCCCGCAATGCCGGCTTTACCGTGCAGGTGCATTACATGCCCCTGGAGCGCTTGCACCTGATGTTGCGCCGTGGCGAGATCGACGGCATTGCCCCGACCAATGAACACAGTGGCATCACCGCGTTTTATTCCAACCCGCATATTTATTACCAGAATGCCGCAGTGGCGTTGCGCGAGCGTAACTACGACATTCGTACAATCAGCGACCTGGGGCGTTATTCGGTGAGTGCGTTTCAACGCGCGCGTTTTTTGCTTGGCAGTGAGTTTCAGCAGATGGCCGAGGGTAATCCGCGCTATCGCGAAGAGGCACAGCAAATTGCCCGTAATCGCCTGCTCTATAGCGGCCGGATCGATGTGGTGATTGCCGATGTGCGTATCCTGCGTTACTTCAACCGCGAGGTGTACACCCAGGTCGATGTCAGCCAGCCGCTGACCTGGTATCCGCTGTTTGCGCCGACGCCTTACCAGGTAGGGTTTCGCTTGCAAGCCCAGCGCGACCAGTTCAACCGTGGCCTGACCGCCATCCGCGTGAGCGGCGAATATACGGCCATCGAGCGTAAATACGCGATCTATTGACGCAGCACATGCCGTGTCGCGGCGTTGCTCCTGACATGTGCGGTAATGCTCGTGGGGCTGAAAGGCCGCCGCTGCTGTTGCACTATTTGCCCTTCACGTGTTGCCGCAGGCAGTAAACCGTGGCAACTCACATCAGGCAGAAGGAGGAGAACGCTATGGCTCGTATGCGTCTATTACCAATTCTGGGCATGGCTGCCGCACTGACGGCAACAACGGCCAGCGCGCAGAGCAGCGAATACCCGAGTGAGCGCGGCCTGCTGCAGGTCACCACGTTGCTTTCAGGCCTGGAAAACCCCTGGAGCATGGCTTTTCTGCCGGATCAACAAGGTCTGTTGGTGACTGAGCGGCCGGGCCGTTTGCGCTTGGTCAGCCTGCAAGGCGAACTGTCCGACCCCATCGCCGGTTTGCCGGCGGTGTATGCGAAAAGCCAAGGCGGATTGCTCGATGTGGCGTTGTCGCCGGACTTTGCCAAGGATCGACTGGTCTACCTGTCCTATGCCGAAGCGGGTGATGGCCAGTACACCGGCACGGCCGTCGGGCGTGGCAAGTTGTCGGCCGATAAGCGCCGGCTAGAAGACTTTGCAGTGATCTTCCGGCAGTTGCCAAAACTCTCCAGCGGCGCGCATTTCGGCTCGCGGCTGGTGTTCGATCGCGACGGCTTCCTGTTTATCGCCCTGGGCGAAAATAACCAGCGCTCGACCTCGCAAGACCTCGACAAGTTACAAGGCAAGGTGGTGCGGGTGCATCCCGATGGCCAGGTGCCGAGCGACAATCCCTTTGTCGATCAGCCGGGCGCCCGCGCGGAAATTTGGTCCTATGGCCACCGCAATCAGCAGGGCGCGGCGCTCAATCCCTGGACTGGGCAGTTGTGGACGCATGAGCATGGGCCACGCGGCGGCGATGAGATCAATATCCCGCAGGCCGGTAAGAACTATGGCTGGCCGCTGGCCACCCACGGCGTCAACTACTCGATGTTGGCGATCCCGGAAGCTCAGGGGGAAGCGGTCGAAGGCACTGAGCCACCGCACCATGTGTGGGAAAAATCGCCGGCGATCAGTGGCATGGCGTTCTACGACGCCAAGCGGTTTGCGGCATGGCAGCACAACCTGTTTATCGGCGCGCTGGCTGGGCAGGCGCTGATTCGCCTGGAGTTGGACGGCGACAAGGTGGTGCATGAAGAGCGCCTGCTGGAAGACCTTAACGCGCGTATCCGTGATGTGCGTCAAGGCCCGGACGGTTACCTGTACGTGCTGACCGATGCCTCGGCAGGGCAGTTGTTGCGCTTGAACTTGCAGCCGCAATAGGCGGCTGTGGTTAGTCGCGACTCAATGGGTCAGGGCGTCATCCTCGTCGCCCTGGGCCGCCAGTAGCTTCGACTCAAGCGGTTCGCTGACCACGCTGAAATCACTGATTTCGATGGCGCCTTGGCCTTGGCCGAGTAAGTGGAAGGAGAACGCTTTGCGTGTGTCGAGGTTGTCGAAAGTAAAGCGCACCTCGATTGGTTGACCGACCTTGAGCAGCGGCAACTCGGGCATCTGCACCACCACGTCGCGGTCGAACTCCTTGGTTTTCAGCTGCAAGGTGGCGCCCTGTTTGCCCATGCGCACCGCGCGTACCTTCAGGCTGACCGTGGTTTGCGTGCCTTTCGGCAGTTCCAGGTATTGCGCGCCGACCAGGTTGTCCGCCCAGTCATCGCCGAACGTGGGCTTGAGGATGATTCGTTCGTTGTTGGCGAATTGGTACTGTTGGCCCATCTGGCCGTTGTGCAAGGATTGATCGAGCAGCGCTGCCCGTTGGCTGATCAAGCGCGCTGGCTGGCCGGTCATCCGCCCCAGATAGCGTGCGCTGTCGGCAATGAAACCCTGGCTGGCGTAGCGCCGGCAGACGTGCTGGAAGTCGCACTCGGTGAAGGTGCCTTGACCGTCGTGCTGGCGCAGCAGGCCGTTGGTGTAGGACATGATTTCCCGGCCGCTGGCGTAGTCGCGCAATAACGAACGCCCGGAGAGGGTGCTTGGGACAGGCAAGGCGAAATAGTCGAGTACCGATGCCGTCAGGTCAACGTGCCCGTAGACCCCGCTCTTGAGGGCCGGCAACTGGCTTTGTTCGGGTGCCAGGAGCAGGTTGAAGCCCCAGGCCGAGGCCAGGCGAACGTTTTCCAGTCCGTGGGATTCGTCCGAGGTGACGATGACCAGGGTGTCTTTGAGCGTGCCTTGTTTTTCCAGCCCGCTGAGGAAGTCCGCCACGGCGTCGTCCAGGTAGGCAATCGCGGCCAACTTGGCGGTGGGGTAACGCGCGAGATAGTCCTGGGGCGCCGAATAGGGCTGATGCGTGCCGACCGTGAGCAGGGTGAGCATCCATGGTTGTTTTTGCCGACGCAGTTGCTTCACATAGCCCAGGGCACCTTCGAAATAGGCTTTGTCGTCCATGCCCCAGGCAAATTGCAGGTACGGTTTGTTCTTGAACCAGTTACGCCCAAGGGTTTTGTCGAACCCCATGCGCGGCATGATCTGGTCCTTGGCCATAAACCGCAGGCCGGCCCCTTGCAGGTAGTGGGTGCTAAAGCCGTGATCGCGCAATTGCGCGGGTAGGCACTGCTGGCTGCGTTGCGGGTTGTTTAGCAGCTCGATGCCTTTCGGGGTGCTCGAATCGAGCTTGCTGTAATCGCCGCACAGCATGGCGTACAGGCCGCGAATGGTCTGGTGGCTGTGCAGGACGTAATCAGTTGTGAGCATGCCGCGCTCGGCCCATTCGCTCAGCCGCGGCATCGGCGCTTGCGAATAGCTGCTGTGGATAGCCTTGCGGCTGCCCTCGATATAGGCGCCGGGTATGCCTTCCAGGGTAATGATCAGCACGTTGCGCGCTTTGCCGGGCTGCTCCAGCAGGGGCTTGCCGGTGAGGTCGAGTTGGTTGAGCCCGGCAATGTCCGGTGGCGCGCTCGGCCGGCCGCCGGCCAGCCAGTCTTCCAAGTGCAATTGAGCCGCGTTGAGGCTTTCGGCCAGCAGTTTGTGTGGCAGGTTGAATTGCAGCCATTGGTCGGCTTCGCTCGGGCTGCGGTATTGATAGGCCGCATGCGCGCTGAACAGCAGCAGCGATGGCACTAACCAGGCAACGGAGAGCGCACGCTTTGGCTGCGATTTTTGCCGCCAGCGCAGCAGCAGGTAACCGCCCACGGTGATCGCCAGGGCCAATGCCAGCAGCGGATGGCTCAGGCCGCCACCTTGGGTCGAGTGGCTGACGAACTGGGCGTCGGTCAGATAATGCAAGTCGGCTGGTTCGGGCATCCGCCCAACGGCGACCACCAATTCGGCGGTACTCAAGGTGAAGACGCACCAGATCACGATCAACGGCACGCTGAGCAGCCAGGCGCGATGGTGTAGCAGCACCAGTAAAAGGCTGCCGATGGCCAAGTCGGATAGATAGCCGAAAGGATGTGACCAGCCCAACCCATAACGGCTAGCCAGCGGAATCACGATAAATAGAAAGCCCAGCGCCAGCAGGACGCTAACGGGGTGCTGCAGCCAATGGCTGAAAGGGCGCACACATACTCCTGAGGCAATTGCCATCAATCACCAACGGCAATGCCGAATCCGCCGCGAAAGGCGACCTGACATGATTCTGAAACATGATTGTGCTAACCGCCAGTGGCGAGAGACGAATTGCCTAAAAAACCCATGGGTGCCGGGCAGGGGGCATCGTGGGCGAGTCAGGAGGTGGAGCGGAGGGGAAGCCTAGCGCCTTGCTGAAGCAAACAAAGCGCTGCGCGGCCGGGTGACAGTCGGTTATTTCTTACCGATGGTGATTTGCTTGGTGGTGCCGTAAACCTGACCGCTGACGCCCTTGGCGATTTGTTGAATTTCGCCGCCGGCGTTTAAGAAGGCCGCAATTTGCGCGTCGATCGAGGCGCTAGTTTCTACGGCGGGAGCGGGCTTGGATTTGGTGTTGGATGCTTTTACGCGCATGACGGCCATTAACCTATTTAAAAATTAATTTGGCCGTGCATTGTACCGGAAAGGCTTGACAATTGCTTGATAAATAACGCTTGGCATCTAGTTGTAGGCGTTTTAAACCGCTAGATAATCGGCCGGCCGGGGTGGCTGTTGCCGAGTAAGCCATTGTTTCGTCAGGCTTCAAGGCGTGTGCGGCCGTACATCGGCTGGCGTGGGTGATGCCTTTCCGCTGGTCGGGATCGCTGCTGGTTCCGCCAGCGTGGTGCTGCTACGGGCGCATTGCCGCCGAGAAACCGGGCGTCAACTCGGGTAGAATGCCAGCCTCGAAATGAGGGTAGGGCACCATGGCTGTAATTGGACGAATGAATTGTTTGCAGGTTGTGAAACACACCGACTTTGGCCTGTATTTGGATGGCGGCGCAGATGGCGAAATATTATTGCCCAAGCGTTATATCCCCAGCGATACGCCAAGCGAGGTGGAAGACTGGCTGAATGTATTCATTTATCTGGACAGCGAAGACAAATTAATTGCCACCACGGAAAAACCGAAAGTGCAGGTGGGTGAATTCGCCAGTTTGAAAGTGGTAGATATCAACCGTGTCGGTTTATTCCTCAACTGGGGGCTGCCAAAAGATTTGTTATTGCCGCATTCGGAAGAAAAGCGGCCATTACAAATTGGCGATTACTGCGTTGTGCATGTCTTCCTCGACAAACGCAGCAAGCGCATTACTGCCACAGCCCGGCTCGATCGTTACCTGGACAACGTACCGCCCACCTACCAGGCTGGCCAGGAAGTCGACCTGTTGGTGGCCGAGTCTACCGACATGGGGTTCAAGGCGATTATCAATGGCCGACACTGGGGCCTGATCCATAAGAACGAATTGTTCAAGTTTCTGCGCAGCGGTATGCAGGAGAAGGGCTTCATCAAGGAAGTACGCGCCGACGGCAAAATCAGCTTGAGCTTGCAGCCTGTGGGGCAGGAAGCCGCGAGCAGCCTGGGCGAGCAGATTCTGACCAAGTTGCGTGAAAGCGATGGCGTCCTGCACCTCAACGATAAAAGCTCGCCGGAAGCGATCAGCGCATTGTTTCGCGTCAGCAAAGGCAACTTCAAGAAAGCCATCGGCGGGTTGTACAAACAAGGACGGATTGTGATCCACGAGGATCGCATCGAACTGGCCGGAAAATAACCCGCATACCCTCGCCACGCGGCGTACCAGAGATCTGCATGCGCCTGTTGAGGCGCAGCACGTAGCACCCGTTCAGGTATCAAAAGGCGCTTGAGCAGGTGCACGCTCCATTGAATAATGCGCAGGCATTTCGCCGTTGTAGCTCAGATGGTAGAGCACGTCATTCGTAATGATGGGGTCGGGGGTTCGATTCCTCTCAACGGCACCAATTCTCTTCTACGTCGATTCTCGACGGCACCGCTTGTCCGGGTGATTGAACCGTCATGCCACGCTCATTGCCTGAATTAGCAGGTTTCCCATCGGTGCAGAACAGAGGTCGATATGACGAAATTTGCATGCAGCGTTGCGCTATTGGGCCTGTTGTCGGCTTTGCAGGCATGGGCGGCTGAGCCGCAGGCCGCGCCTCCGACGATTCGCCTGATTCCCCAAGCCTATGTCAGCCCGGGAGCCAGTGGCAGCATTGGTACTTCCCAGCGCTATGAGCGTCATGACCTGTATGGCGGGCAACGGCTGCCAGATCATCTCGGCTCGACGCGCGAGCAAAGCCAGTACGGCAGTCAGTCGCTGGAAACCCGTGGTGGCATTCGCCAAAGCATCGAATACCCCGGCGGCTATGAAGTCCAGCAGTCGCCAGGGCAGGGCAGTTATCGGCGTGAGAGCACTCGCTGATTCTCCGGTAAACCGTTGCTGGTGTTCTGCACCGCCGGTTGGCTCACATGCCCGGGCCAAGCCACCAGCGCAGTGCAAGAAACGCCAACAGACCCAATGGGCCGAACATCAGTGTCAGCACGTAGCAAGGCAGCAGTGCCCAATGGCTGATGCCGGCCAGGGCACCCTCGTCGCGGATATACAAACCGACCATCAAATCGAATGCCAGGATGTGCACCCAGGCAGCCAGCGCCGCGGTGGGTTGGCGCAGCAGGGCGAGGACGCCGCCGAGGCTGAAAAACCCGGGTTTGCCGCTGCCAGGTTCTGGCCGTTGGCGTATGGCCGCGCCTAGCAACCAGGTGTAAATCAGCGCTAGCAGCAGGACCGACAGGCCCAGCACCAGTTCGTCGGTCCATTGCCAGTGCGGCAGGCAGACCAATAGCAGCCAGCCGCCCAGCGCCACCAGTGAGGCCAGTTTGAACAGCGGTTTCAGCAGTGCCATGACTAACCTCGCAGCAGAGTGTGCTGCGAGGTTAGCGGATGTTGATGTGCCCGGCTGGCCTTAGCCGGGCGCTGAATGCCGCGGCATCAGCCAGCGTGAGCCTGGCGTTGCGGCGAATGGCTCAGCCCTGTTTACCCCACAGTTGCTCCAGCCGGTCGTCTCGACCGCAACCGTTGCGGTAGTAGCTGTAGCGCAGCGGATTTTTCTGGTAGTAGTCCTGATGGTATTCCTCGGCCGGGTAAAACGTGGTGCCCGGCAGTATCTCGGTGACAATCGCTTGCTTGAGGCGCCCAGACGCCTGCAGGGCATCCCGGGAGGCTTCGGCCAGGGCCTTTTCTTCGGGCGTACTGTAGAAAATCGCGCTGCGGTATTGCGGGCCACGGTCGCAGAATTGCGCGTTTGGCGTCACCGGATCGATGGTCGGCCAAAAGGCTTCCAGCAACGTGGCGTAGTTGGTCTTGCTGGGATCGTAGTTGACCAGCACTGCTTCGATATGCCCGCTGGTACCCGCCGACACTTGTTCATAACTGGGGTTCGCCAAGCTGCCGCCGATGTAGCCGGAGGTGGTGGCGATCACGCCCGGCACTTTGTCGAAATCCGACTCGGTGCACCAGAAACACCCACCGGCAAACACCGCGACGCCTTGCTCGCCCGGGGCGAGGTTTGTCGGGGTGGCGGGCGGCGTGGATGGAGCCGCTGGGGTTTCCGCCGAAGTCGGCTTGCACGCCGTCAATAGCAGGGCGCAGAGCAGCGTTGCCGTAAGCGATACGCGGTTTGGCCTGGAACGCAGGACGGTCGTCATCGTCAACTCCTCAGTGCGGGCAAGGGTTCGCCCTGGGCAATGAAACGCAGGGCTACACCGTTATTGCACCAGCGCTCGCCGCGCGGTGCTGGACCATCGTCGAACAGATGGCCTTGGTGCCCACCACAGCGCGCGCAATGGTATTCCGTGCGCGGGAAGAACAGCTTGAAGTCGCGCTTGATGCCCGTATGGCCGTCTATCGACTGAGTGAAGCTTGGCCAGCCGGTACCGCTTTCGTACTTGTGTTGGCTGTCGAACAGCGGCAAATAGCAGGCGGCGCAGAGGTAGGTGCCGGCGCGTTTCTCCTGGTTCAACGGGCTGCTGCCTGGGCGTTCGGTGTCTTCTTCGAACAGCACCGCATAGGCTTCGGGGGACAGTTGTTCACGCCAGGCCGCGTGCGGCTTTTGCAGCGGCACAACGGCCGCTGCGCTGCCGGACGATGCGGCATGGCTGCGGCTGGCGTAGCCGCCAAGCACTGGTAAGACTGGCAGCAAGGCGAGGCCTTGGAGTAGGGAGCGTCGTTTCATGGCGGGTCTCTAAGCGAGGGGGCATGCAATAGACACGTTAAGGCCTGGCTTGTTACAGGTCGCGCGTGGAATTGCGCAGAGGATGCCGACGAACATAGCCGCTATGTTGCCGGCGAGCACTGAAAACCGTTTGGCGGCTACCGTACGCTATGCAACACACCTCGCACAGTGACGTTCGCGAAATGCCTGCGGCAGAGGCACTGAATAGGCTGATGCGATACCAGAGATGGCCACTGGAAACAGGCTGGTGCCAGAAACTCGGCAGCAGGCGCGAGTTAGCGAAGTTGTACGGCTAACTACCCCTGCGATGTGCCAGCATTTTGCCGCTCTAGACTTTGGTCGTGAAACGCCTGACGCTTCGACTAAGGTCGTCTGTTGCGCTGTAACCGCCGATTTAGAGTGTCCGCCACCAGCATCCCCTGCTGTGGAGGACTACCATGAGCGACACCATTTACCAGCAGATTGAACAGAATCCGCGTTTTAAAGAATTGGTATCCAAGCGCGAGCGTTTCGCCTGGATACTCTCCGCCATCATGCTTGGCCTGTACCTGGCTTTTATCCTGCTGATCGCCTTCGTGCCCGAGTGGCTCGGCGTGCGCATCACGCCTGAATCAACCACCACCTGGGGTATTCCGCTGGGCGTCGGCTTGATCCTCTCGGCCTTCGTGTTGACTGGGATTTACGTGTACCGCGCCAACGGCGAGTTCGACGACCTCAATCAACTGATTCTCGATGAGGTGCAGAAATGATCGCGCGTCTGCTGAGTGCCATTGGCTTGATGGCCATCACGCCGGCGCTGTGGGCTGCCGGTGCGCTCGAAGGCGAGGTGCAGCGGCAACCGCTGAATACCGCAGCCATCGTGATGTTCCTGGCGTTCGTCGGCGCCACCCTGTGCATCACCTACTGGGCCTCGAAACGCAACACCTCGACCAGCGACTTCTACACCGCTGGCGGCAGCATCTCGGGCTTCCAGAACGGCCTGGCGATTGCCGGTGACTACATGTCGGCCGCGTCCTTTCTGGGTATTTCCGCCCTGGTGTTCACCTCGGGCTACGACGGCCTGATCTACTCCATCGGCTTTCTGGTCGGTTGGCCGGTGATCCTCTTCCTGATCGCCGAACGCCTGCGTAACCTGGGCAAGTACACCTTCGCCGACGTGGCGTCTTACCGCCTTAAACAGAAGGAGATTCGCACCCTGTCTGCCAGCGGCTCGCTGGTCGTGGTGGCCTTCTACCTGATCGCGCAAATGGTCGGCGCCGGCAAGCTGATCGAGCTGCTGTTCGGCCTCGACTACCATGTCGCGGTGATCCTGGTCGGCATCCTGATGGTCATGTACGTGCTGTTCGGCGGCATGCTGGCGACCACCTGGGTGCAGATCATCAAAGCCGTGCTGCTGCTCTCCGGCGCCTCGTTCATGGCGTTGATGGTCATGAAGCACGTCAACTTCGATTTCGGCATGCTGTTCGCCGAAGCCGTGAAAGTGCACGCCAAAGGCGAAGCGATCATGAGCCCCGGCGGTCTGGTGAAAGACCCTATTTCGGCGATTTCCCTCGGCTTGGCGCTGATGTTCGGCACCGCTGGCCTGCCGCATATCCTGATGCGCTTCTTCACTGTTTCGGATGCCAAGGAGGCCCGCAAGTCGGTGTTCTACGCCACCGGTTTCATCGGTTACTTCTATATCCTGACCTTCATCATCGGCTTTGGCGCGATCCTGCTGGTCAGCACCAACCCGATGTTCAAGGACGCCACCGGCGCGTTGCTGGGCGGCAACAACATGGCGGCGGTGCATTTGGCCAACGCGGTGGGCGGTAGCTGGTTCCTCGGCTTCATCTCCGCGGTTGCCTTCGCCACCATCCTTGCGGTCGTGGCTGGTCTGACCCTGGCCGGCGCTTCGGCGGTGTCGCATGACCTCTACGCCAGCGTACTGAAGAAGGGCAAGGCCAACGAGAAGGATGAGCTGCGCGTCTCGAAGATCACCACCGTGGCCCTGGGTGTGCTGGCGATCGGCCTGGGTATTCTGTTCGAGAAGCAGAACATCGCGTTCATGGTCGGCCTGGCGTTCTCGATTGCCGCCAGCTGCAACTTCCCCGTGCTGTTCCTCAGCATGTATTGGAAGAACCTGACTACCCGTGGCGCCATGATCGGCGGCTGGCTCGGCCTGGTTACCGCGGTGACCTTGATGATCCTCGGGCCAACCGTGTGGGTGCAGGTACTCGGCAATGCCGAAGCCATCTTCCCCTACGAGTACCCGGCACTGTTCTCGATGATCGTCGCATTTAGCGGTATCTGGTTCTTCTCGATCACCGACACGTCGCAGTCGGCCGCCGAGGAACGGGCGCGCTTCCTGCCGCAGTTCGTGCGCTCGCAGACCGGCTACGGGGCCAGTGGCGCTGTTGCCCACTGAGCCATGCAGTAGTCACGAACAGGGCAGCCATTGGCTGCCCTTTTTTGTGGCGCTGTGCCAATTACGTGTCGCATGAACCGTCAGGCTTTTGAGGGCGGCCAAGGCCTTCGGCATGGCGGATTGTTCCGCGGGGCTGCATGCCCGCGACGGCAGCATCAATTGACCGGCGAGTTACTCGCCGGGATCGGTGTCTCATCGATGAGAGTGCAGTTGCGCCCGGCGCTTTTGGCTTGATACAGGTGCTGATCGGCCCGCTGTAGCCAGCTTTCCCAGTGTTCACCCGGACGCAGGATGGCACCGCCCATGGACACCGTTACCGGTCCGCCCGGCCCTTTCAGGTTTTGCCCAACCTGGCGTTGCAGGTGCGCAGCCGCTGCCTGCAAGCCGGCTCTATCGGTATTCGGCAGCAGCAGCAGGAACTCTTCGCCGCCGAAGCGAAACAGCCGATCCTCCTTGCGCGAGGCCTGCTTGATCAAGCTGACGAATGCCACCAGCACCTGGTCGCCAGCCTGGTGGCCAAACTTGTCATTGATCAGCTTGAAGTGATCCAGGTCCATCACCAGCACGCCATAGTTATTGCCATGTCGGCGGTGGGTGGACATGGCAATTTTCAATTCTTCGTTCATCGCCCGGCGGTTGCGCGCGCCGGTCAGCGGGTCTTGAATCGCCAGGGTCTGCAGCTGGTCGCGCTGGCTACGCGTGCGGTAGGCGAAGATGCATGTGAGGAGGCTGGCCATCATGCTGGTGACCAGGAATGAGATCATCTGGTAGGTACTCTCGAACACCGACCCCGGCACGATCAGCGCATGACTGACCAGCGCCGTGAGTATCAGCAACGTGGCCACTGCCGCTTTGCCCGGCGACACCATAAAGAAGTTGAAGAGGATCAGCGGGTAGATCCAGAACAGGCCGTTGACCCCCAAGTTGATGGCGATCAGCGTCGAGCCCACGGAGAAAATCGCCGCCAGGTACAGGCCCGGCTTGACCGTGTCGCCGGTGCGCCAGGCGTAGAGCACGGCAAAAACCGTCGACAGCACGATGATGGTATCGGCGATGCTGACCAGGTAGTTGCCTTCTGCCAGGCGGTATATGGCATAGGGCGAGATAGCCAGGACGCCGAATAGACCCATCAAGGTGATGATGGACAGCTGGAAATCGTTACGCAGGCGCTTGAGCAGCCGCGAGGTTTGCATAGACATAGCCGGTACTTTCTAGTTGTTATGGGCTAACAGGCCGTTGAAACGGGCATATCGTCGATGTGCCGCCGTGTTCAAGGGCGTGTTTAGGATGCAGAGCTTTACCCGAACCTGGCAAGGGTAAAAGCTGAGCAAAGTGCCAGCATTTGCGCCAAATAGCCGTGTGAGCCCTCTACCACGCGGTTTTCCGCTGGTCAGGTGACGGCAGGTATGGCGCGTTGACGAACGAGGGCGATCAGCGTCTTGCTGCGTTGGTAGCGTGACAACCGCTCGTTCAGTGCGGCTGGTAGCGCAGTGCAGGGCATAAATCCCTGGTGCCGATAGAACGCGCTCAGTTCGGGGTGGCAAAACAACCAGACCGGCTCGTCGATTGGCGCCAGTGCCTGTGCGATCAGTTGCCGGCCAAGGCCTTGGCGGCGCGCGGCCGGGGCGACGAACAGGCTGGTCAGCCAATACCCGGGCGTCATGGGCCGCAGGCACAGCGCGGCGACAATCTCGCGCTGTTGCGCGACCCACACGCGATCCTGGCGGGCAGTGCGCATGGCTGAGCGCTGCGCTCGGTAGAAGGTGTCTGCCAGCGGTTTCAGGTGCGCGGGGAGTGCGCGAAAGTGCAGGTCGTGCATGCGGCGGGATCAATGAGTTCGAGGGTCAGGTAAATGCCCAGCAGCCGGCGTATGGCCGCCGCTGGGCAGGTGGGTCAGGCGTTAGCGGAGTGACTGCCGAGCAGGGTTTTATCGGCGTGTTTGCCTTTCTTCGCCATGCGCTTTTCTTGCGCGGTTTTCAGTGGTTTTTTCTTCGCCTGTTTCTTTGAATCCATGCCTTTGCTCATGATCGTCACCTCGGTTTACAGAGTGGTTGGGTGCTGTGGTGATCGTAGGGGTTTCTGGGTCACTGCCACCTCCCAAGCTGCATGAGCCTGCATGGATCGAAGTCTACGGCCTATCTTCAAGAATAGCTGGATAGTCACACTGTAAAGGCCGGTTGTGGGCTATTCATCGGCTCGCACTCTGCTGCCGGGGCTCGACTGGTTAACACTTCACTGGAAAATCTGCCGCGGCCGATGACAGCGCCGCATGCCGGTCGCATCATGCGCTCTGGCGCATTCGCCACGGCGATGCCGGCTGTGCCGTCCTCAAGGTTACGAAGAAGCAAGCATGTCCACGACGTTGATTGAACAAGCCCTGGTGTATGCGGCGCAAAGCGTTGCCGGCCAGGTGCGTGAACACAATGAAGACGCGGTGTTGTGCTGCGCCGAGCTGAGACTCTGGGCGGTCGCCGATGGCATGGGCGGTCACCAGTGTGGCGAGGTGGCCAGCGCCTTGGCACTGGAAGCCTTGCAGGGTGCCAGTGCGGCTGGCGAGGGATTAGTCGCCGCCGTGCACGCCGCCAATCACGCGATTCTTGCGGCCGCCGCGCAGGATGGCGAGGGGCGTGGCATGGGCACTACGCTGGTTGCCGCGCACTTCAGCGGTGCCGATTTCGAGATCGCCTGGGTTGGCGACAGCCGTGCCTACCGGGTCAGCGCCGACAACATCACGCGTTTGACCCGCGACCACAGTTGGGTGCAGGCGATGATCGATGCCGGTGAAATGAGTAGCGAGGCCGCGCGCAGTCACCCGCAGCGCAATGTCATCTTGCAGTGCCTGGGGCGCGACGACCAGGCGCTGGATGTTGGCCTGGTCTGCGGCAGCCTGGGCGCGCATGAGTTGCTCTTGCTATGCAGTGACGGGCTGACCGGCGAGCTGAGCGATACGCAGATCCAGCAAGTGTGCAGCAGCGCCGCCACCCTCGACGCGCTGGTCGGCCAACTGATCGCCCTAGCCAATCAGACGGGCGGCAGGGACAATATCTCCTGCATCGTGCTCGGCCGTGCCGCCAGCGCGCCCGCAGTTGCCGTACGCCCGCGCAGCTTCCTCAGCAAGCTGTTGAAACCCTTGAAACCCTAACCACTCGACGTGCGCCGCCCCCTATGAACGAAGGCTTGATTGAGATACCTGGCTACAGCGTGCACGGCCGTTTGGGCAAGGGCGGCATGGCTGAGGTCTACCTGGCTACCCAGCAGTCGTTGCACCGCAAGGTGGCGGTGAAAGTCCTGCTCAGCGCCGACGACGAAGCGTTCAGCCAGCGATTTATCAAGGAAGGCCACATCGTAGCCTCCTTGCATCACCCTTCGATCATCACCATCCATGACATCGACCGGCTCGCCGATGGCCGCTATTACCTGGCCATGGAGTTCGTTCCCGGTGGCGACCTGGCGCAGTACAAAGGCGAGGTATTCGAGGTGCAACGTGCCTTGCGCCTGGTTCGACAGATCGCCAGCGGCCTGGCGGTGGTGCACGACAAGGGGCTGGTACATCGCGATATCAAGCCGGCCAACATTCTTTTCCGCGACGACGCTACGGCGGTGATCACTGATTTTGGCGTGGCCAAGGAAGTGACGCTGGATCACGACCTCACCCAGTTCGGCATCGCCGTTGGCAGCCCGGCCTACAGCAGCCCGGAACAGGCGCAGTGCCAGCCTCTGGATGCGCGCAGCGATATCTACAGCCTCGGCGTGATCCTGCTGGAGATGCTCACCGGCACTAATCCCTACCGCGGGGCCAACTACACGCAGACCGTGATGAACCATGTGCAGATGGACCTGCCGGTTTTGCCGACGCACCTGAGCGGCTACCAATGGTTGCTTGAACGCATGCTGGCGAAGAATCCCGACGAACGCTTCGCCGATTGCCGCGTTCTGCTGGCCAGCCTGGATGAACTGCACGAGCAGGACTCCGACAGCACCCGCATCGCCCCTGCGCTCGTGCTGGGCCTCGCGCGGCCGCGCGCGCCTGCCGGCATCCGCCGCCCCGTGTTGCTCTGGGCATTACTCGGCGTACTGCTGCTCGCGGGCGCGGGTGGTGCGGGCTACTACGGCTACCAGCAGATGCAGATCGCCGATTACCTGGCGCAGGCTGAACAGCGTCTGGGCGAGGGCAAGCTGCTTGAACCGCCACAGGATAATGCCGACTTCTTCTTCCGCCAGGCGTTGCTGCTCGATCAGCACAACGTGCAGGCCCTGGACGGCCTCAATCGCGTGCTCCAGGCGCGTATCAACGGCTACCTGCAACTGGCCGAGCAGCGCATCGGCGAGGAACGGTTATGGCTGCCCGAAGACGACAGCGCGGTGTTCTATTTTCGTCAGGTGCTGGCCTGGGAGCCGGACAACTTGCTCGCTCTGGCGGGGATGAACCGTGTGGCGCAGCGGTTTATCGAACTCAGCGAGCAGGCATATACCCGGCGCGAGTACAGTTTGGCACTGGAGTACATCAAACAGGGGCTTGAGGTAGAACCGGTCAACGAAATCCTGCTAAAACGCTATGACGATCATGAGCGCCGCGTGCGTGTGGCTCAGGCGCCTCGCGCGCCGGCCGGCACGCGCAGCACGGGGAATGCCGCGGCGCGGGAGCCGGGCGCGCAAAACCCGATCAAGCGCCTGTGGAACAACATTTTCAACGATTGACTGCGGCCACTGCGTTGGCCACTGGCGCAGCGTGCGCTGGATTAGCGCCGGGCCGTAGCGGGGCTGCTCATGCAACACGTAATTGCGACATAGCCAAGGTAAACGCCGAACATGCTCAGAATTCACTTCAGCGACAACCGCCAGGCGCCGATCTGGCTGGCCGACGAGCGTTTCACCATCGGCCAGGACAGCCGCAACAGCCTGGTGCTGGCCGATGCCGACATCGGCCCGTTTCATGCGGAGGTTCGCCAGGATCATGGTTTCTATTACCTGACCGACTTTGGCAGCCCGGCCGGCACCTTCGTCAACGACGAACGGATCGGGGCGCGTTACCAGATTCGCGCCAACGACCGTGTGCGCCTGGGCGCGGTCGAGCTGCTGTTTGTCGATCCAGCCAAGAGCAAGGCCAAGGTCGAAACGGCCGCGCGCTGGTTCTTGCAGGTCATCAAGGGTGAGCATGAGGGCAAGAAGTTCCATGTCACCGGGTCGATGACTTTTGGCCGCTCGGTCAAGTGCGAGCTGTGCTTTGGCGACCTGGAGCTGTCGCGTCGGCATTGCGAATTCTTCCTCAAGGACGACGTGCTGGAGGTCAAGGACCTGGCCTCGGCCAATGGCGTGCAGGTCAACCAGCAGAAAGTCAGTACCGCGGTATTGCAGCCGGGCGATCAACTGAAAATGGGTTCGGTAACGTTGCTGGTGATCGGCCCGAAGATCGACGTGGCGCAAGCCGAGGACGAAGACGCCACGGTGTTCATGCGGGCCATCGACCTGCCTAAACCGATCAAGAGCCAGGCCGTGGTCAGCCCGGCGCCAGCCAGCGCCAACCCGCTGCGCACGGCTGGCCAAGCCAACCCCGCGCTGAAAACCAGCGTGCCTGCGGCAGCGCCCGAGACGCGGATCAATCGGCTGTTGCTGGGCGTGCTGGCACTGGTGGTGGTTGCTGCGGCCGCGACGCTGGCGGCCAAGACTCTGCTCTAAGCGGATGCGGCTTGCTCTGCTGTGTGCGTTCAGCTGCGATTGGCGTCCGCTGGCGCCGTTGCTTCGACGTCCTTGATCGCATTGGACATGCGGTGCGCTGGATTCATCAGGGCGCGCCGGATTTTCTCGTAGTCCTCGTATGGCAGGTTGCTACGGCTGAGCATTTCCAGGGCAAATTGCTTGATCTGCGCGTCGCTGTACGGACGCTCGGGCGGCGCGGACTGGGTGGTGCAGCCTGCGAGCAGCAGGCTGAGGGTGGCGAGCATAAGAGCGAGTGAGCGTTTCATCTGAGCACCGGGTGCCAAGGGCTTTAACGGGATGCGCTCAGGCTATTGGACGGCTGGGCAAAGCCGAAATCATTCGCTTCGATAGTGACTATAAGCAGCCTGTCGATCCGGCAGTGCGCCCGCGAGGTGAGATCGCGGGCGCCAAAGGCCGGCACTATGGCGGGTGTGGCGCAGGCTCAGCGCTGGATAGGGCTGGAAAACGCGCTGATCTGACCGAAAGGCGAGCTGTTCATACCGACTTTGACGGCCATCAGTGGCGAGTTATTGAGCCACACATCGTCGATGACGATGGTCTTGCCGACGTCTTCGTTGTCGGCGGCCACCAGCAGGTAGTAGGTGCCATCTTCCGGCGCCTCGCCATCCCAGCCCAGGCTCACCACGCCGACGATCGTCGAGGCACGCGATGGCTTGCTGGCGATCACTGCGCCGTAGGCATCGAGCAATAGCGCACGGGGTTTGAGGGCGAACTTGTTGATGCCCAGGCACGCGTCGTTGCACAGCGAATTGACGTTCAGCGTGTAGCGCTCGCCCTTTTTCAGCTCCAGGGAGAACACCCGGTAGTTGGAGATCGAGCTGCCGAAGTCCATGCGCGGCTCGCCAGCGCTGATCGGCCACTGCGGCGGCAGACCGGGGTTTACCGGCAGGGGGATGACCTCGGCATTGTGGATGGCTTCGAGGTTGCTCTTGGCGATGGGGCTGCTGCCGGTTTGTACGGCGTGCTGGTAGAGCGCCTGCGGCTGGCTAGCGCAGGCGCCGAGTAGCAGGCAGGCGCTGAGGGTGAGTAGCTTATGCAAAGTCAAATTCCTGTGTGGCGACGTCCATGTGTGCATGCTCTGCCTAGGAGCCTCTGGTGACCCGGCAGCCGAGCAGTGTAACTGCTTAGCTCGCTACGGAGTGTGATCAAAGCCCGATGATCGCATCACCCCGCAGCTCGGCTGGCCGCGCATCCCTCCAGTCCTGTCGCTGTCGAGGGCCACCACCACGGCCTGTCAGCCCGACAGGCCAACGTAGACGTTTTGCACGTCGTCATGGGCGTCGATGGCTTCGAGGAAGGCTTCTACTTCTTCCAGTTGCGCGGCGCTCAGGTCACTGATCGGGTTCTTTGGCCGGTAGCCCAGTTGCGCCGATTGCACGGTGAAACCCTGTTCCGGCAACGCGCGGCATACGGCATCGAGGTCCGTCAGTTCGGTGATGAACAGCGTATTGCCTTCCTCGGCAGGCTCGAAATCCTGGGCGCCGGCTTCGATGGCGGCCAGTTCGGGGTCGGCGTCGCCTTCCGGCGTGGCTTCGATCAGGCCGACATGCTCAAAGTCCCAGGCAACCGAGCCGGACGCGCCCATTTGTCCCTTGCGAAACAGCACGCGAATCTCGGCGACGGTGCGGTTAACGTTATCGGTCAGACACTCGACGATCAGCGGCACCTGATGCGGGGCAAAGCCTTCGTAGGTGGTGCGCTCGAACTGCACGTTGTCGCCGAGCAGCCCCGCCCCTTTCTTGATCGCGCGATCCAGGGTGTCTTTGGGCATCGAGGCTTTTTTCGCCTGATGGATGGCCAGGCGCAGCTTGGGATTCATGTCCGGATCGGCGCCATTACGCGCGGCGATCATGATTTCTTTCACCAGCCGGCCGAAAATTTTGCCTTTGGCGTTGGCGGCGGCTTCTCTAGGTTTGGCTTTCCACTGTGCGCCCATGCTGGTTCTCTCGATCGGGTAGCTAAGGAGTCGGGTTGCCTCACCCGCCCGGTGGGGCATTGGCCGGCGGCAATCCGGGATTACGGATTCAGGTTGCGGATTTTAGTCGCTCTGCCACGTCCTGACACCTGCCAATCCTCGCTGCCAGAGTGCGTCGAGGATCGTCCTGCTTGAGCACAATGTTACGCGTTTAGCGCTTGCCCATGGAGCGGCGGGTGCCGTTGGGCGCCGGGCCGATTTTCTTCTCGTGCGCGGATTTATTACCTTTCTGGTTCCAGTGCTGGCCATCGTTCTTGGCGGAGGTGGCCGCGGCGGCTGAAAACAGCGAAGCAAAGCCTGCAGCAGCGGGCTTTTTCGCTGGCGCCGGTTCAGCGGCAGGGTGGTTGTCGAGCGCAGTGGCCTCGGTAGCCTGGGTGGCAGGCGTGTGGTCAGGCGAATGTGTGGTGGTCATGTGAGGTCCGCGGGGTGCCGAGTGGTGGGTCGATAGAGGCAGCAGTATACCTGCCTGGCATGGCCATGCCGCCGATGAGGACGTGCGGCATTGCATATTGAGATAGCGTGGGGTGGGTTACAGGTTGCGCCATATCAGCTGAATGCCGGCCAGCAACATGCCCAGGCGCGCAATGCGGTAGAACCACGTGTGGTTGACCCGCGATTGCAGCCACAGGCCGGTCCACACGCCAATCGGCACAATCGGCGCGAGCATCAGGCTCAGCAGCAGGTTTTCCTCGGTGAACTGCCCCAATGCGCCGTAGGGGATCAGCTTCAGGGCGTTGGTGAGCAGAAAGAACATATTGATGGTGGCCACGTAACGCACCTTGTCCAGCTGTTGCGGCAGCAGGTGCATCATCACTGGTGGACCGCCGGCGTGGGCGACAAAGCTGGTAAAGCCGGCCAGGGTCGACAGCAGGGTGCCGCGGCCTTTGTGCAGTGGGCGTGGCGCCTGGCTGCTGTTCAGCACGCCGAGTAATACGAAGGACACGGCGATCACGCCGATCAGCAAACCAATCAGGTTTTCATTGAGCAATTCGAACGTCAGTGAGCCGATGAGGATGCCGATCAGCGCGCCGGGCATCATCACCTTCAGGTTGGCCGTATCCCATTTGCCGAAGTAGGCCTTCAGCCCGACCACATCGGCCAGGCAGAGGATCGGCAACATGATCGCCACCGCCTGTTTCGGCGTGCTGGCCAACGCCAGCAACGGCACCGCGATACCGCCCAGCGCTCCACCGAACCCACCCTTGGACAGCCCGGTGAGAAACACCGCCGGCAGCGCGAACAGCAGAAAGTCGGACAGGCTCATGGGGGTTACCGCAGCGGCAAAGCGCGCAGGGTAGCAAACACATGCGGTTTGCAGAATGCACGAGCATGCGGCTTTAACAGCGGCTTAATTGGTGGCGATCACATTTTTTTACCCAGCCGCTTATCCCCGTGCATAGACGGCACGGTGCGCTGGTGTGGCGATTGGCTAGGAGAGGGGGGGAATGGAAAAGACCGGCAATCACACCGGTCCTTTCAACTCAGCAGGGCACTGGCGTGCCCCGGAGGCGCTCGCCTGGAGGTTTACCGGCGAGCGCTGAGTGTGGCGGCGGGCAATATCAATCCTGACGGCTGGTAACTTCCAGCAGGTGGTAGCCGAACTGAGTTTTCACCGGGCCCTGCACCACATTGACCGGTGCGCTGAACACCACGGTATCGAATTCTTTAACCATCTGGCCAGGGCCGAACGAGCCGAGGTTGCCGCCGTCGCGGCTGGATGGGCAAGTGGAGTTGTCTTTGGCGATTTGGGCGAAATCAGCGCCGCCTTCGATCGCCGCTTTCAGTTCGTTGCACTTGGCTTCGGAGGCAACCAGGATGTGGCGGGCAGTGGCTTTGGCCATGGGGAATTACTCCTTTCAAAGAAGCTGCAAAGCCTACCGGAATCAGAAAGCTATTCAAGCGCTGGCCATCAGCAATCACCGGGTAGGGCGCGCGGCACAGCTTTAGCCGCTCATCCTGTGCAGGCGAGTCGCGGGGCAACGGATTAACGCGACCTTGTAGGTTGTCTAAAATTGAGCAGGCGGGCGTGCCTGTGCCCGTGCGTTCACTTCAGGAGGTCTTGCCATGAATACCCTGACCATCGAAGGCTGGTGCAAAAGCAGCGGCGACAAAAAGTCCACCCCGATGGGGAGCATCCACTTTCACCTCAATGAACTCGACCATTTGCGTCTGGAGCAGGCCGAAGAGCGTCTGCAGAAGACCCATGAGCCTGAGGTCATGGTCGATGTCGATATGGCCGCGATTGATTTGGTGACCCCGGAGGCGTGCGGGCCGTTATCCGACTGCAAAATACGGGTCTATTTGAGTGCCGGCGATCAGCGCGGCCAGTTCCACCTGGTCGGCCATCGGGCGAGTGACGGCAGCCTGATCTATACCAACGCGGTGATGGTCGATCAGCTGGGTTAGCGCGTATTGCCGACGCGGGGGATGCTCGGCGGCACAGCCGGGGCGTCCTCTGCGTGTTGCCGGGGCGCTAGTTAGAGCCGCGCGCAGGCGTATGCCTGAGACGGCACTCTAGTGTTGCAGCCAGGCTTGTGCTTCCTCTTCTTGAGCTGGATCGAATGCCTTGATCGTCAGCCCTGGAATCAGTGAGCCCTCGATCTCGCTGGCTTTCCTCAGCCATTCCTTGTGGGCAACGACCGCCATGCGCTCGAAGCGCCGAACGAACCGGAACAGTTGAGGGATGCGTGACAACTCGACGGCCACTGCGCCCAGCGTAGGAAACTCGAATGCGCTGATTCGATAAAGCATTCGGCCATGCTCGATGCCTTCGGATGTTTGGCTCAGCTCATCAAGCAGGGCTTTCATGTCATGGCTGTCGAGCTTTCCGGAAAGCGCCAAGTCGATGCGGTTTTCGCCGTTTCGCGTTACCTGGAACATAGCGACTCCTCCACGGGGGATGGAATTCTCACGATACGCCGCTTGTTACGGGCTGTTAAGCCGATTGGCTCGCTACTGCGTGCGGGAGCGCTATGCCGTAGTTATTTGACGACATGCAGGCGCTGGTCGGTGAACACACAGAGCACGCCAGCGCGGTTGTACATCACCTGATGGTTGAAGTCGCAATAGGCCGCCGCCACGCTCAGCGCCCCCTGTTCGCTGATCGGTTGTTCCTGGTCCGGCTTGAACCAGGCCATCTGACCGGGCGTGCAGCGTTCAGCCTGAGGGTCGGTGTTGTAGGTGCACAGACCGCTCTGGTCGATGCGCGGCGCATCATCGAAACAGGCGGACAACGACAGGGCAGCGGTGCTCAACAGGAACAGGCGGACGAGGGTGTGCATGGCGGTATCCCGACGATGGAAGAAAGGCTGCGAAGTTAGTGCCGGGAAAGCCGCGAAGGTTCCGTAGCCGCCAGGTTGATTGCTGCTGAGCCGATACACCCGGTACGCCATATTGCTGCCCAGGCATTGCCCACGCGGGCATGCAGTCCGCATCATGGGCGCAGTCAGGGCGAAGGAGGTTTGCATGGCCGTCAGATCATGCGTTGCAGGTTGTGCTGCGTTGTCGCTGGTATTGCTGGGCACTGCTGCCGTCGGTGCGACCGAAGAGGCGCAGTTGCTTGAGGCGATCAACGCTTACCGCAGCGAGGTGCAGCGCTGTGCCGGGCAGGCGTCCGAGGAGTTGCCACCGCTGGCGGCTGATCCACGCCTGGTACTGCCGATCGCTGCTGGCGGTGAGCTGCAACAGGCGCTGAGTGCGGCGGGCTATCCGATGGTCAACGTGCAGGCGATCAGCCTGTCCGGCCCGCGCGATGCGCCGGCGGCGCTGAAAGTGCTGCAAGAGAGCTTTTGCCAAGTCCTGCTGGACCCGCAGTTCGTCGACGTCGGTGTGAGCCGGCTGGAGCGCGACTGGCGCATCGTGCTGGCGCGACCGCTGTTGGGCGGACGCCTGGGGGACTGGCAGGCAGAAGGGCAAAAGCTGCTCGAACAGGTCAATGCCGTGCGTGCCCAGCCGCGCCAGTGCGGCGCCCAGTCCTTCGCCGCGACGACGCCGCTGGTGTGGAACGCCACGCTGGGCGCGGTGGCCGAAAGCCACAGTCGGGCCATGGCTAACGGCAACTTCTTCGCCCACCGCGACCGCGACGGCCGCACCCCCGGCGACCGTGCGGAGCTGGCGGGCTACAGCGGCCAGCGCGTCGGCGAGAATATCGCCGCCGGGCTGGACGCCGCGCGCAAGGTGGTCGATGGCTGGCTGGCCAGCCCCGGTCACTGCGCCAACCTGATGAACCCGCAATTCAGCGAGCTGGGCGCAGCCTACGCGGTCGACCCGAAAAGCGATGCCGGGATCTACTGGACGACGCTGTTCGGCGCGCCGTAAGCAGGCTACCACCCAGGCCTGTCTGTAGGAGCGGCCACTGTGTCGCCGACCAGGCGAGACAACCCGATTACCGCTTGGTGGGGCAGTCACTGTGTGGTTGCTGCTCTAGCCCTGGCTCTGCGCCGCTTGCCTGCCGCCACAACAGCGACGCGCCATATATTTAACCCAGCACCTGCGCCAGATGCTGCTCGTAGCGCAGGACATCCGCCTCGATGGCCGGACGCTTCATCACGTCGACGCAGAGGAAGGTCGGCAGGGCGTTCATGCCGAGGAACTGGTTGGCTTTGTGGAAGGGGAAGTAGACGGCATCCGCGCCCTTGCCTTCGAAGAAGTCGCTAGGGTCGTCGAAGGCCTGCTGCGGCGCATTCCAGGTCAGCGAGAGCATGTACTGCTTGCCCTGAAGCAGGCCGCCGCTGCCGTACTTCTGCGAAGCATCCGCGCGGGTACGCCCGTCGTTGGCGTAGAGGCTGCCGTGGCCTTCGGTAAACACCTCGTCGAGGTACTTCTTCACTGTCCAGGGCGCGCCCATCCACCAGCCTGGCATCTGATAGACGATCACATCGGCCCAGAGGAATTTTGCCACCTCGGCGGCGATGTCGTAGCCGCTGTCGATATGGGTGTGCTTGAGGTCGAAGCCGGCGCGGTCGAGAAAGGCCAGCGCGGTGTCGTGCAGGGTAGCGTTGTAGCGGCCATCGGAATGGGCGAACTGTTTACCGCCGTTGAGCAGCAGGATCTTCTTCATGGCATGGGCCTCGGTAAATTGATGGCGGCATGCTAGGGCGCGCGGGCGGGTAGAAACAGCCGCTGGCGCGCAAATGACATGTGACTAAAAGGCATGAATACGCTGGGTTTGGCTGTTGTAGGGTAAATAAACACTGACCTGCCAGGAGCCCTCATGGCTGATACCTACGGATTTATCCTGCACGCCCACACCCGGCCGGAAAAAGCCGCCGAGTTCGAGGCGTTGTTCCGCGCTTATGTCGAGCCCAGCCGCGCCGAGGCGGGCTGCATCGCCTACCACATGCTGCGTGACAGACACGACCCGACGCTGTTTATCTTCTATGAGGTCTGGCAGTCGAAGGAGCACCTGGCGGTTCACAGTGCCTTGGCGCATATGCGTCAGTTCCATGAGCAGCGCATGGACTACCTGCGCCGTGATTTCGAGATCCGCGAGATCGAGATGCTCAGCCCCGCGCGCTGACGGCCCGCGTCTGTATGGCTGTTGCCACGCATGATTGTGTCTATGCCACGGCGGCTGCCGGGTCGAGAATGGCCTGATTCCATCGCGCAGGCTCCGCCATGCATATCGCCATCCTCACCTTTGACGGCTTCAACGAACTGGATTCGCTGATTGCCCTGGGCATCCTCAACCGTATCAAGCAGCCGGGCTGGCGCGTGTCCCTGGCGGCGCCGAGCGAAACGGTGACCTCGATGAACGGCGTGAAGCTGCATCGCCAGGCGCGGCTGGATGAGGTCGAAGCATTCGACGCGGTACTCGTCGGCAGCGGCATCAAGACCCGCGAGATCGCCCAGGACGCAGGCGTGATGCAGCTGCTGGCGCGGCTCGATCCCGCCCGTCAACTGATCGGCGCGCAGTGCTCCGGCACTCTGCTGCTGGCCAAGGTGGGTTTGCTGGACGGCATTCCCGGCTGTACCGACCTCACCACCAAGCCTTGGGTGCAGGAGGCCGGCATCGAGGTGCTGGAGCAACCGTTCTTCGCCCGTGGCAATCTGGCCACCGCCGGCGGTTGTCTGGCCTCGATCTATCTCGCCGCCTGGACCCTGGCGCGCCTGGTTGGACGTGAGGCCGCGGCCGAAGCGCTGCACTACGTCGCGCCGGTTGGGGAAAAAGAGGAGTACGTCGCGCGGGCGCTCGGCAATATCGAGCCCTATCTGTAGGCGTGGCCGATGGCCGCGATGCTCTGGTGTGCCTGAGACTTAGCCCGGCGTTAATCTGCCGCAAACCTGTAGGTCCGACCGGGATGCTTTTGCCTTGACGATGGTCACTGTTGCATCAAGCGTCCGCCGAACACGGCTCGCGGCTAAAGCCCCTCAGTAGACCACTACAGTCCGCCAGCTCGCGGTGGGCGGGAGGCGGTGGACAAGCTGGCGCATGTCCACCCTACGGGGTCGCAGGTGTGTTCGGTTTCGGCAGGCGTGGCAGGGCGCCCAGCCCATGGCCGCGAATGACGAGGTGTGCGTAGGGCGGACATGCCGCAGGCTTGTACCCTGACCGAGGCCGTTCAGCGCATCGGCGTACTCAGGTGAACCACTGGTGGGAGGGGCTTTAGCCGCGAGCTGATTGATTCAGCTATGCATCTCTCCGGCTAAATCCCAATCGCGCATCTGCGTTTTTGCCTTTCGTTCTGCCTTCCACAAACCGCCCAGACAAAGCGATCCCCGCATTCCGTCAGAAAGCCGAAGCCGAGTAACAGCCGCAGGGCGAGTATTGCGAGTCAAGAGGTAGTAACTCGCCGCAAGGGCGAAAGATTGGCCGTGCAGATGTGGCGGCTAGCGAGTCGATAAAGT
>TARA_R100001244_G_scaffold4518_9_pt1 | contig 59105 bp, 57 predicted proteins | sample TARA_R100001244 | Tara Oceans TARA_R100001244 (sample SAMEA2621564) | marine metagenome | biome: marine biome (ENVO:00000447); feature: mesopelagic zone (ENVO:00000213); material: "saline water (ENVO:00002010), including plankton (ENVO:xxxxxxxx)" | depth 790 m
CAAGTTACTTTTCAGCACGACCCATAAATTTGTGTTCAACAGTATTAATACGGATACGGTCACCTGTTGAAATATGCTCTGGCACAGAAATATTTAAGCCAGTAGACATACGTGCAGGTTTTGAACGAGCACTTGCAGATGCACCTTTGATAGATGGGTCTGTTTCTTCAACAACAAGTTCAACACTTGACGGTAAATCAAGTCCTACTGGCGCGCCATCAATAACAATGACGTGTACGCCTTGCGTTTCTTCATTAACAAATAAAATTTCTTCGCTAATAGCATCTTTGTTTAAGTTGTAAGGCGTGTAATCTTCATTATCCATGAACACATACTCGTCGCCATCAATGTACGATAGCATTACTTCACGGCGTGTTAAATCAGCCAGCGTTAGCATGTCACTGTCTTTGAATGTTTCGTCAACTTTACCACCGGTTACCACATCGTATAAACGCATACGGTATAAACTACCACCAGCACGACCTTGCGGCACTGAGCGCACAATATCTTTTACAACTAAAACGCGGCCATTGAAGTCAATAGCAGTACCTTTTTTAACATCACTCGCCTTTGGCATGTGTGAATTCCTATTATTTTTTTGATTGGCAGAAACATACCACGAACTGGATTTTGTTCAACTAAAATTACGTTGGTTTTACGCTACATGTTGTATTAGCTTGTAAAATTTTAATTTATACTAAAATACATATAATCAAATGTGAAAAAAACTGCTATGGTAGCTTTACCGAGTATGACTTCAAGGAATGGATCATGGACCAGAAAAAAGTACATGAGTATTTAGTTAAAAAACCACTTGTTCAGGTTACAAAACCATTTGCGCAAGAGGTTGATGTATATAAAGTGAATCATAAAATGTTTGCGACTCTTGCTATTGGCAATGACGGTCAAACTAATGATGATGGTGAGGTTATTTGGTGGCTTAACTTAAAATGCGATCCTGATGAAGCAATATCATTGCGTGATACTTTCCCGGCAGTGATCCCTGGTTACCATATGAATAAACGCTTATGGAACACAGTAATTTTAGACGGCACAATTGCACAAAGTGAAATTGAGAGAATGATTGATAACTCATTTAATTTAGTCGTAGAAAATATGCCAGAAAAAGACCGCAAAGCTATCGCACTTCACTTGTAGCACTTTTTGGGCTAGGCTACTAGCCCATTAAAACCTTAAACCTTAAGCGTATAAATTAAATCGTCGTATAACTTTTCGCCTATTGTATGCACTTTAAAAAGTGTATCGGTATGGGTTAAGCCGCACTTACTAAGCACCTTTTCAGAACCAATATTGCCACGCGTTACGACTGCTTTAAACTGCCTAATACCACATTCTTTCCAAGCCCAATCAATCACAGCTCTTAACGACTCTGTCGCGTAGCCTTTATTAAAATACTCTGGCAATAATAAATAACCAAGCTCTGCGGTTTCTCCGTCATAGGCAAAGCCTGTAACACCCACTGGTTGTTTTGTTTTATTATTAATAATGAGTAAGCACAGTGGATGGCGTGATTTAGTATTCCACTTAGGTAAGCGTATCTCAAAGCGGTTTCTTATCAGTGACTCCATTGGCATATCAAAACAATACTTAAGGACCTGAGGATCGCGATGAAGCGCTAGAAAAAGAGGCCAATCAGACTCTTCTATTTGGTACATGCTCAATCTTTGTGTAAATAATGTCATTAAGCTCCTCATTTAAATATTAAAAATCATAAAAAAACCGCATTTAAATGCGGTTTTTATAAACAGTAGAAACTTTATTCTTTTGTTTCAATCTCTTTAGTAACTTCAGGCTCAGTGACACTTTGCTCTTGTGGCTCAGTGCTTTGTACTTCAGGAACTACAACCTCAACAGTTGCTGCATTATAAAAGGTAGTACCAGAGCTTGCCATTGTTACCAGTGACTCACATGGTGCAAAGTTAGCATCGCTGTTAGCTAATGTAGACATATCAGAGCTTATTTTACTTGCACCTAATTTATCCATATAGCTAAACGGGCCACCTAAAAATGGTGGGAAACCAATACCAAATATTGCACCAATGTCGCCATCACGAGGGCTTGCAATAATTCCATCATCTAAACAGCGTACTGCTTCGTTAAGCATTTTCGATACACATCGCTTAGCAATTTCGCTTTTGTTTAAACGTGGAGCTGGGGTAACACCCAACAGTTCGTAAACTGACTCATCAACCTTTTTGCCTTTTTTGTCGTATTCATAAAAACCACGACCCGACTTACGGCCAAGGCGTTTTGAATCAATCATACGCATAAATGCATCAGGGCCTTTAAAACGCTCACCTAATTCTTTTTCAAGAATTGGAGCAATTTTAGAGCCAATATCAATCCCTACTTCATCAAGTAGAGCCAGCGGTCCTACCGGAAAGCCAAACTCAACAAGCGCTGCATCAATCTTTTCAATTGGCTCACCCGCAAGCATTAAATTAGCAGCTTCATTTAAGTAAGGCGCTAAAATACGGTTTACGTAAAAACCGGCCATGTCTTTTACAACAATTGGCGTTTTACCTTGCTTACGTGCAAAGTTAACAACGCGAGCAATGGTCTCTTTAGATGTACCTTCGTGTGGAATAATTTCCACTAATGGCATTTTTTCTACTGGTGAAAAGTAATGTAAGCCAATTACATTTTCAGGACGAGCTGCCTGCGCTGCAATTTGCGAAATTGGTAATGATGACGTGTTACTAGCAAAAATTGTATTTTCTTGGCATTGCTGCTCTACGTCTGCAACCATACCTTGCTTAAGCGCAAGATCTTCAAACACCGCTTCTATTACTAAATCAATGTGTTTAAAGCCGCTGTAGTCTGTTGTACCTGTAATACGGTTCATTGTTAACTGCATATCAGCTTTAGACATAATACGGCGCTTAAGGCGCTTGTCTAAAATTTTGTAGGTGTAGCTCATTGCATTACTAATGCCCTGCTCTGCTACATCTTTAATACGTACCGGTACTTTAGCTTTAACAGCACTTACATGCGCAATACCTGCGCCCATTAGTCCACCACCTAAAACAGCAGTTTTGCTAATTGCGGGTGCGTCATCATTGCGCCACTCTTTTTTCATTTCAGTGGTTGCAAAGAAAATACCGCGAAGCGCTTTCGATTCGTCACTCATTACAAGTGTTGCAAAGCTTTCAGCTTCTGTTTTATACGCTTTTAGCTCATCAAGCTCTACACTAGCACGCACAGCCTTAATAATAGCGAGTGGTGCTGGGTAGTGCCCGCCCGTTTTTTTAAGTACGTTTTCTTTAGCTTTTTTAAAGATAAAGTTACGACCAAACGGGTTTGACTCTAGTAATTTACTAATATTGTCGAGCTTTGGCTCTTTTGCTTGTGGCTTTTTCTTAGTCGCAAATTCTTTTGCAACTTTTAACAGCACACTGTGCGGTACGCAATCATCAAGCACGCCTGCTTTTTTAGCTTGCTTAGGGCGAATTTGTTTACCTGTTAGCATCCACTCTAGTGCTTTTTGAATACCAACAATTTTAGTTAAACGCTGCGTGCCGCCGCCACCTGGTAGTAAACCAAGTTGCACTTCTGGTAAGCCAATTTTTGTTAAATCGCTGTCGGTACCAACACGGTAGTCACACGCTAAAGCAAACTCTAAACCACCACCTAATGCAGCGCCATGAATCGCACTTACTGTAGTGTATGGCAGTTTTGTCATATCAAAAAATGCTTGATGACATAGTTCGCTAATAGCTAAAGCATCATCACGCTTTTGAACGCTATCGAGCATTTTTACATCGGCGCCCGCGATAAAGTTATCGCTTTTTCCGCTTATAAATACCATGCCTTTTACATTTTGCGACTTAGCGTCTTCTAATAATGCTTTTAAGTCATCGGCAAAACTACTGCGCAGGGTATTCATTTTCTCCCCTGGCACATCAATCGTTACTACGGCAATTTTGTTTTCATCTACCGCTAAATTAAATACTGAATCAGTCATTACGCGCTCTCCAATACAAAGGCTGCACCTAAACCACCAGCAGCACACGCTGTTGTTAATGCCAAACCGCCACCACGACGTTTAAGCTCGTGTAAGCTTTGCGTAATTAAGCGTGCACCTGTTGCTGCAAATGGGTGACCATATGCTAAAGAGCCGCCGTTAACGTTAAACTTATCCATGTTAATTTCGCCAATTGCTTTGCTGCGACCTAAATGCTCTTGTGCAAATTTGTCTGAGGCAAACATTTTCATATTGGCAAGTGTTTGCGATGCAAACGCTTCGTGCATTTCAATTAAATCTAAATCAGCAAGCGTAATACCCGCTCTATCTAGTGCAATAGGCGTTGAATGAGCTGGGCCCATTAACATGTCTTTTTCTACGCCAATTGCCGAAAATGCAAAGCTACGTACGTAACCTAGTATTTCATAGCCAAGTGCTTTTGCTTTGCTTTCGCTCATCATAAGTACGGCCGCTGCACCATCAGTCAATGGTGTTGCATTTGCAGCGGTAACAGTACCGTGCTGACGGTCAAAAACAGGTTTAAGCTTGGCGTAGCCTTCAACCGTTGAGTTTTTACGAATGTTGTTATCTTCTGAAATAAAGCTTTTATATGGCGGTAAATGCGCCGTCATTACTTCATCTTTTAACTTTCCATCAGCCCATGCTTGCGTTGCAAGTGAGTGAGAACGATGCGCTAACGCATCTTGATCTTCACGGCTAATGTTGTGTGTTTTAGCCATTTGCTCAGCAGTTTGCCCCATTGAAAGGCCTGTTGAGTACTCTGCAACTGCAGGAGGCACTGGTAATAAGTCTTTTAAACGCAGTTTTGAAAATATTTTTAAACGTTGACCAAGCGTACGCGCTTTATTTAAATCAACTAAGCTGCCTGCTAGCTTTTTACTTACACCAATTGGCAATACTGATGACGAATCTGCGCCACCTGCAATACCTACACTTACAGATCCCGCCATAATAGACTCAGCTACATTAGCAATAGCCTGAAAGCTGGTAGCACATGCGCGCGATACAGAATATGCATCAACCGATACTGGCATACCTGTACCCAATACAATTTCACGTGCAATATTTGGCGCTTCTGGCATTTGTACTACTTGACCAAATACAAGTTGATCAATTTCTGACTTATTGAAATTTAATCGTTCAAGCATTTCGTTAACCACCAATTTACCCATATCAAGTGCTGGTACATGGTGAAACGCTGTTGCTTGTTTTGCAAAAGGTGTACGTAAGCCGCTAACGATGGCAATACGGTCGCCCTTTGGTGTTTTTAGTATGTTTTGCTCAGACATTTATGCTCTCCCGCTGACAGGTCTGACCTGTTTGTTTTCCTCGATTCTAAACAACCCGTGCCCTAAAGCCAATAGATAAACACAAATTTATATAAACAGTGTTTAATTACGACTATCACAATAGGCTTTTTTAGACGCATTTACAAAGTTTTGTGGTACGCTAAAAATCGTTAAAAAATAACGAACTATTTTAAAAAATACAGTCTAACTCTTGAGTTACCCAATTATAAACCTTATAAATAGGTCAGTATTTATCACCTAACACCATTAGGTACAAACCCAGCTGACGAGGACAGTCCACTTATTATGGCAGCTAACGCATTTTCACAATTAAAAACGTACTTAGATACACAAATCATTGGCCAGCCAGAGCTTACACAAGCGCTACTTATTGCTATTTTAGCTGATGGTCACTTATTAGTAGAAGGCCCTCCTGGGCTTGCAAAAACACGTGCAGTTAATGCACTTGCTAAAGGCATTGAAGGCTCATTTCAGCGCGTACAGTTTACGCCAGATTTATTACCAGCTGATGTAACAGGTACCGATATTTACCGCCAACAAACTAGCGAGTTTGTATTTGAAAAAGGCCCTCTTTTTCACAACCTAATTTTAGCTGACGAAATTAATCGTGCACCAGCCAAAGTACAATCAGCACTATTAGAAGCCATGGCAGAGCGACAAGTTACCGTGGGTAAAAATACCTATCCGCTTAGCGAACTGTTTTTAGTTATGGCAACGCAAAACCCGCTAGAGCAAGAAGGGACTTACCCGTTACCAGAAGCCCAGCTGGATCGCTTTTTACTGCACCTAAGTATTGGCTACCCTGGCGCAGAGCATGAGCTTGATATACTGCGTTTAACACGCGGCGAAGCGCTTAATGAACAACAACCGGTAATGCAAAAAATTAGTCAAAGCGACTTATTTGCAGCGCGTAAAGAAATATTAGGCCTTTATTTAGCAGAGCCACTTGAGCAATATTTAGTACAACTTATTATTGCTACCCGTGAAGGCGCTAAATTAGACGCGCAACTAGGTAGCTGGATTGAGTTTGGTGCAAGTCCGCGTGCAACAATAGCACTTGATAAATGTGCTCGTGCTCATGCATGGCTTCAAGGCCGTGACTTTGTAGCACCTGATGATATTCAAGCTGTTGTGCATAACGTACTGCGTCATCGCATTATCTTAAGTTACGAAGCCCAAGCCGATGGCATTACTAAAGATCAAGTAATAAGCCGTATAGTTGAACTTGTAGCCGTACCATAAGTTATGCAAAAACAATTAGAAACCCAAGCATGGCTCAAACAGAGCCATAGCCACGGTGTTAATTTAGCACTCAAAGAGCTGATGTATTACAAAGCCAAAGCGCAATTGCTTGAACTTGCCCCTAAGGTAAAAATAAAAAATACCTTAACAGGACAATACCTTGCACCGCACAAAGGCCGAGGAATGGAATTTGCCGAAGTGCGACATTATCAGCAAGGTGACGATATTCGCTCTATTGATTGGCGAGTTACTGCGCGTACCGGCGAGACTCACACAAAGCTCTTTCAAGAAGAAAAAGAGCGCCCTGTGTTTGTGTTCACTGATTTTTCAAACTCAATGCTGTTTGGCTCAAAGTTACTGTTAAAGTCGGTGCAAGCTGCGCATATAAGCGCTCTTGTTGCATGGTCGGCGTGTCAGCGCGGCGATAGAATTGGCGGTATTGTGTTTAATCAGCATTCGCATTTAGAGCTAAAACCCAGCGCCCGTGAAAAAGCCGTGCTTAAGCTTTGTCATAATTTATGCGACAACCACCAGCAAGCGCTTAACAATATTGATAAAACAGCCACTAACAACTTTAGCGATAACCTAAAGCGCCTTAACCATTTAGCAAAACCAGGCAGCTTAGTGTATTTAGTGTCTGATTTTAATGCTCTGGATGATGCCAGCTTTAAGCAACTTGAAATATTAAGCCGCCACTGCGAGCTGATTGGTTGCCACATAAGCGATCCGTTTGAGCATCAGTTACCTGCGTTTAAGCAAGCCGTTACGGTTAATGCAAATGGTCAGGACTTTGCCCTACCATTAATGGATAACAGCTTTAGAGAGCGTTTTGCTAAAAATGCTGAGCAAGCATTTAGCGCACGCTTTAATCGCCTAACTAAATCGGGTCTTAATTTAATATCATTCAATGCAGCAACCCCGCTTGAGCTGCAATTAGTGAGAAAATAACCATGCAAACCAATCCACTCGATGGCCTGCACGATATAATAGCGCCAAGCCAAGTTAATTGGTGGCCACTCGCCCCTGCTTGGTGGGTTATTATTGCACTGCTGTTTTTAGCACTGTGCGCAGCTATTTATATATTTTATAAAAAACATAAATTTAAAAAGCCTAAACGCTTCGCAATACAATTGAGCCAAAGTGAGCAAAACCCTCAGCAACTGCATATTATTTTAAAACGTTTAGTGATTGAATATTACGACAAGCGACTTGCTGCGCAATCTACCTCTAAATGGTGCACAACACTTAATATACTCACCGGTTTAAGCTTTACAGAACAAGAAATACTAAGCTTGTATAACCCCAACCAAAAAGATATAACACTGTGCGAAAAATTTCGCCAAGGTATTAAGCAATTTAAAATAAAGGAGTCAGTAAATGTTTGAATTTAGCTGGCCATGGTTATTTTTATTACTACCCTTGCCTTTGTTACTTTTACTATTAAAACCCGCTGCAAGTAATGTCAGTACGCGTTTACGTATACCCAGTTTTGCAAAGCACAATTTAACCAGCCAAAGCATTGAGCCACACGCACGACGTTTAAATCCCCTCGAATGGATAATTTGGTTATTACTTGTTACTGCCGCTGCTAATCCAACATGGTTAGATGAGCCAATCTCATTACCAAATGAAGGACGCGATATAATGTTAGCAGTTGACTTATCAGGCTCGATGACCGAACAAGACATGGCTTATAATGGCCAATATGTTGACCGCCTTACCATGGTAAAAGCTGTACTCAGTGATTTTATAGAACAGCGTCAAGGCGACAGGCTTGGGCTGATATTATTTGGCGACACCGCGTTTTTACAAACCCCGCTCACCCGCGACGTTAAAACAGTAAGTAAAATGCTCAGCGAAGCGCAAATTGGTTTAGTGGGGCGCGCAACAGCCATTGGTGATGCATTGGGTCTTTCGGTAAAACGCTTTGCCAATAAAGATGAAAGTAACCGTATTGTGGTGCTATTAACCGACGGACAAAATACCGCTGGTAATTTAAACCCAGAAGATGCCCTACTGCTAGCTCGCGAAGAAGGGATTAAAGTGTACACCATTGGTGTTGGCTCAGATAATCCGCGCGGCTTTAGTCTCTTTAATGTGGGAGGCTCTAGTGGCAGTAATTTAGATGAAAGCTTACTTAAAAAGATTGCCGAGCAAACTGGCGGATTATACTTTAGAGCCAAAGATGTAGCAGGCCTTCAACAAATTTACGCAGAGCTTGATAAGCTTGAACCTATTAGCGCTGATGAACAAACATTTCGCCCACAAAGCTCATTATTTTACTACCCATTACTTATCGCTATTTTACTGATTAGCTCAAAAGTAATGCTTAGTACACTGCGTGCATTAAAGGAGCCTAACTAATGGATTTTGAATTTATTCGCCCCGCTCTTTTATGGTTACTCATACCTGCTGTGGCATTATTTTTTGTTGCCTTAATTAAGCATAAAAAAACGACTAGTGAGCAGCTAATTGCACCTCATTTAGCACAATTTATAATGAGCGAAGCAAATACTAAAGCCAGCCAGCCACTTTGGTTAGTTGCTTTGTTTTGCAGCCTTGGCATTTTATTTAGTGCAGGGCCTAGTTTTGAGAAAAAACAAGTTCCTGTATTTCAAAGTAAAAGTGCCCGTGTAATTGTTATGGATATGTCGTACTCAATGTACAGCACCGATATTTTGCCAAATCGTTTAATGCAATCACGCTTTAAAGCGCTTGATATGATTGAGCTATTTAAAGAAGGCGATACCGCGCTTGTTGCTTACGCAGGCACGGCCTATGTAATTTCACCACTAACAAACGATGCCACAACACTCAGTAATTTAATTCCAAGCTTAAGCCCTGAAATAATGCCAGACAAAGGCTCAAACGTTTTAGCGGGTCTTGATATGGCCAAAGAGCTATTAACGCAAGCGGGTTATATTGATGGCGACATTATTTTAGTGACCGACGGTATTGACCAACAAGAACAAAGCGACGTGAGTAGCTTTACCAGTAACACCCAATATAGATTAAATATATACGGTGTAGGTACCGCTCAAGGCGCACCAATTAAGTTACCTGAAGGCGGCTTTTTGAAAGACAGATACGGCCAAATTGTAGTACCTACAATTAATGCCTCTCAGCTTAAAAATTTAGCATCAAGCAGCGGTGGTAAATTTGCTAGTTACCAACCTAGCAATAACGACATAAATACGTTTGCCCCAAATGCGCAGAGTGAATTATTGAAAGACGAAAAACAAAGCCATGCGCTTTGGCGAATAGATGCAGGTATTTACGGACTCTTGTTATTACTGCCATTTGGTTTGTATTTATTTAGACGCGCTGCCTTGTTAGGCGCATTTTTAGCTTTTGGTTTTTTACCGCAGCAAAATGCGTATGCCGTAGAGCTCCCTACTCTTTTGCAAAATGCAGATCAACGTGCATTAGAGGCTTACAATAATAAAGAATACGATGCAGCAACACAGGCGCAATCGAGTGAGTTAAAAGGCGCGGCGCTTTACCAGCAAGGTAATTTTGATGCTGCACTTAATGAGTTTAGTAATGATAAGTCGGCTACCGGTTTATACAACTACGGTAATGCCCTTGCCAAAGCTGGTAAACTTGAGGACGCAATTGAGGCGTACAAACAAGCCCAAAGCTTACAAGATAACTTTACGCAAGCAGCCGATAACCAAGCCTTAGTTGAGCAATTACTAAATCAACAAGAGCAACAAAACCAGCAAGATCAGCAAAGCGACGGCGACGACTCTCAAGACCAAGATGATAGTCAGAAAAAAGATGAGCAAAACCAAGGGCAAAATTCTGATGAGTCAAAACAGGATCAGCAACAAAATGGTGATAAAAGCGATTCTGAAAAAGGCGAAAACGAAAGTCAAAGTTCAAGCGATGAAAAATCTGATAAAGAGTCTGAACAATCAAAAGATCAACAAGGTGAGCCTGGCGAGCAATCAGATAAGCAAAATGAACCTGATATGCAAGCCCAGCCACAAAGCGAACAAGGGCAAAATAAAGACGCTGACCAGCCTAAAGAGGATGAGCAGCAACAAAGTAAGCCACAAGCAATAAGTGAGCAACCTGCCACTGATGAGCAAAAACAAAATGCTCAGCAACAAGCGATGCAAGCCCAAGCAAGTGAGCTCACTAATGAAGAAAAAGAAAAAGCACAACAGCTTAATCAACTACTTAGAAAAGTCCCGGACGATCCGGCTATTTTATTACGGAATAAAATGCAATTAGAAGCCCAAAAAAGACAATATAAACGTCGCCCTACAGGAGTCGAAAAATCATGGTAATGCGATTATTTTGCTGTTTATTGCTATTAAGTGCGATGCCTTCGTGGGCTGCCACCAAATTAGAAGCCAGCGTAGATAAAAACCCTGTATTAGCGGGTGAGTTTTTTATGCTTAATATATCGGTAGACGATACAGTTAAAGGCGAGCAACCTGACACCTCATCGCTGTTAAAAGATTTTGTTGTAGGCCCGACGAGCTTAAGCTCTCGTACCAACATTATTAATGGCAGCATTAATAAACAAACTACGTGGTCAGTTAAACTAATGACCCGTACAGAGGGTGATTACACGATTCCGGCATTTAGCGTTGCAGGGTTAACCTCACAACCTATTAAATTAAAAGTGGCAAAACGCTCAGTTGATGCAGATAAAAATAACGAAATATTTTTAAAAACGTCACTCTCGAGTAATTCATTATTTGTGCAAGAAGCCGGTGTTTACACTGTTAAGCTCTACCTTGCCAAAGAACTGCTTGATGGCAGCTTAAGCACACCAAGTATGGAAGATGCTCAGCTAACCCAATTAGGTAAACAAACTGAGAGTTATGAGTTGGTTGATGGCAAACGCTACCTTGTTATTACTCGTGAGTATTTGATTCAGCCACAAAAAAGTGGTGCCTACACGATTGCAGGCCCCGCTTTTCAAGGGCGAGTACAGCAAAATTACCGTCAATTAGAAGTGTCCGCTCTTGGCGATGATCAGCAAGTAGAAATAAAACCAATCCCGAGTGATTATAAAGGCGCATGGTTACCAAGCGAATTGGTTAACCTTGATGAAGAATGGCAACCTAACGACAACACAGTAGAAGTAGGTACGCCTATAACACGTACTATTACGCTTACCGCGCTTGGAGTTACAAAAGAGCAATTACCTGAAATCTCTATGCCTACTATTGATGGCATACGCAGCTATCCTGATAAAAAAGAAAATAACAATGCAGTGCGAGACGGACGCGTTGTATCGCAACAAACGGCATCATATGCCTTACTGCCGCAAAAACCAGGTACTTATACTTTGCCTGAAATAAAGCTGCCTTGGTTTAATACCAAAATGAACCGTATTAGTGTAGCTACATTACCAAAGCGTACTATTACAGTAACGCCAAGTACTACCGCGCCTAATACAGCCATAGCAAACCCACAACCCAGCACAAATAATTCACCTACTCTTGAAAATATTTCGAATCAAGCAACTGGCACACAACCTATTGAAACTAAAAGTGATACTCCTCTTTGGTTAATAGTTGTTGCCGCTTTAGGGTATATTTTATGGATTGGTACTGTAATTTTTTACTTAATAAGCCGTTCTACTAAAAATACGACTGAAAAATTACAGCTAAACACCCGTGGTACTTCTCAGCCAAGCTTAAATGAGCTTAAAGCATTAGCTAAAACACACGATGTGAAAGCCTTTTACACCGCATTAAATAACTTTTCTGTAAAGGTGACCCATAAAAATGTTGGCGCGATTGATGAGCTCTGCATCCGTGTAAACAGCAGCGAGCTTAATGGTCTCATTAGCCAATTGCAGGCACAACTTTACAGTAGTAAAGGCGCAAACACGGATCTTAATGCTATTATTAAAATTCTTGAGAACTATCAAACTCAGGCATCAAAGTCGCAACAAGCTGTATTAAAAGACCTTTATGATTAATAACTACGAACCTCAGGTCTTTTTTTGCAATAACTAATAATTTTTAATTAAAAAAGTGCTTATGCTTGGAAAGAAAAAATCAAACAATCAGGTCTTAATCGATATGGCAGAGAAACAAAAGCGTTATGAAGCCTTGGTCCACGTTTACAATAAAGAGCTTTATCGCTTTGCTTATTGGTTATGCCGTGATCCGCACATAGCAGATGATTTAGTACAGGAGACGTTTTTACGCGCATGGCGTTCACTCGACTCTTTACTTGATCAAAAGGCAGCTAAACCCTGGCTGCTTACTATATTACGAAGAGAAAACGCACGCCGATTTGAACGTAAACAGTTTGATTACAGCGACGTAGAAAACGATACGCTTGTTGATGAAACCAGCCATTCATTAGACGATGAAATGGAACAAACGGTAATTCAACGCCAGATTGCACTGCTATCTGATGAATACCGAGAACCATTATTACTGCAAGTTGTAATGGGCTGCTCTGGTGAAGAGATTGCAGGCATACTTAATTTAAATAAAAACACGGTAATGACTCGTTTATACCGTGCCAGAAATCAACTTAAAGAGGCTTTAAGCCGTGATGATGAACAACTTAAAGGGGCATCAAAATAATGGATGAACTTGAGTTTCGTCGCCGCACTATTGCGCAGCCAAACGATATTGACAAGGAGCTTATGGAGTTTGCTGACAATAACCCAGAGCGACAAAGTTTTATTAACGATATGAAAGATTTTGATAAATTCATTCAAGATTCTTTAGATATACCTGTGCCTGAAAATCTTGCAGACCGCATTCTTTTAAACACATCGTTAAAAGAAAAAGCACTCCAAGAAGAACAAGCAACAGGCAAAAACGTGGTTGATGCTCGATCGCGTTTTAAGTTTGATCGTGTACATCTTGCGTTAGCAGCGTCTTTTGTAGTGGCGATTAGTGCCTTCTTTTTTAGTACAGAGCAAAATATTGCACACGAAGCGGGTGAGCATGCTCTTGCCCATGTGTACTACGAAATTAATGCGCTTGATAAAAAAGACCCCATTAGCCTACAAAGCGTTAACGACAAGCTTGCAGTATTAGGTGGTCATCTTGATGAACTTCCTGGCGCTGTAACTTATGCCATGTTTTGTGATTTTAAAGGCGAAAAAGGACTGCATTTAATATTTGAGTCTGACTTTGGTCCAATGACAGTATTTATAGTGCCTTCTGAAAATAAATCATTCGGTTTTGGGGATGACAACTTCCGTGATGAACGCTTTGAAGGTCACATTAATCGTGGCTCACAAGCTGATACTATTTTAGTGGCAAGTCTTGGAGCACCTCTAGATACATATAACGAACGCGTTACTGGCGCTATTCGTTGGCTTTAAAATAGACAAATTTACCGCTTAGTTTCTACTGAGCGGTTTTTTTATTAAATACCCTCTAATAAACCCTCCCTTTTATACCCAAAACCTCTGATTTTTAAAGTAATTAATTAAATTCCTTAAGAAAGTAAATTATAATCGCGGCTCGATTTTAATTAGGGAATTTCATGAAGAACATCATCGTTATTTTTTCATTATTGGCATTATTATGTACTGCCAGTTTTGATGCACACGCACGTAAAAAGTTTGGCAGTAGTAAACGCGGACAGACACCTGCAACACAACAAACAGCGCAAAAACAACAAACAGATACAACAACACCTAACGCTGCACCTAAAGCTACATCAAATAAAAAAGGCATTATGGCTGGCGTTTTTGGGGGGCTTTTAGCGGGTGGCTTAATTGCAGCAATGTTAGGCGACGATTTTGAAGGTTTTCAGCTATTAGAAATGATTTTATTAGCTGGCGGACTCTTTATTTTATTTAAGCTAGTAACGGGCTTTTTACGTGCTAATCGTGCCCCACAACTTGCCAGTGCAAGTACAAGTGCTCAGCAAAATGCTTTTAAACAAGCACCTATCGAGCAACCAACAAGTACAGGCTTTGCAAGCAATACACCACAAGGTGAAAGTGTGCCTTTTAATTTACCACCTAACTTTGACGTTAATGGCTTTTTGCAAGGTGCCCGTAGTCATTACCATACGCTACAAACTGCATGGAACAATGCCGATTACACCACAATGGCTGAATACTTAAGCCCTGCACTTGTTGCCGAGTTTAAAGCTGAACGTGAAGCTATACAAAGCGTAGAAACAGAAGTGATGTTTATTGATGCCGAACTTGTGCGCGCAGATACAAACGCGCAATCGTGGCAGGTTAGTGTTCGCTTTAAAGGTAAGTACCGTGATTTAGGCGATAAAAAAGAAGAGCCTATTTTAGAAATTTGGCACTTAGAGCGTCTAATTTCAGACGACGCTCCATGGCTAATAGTGGGTGTTGAAGATTTAATTGATACTCAATAATTTTGTATTGTTTAAAGCACCGCGCTTTTAGCGCGGTGTTTTTTATTTAAAAAACAATCGATTTTCCACGTCCTGATGCTTCAGAAGCGGCATCTAATTGGCCCTCTTTATTAATAATAACGTGTAAATCACCAAAGTGATTCTCATCTATGGTGTAACCCATTTTTGTAAGCTCTGCTTTTACGCTATCGGTTAAACCTATGTGTGTTCTAATTATATTTTTAGGCCACAGTTGATGATGAAAACGAGGGCTATTTACAACCTGCTCTGCAGTCATATCAAACTCTACCGCATTTAAGATAGATTCGTACACAGAACTAATAATGGTTGTGCCACCAGGCGAGCCTGTCACCATTTTAACCGTGTTGTCTTTAAGGAGTATTGTAGGCGTCATAGAGCTAAGCATACGCTTGTGCGGCTGTATTTCGTTAGCTTTGCCGCCTATTGCACCAAACACATTCATAACGCCTGGTTTGGCACTAAAATCGTCCATTTCATCATTTAAAATAAACCCTGCACCTTCAACAACTACACCGCTACCAAACCCTAAGTTTATTGTGGTGGTATTTGCGACAGCGTTACCCATTTTATCAACGATTGAAAAATGTGTAGTTTGCTCACTTTCTTTGAGTCCCGGTTTAATATTTTCGGTAGTAGAGATAGCGGTTAACGAAATGCCATTACTGCGCTCTTTGAGGTAGTTAATATTAGTTAATGCGTTGACTGGTACATCAAAAAAATCAGGATCGCCTAAATACTCCGCCCTATCTGCAAATACACGTTTACCTATTTCAGAAAGTAAGTGCACATACTGAGTCGAGTTATGCGCTAAGCCTGCATTTGGTTTTTGTAACTCATACATTTTGAGCCACTGTAAAATAGCAATACCACCTGAACTCGGCGGTGGCGAAGTAAGTACTTCATAATCATTCCAACTCGCTTTAATAGGTGTACGTGATTTAGCGGTGTAACCTTTTAAATCATCTTGATTAATTATACCGCCATGTTGGTGCATAAATTTAGCAATAATATTTGCAGTTTCGCCTTTATAAAACCCATCTTGGCCGTTATCACGGATACGCTTTAGCGTCGCCGCTAACTCGGGTTGCTTAAATACTTTATTAGCTTTTACATCAGCAAAGTATTTTTCGAAGTTTACATTTATTTTTTGCTCTTTTAGATGGGCTATATAATTGCTCACACCTTTTGCTAACTTAGGCGGAACTACAAACCCTTGCTCAGCCAACGTTACAGCAGGCTGTACTAGTGCCTCCCATTTTAAAGTGCCATGTTTTTGATGGGCAAGCCACATACCCGCTACACTGCCAGGTACACCGCTTGCATGAATACCATATATTGATTTGTTTGCAATAACATTGCCTTGCTCATCTAAATACATATCACGATGAGCCGCTGTTGGCGCTGTTTCGCGATAATCTATAAAATCGCCCTTGCCATCTTTTTGAATAAGCATAAATCCCCCGCCGCCAATATTGCCGGCTTCAGGAAGCGTTACTGCAAGTACAAATTGTGCCGTAATAGCCGCATCAACAGCATTACCACCTTGCTCTAATATACTTTTAGCAGCATCGGCACTGAACGAGTCAGGCATTGCTACCGCGCTTTGCGATAAAGGCTGCGCTAAAACACTAAAAGCAGCGAACTGTAAAACCAGCACACTTTTGACAATTAATTTACTTGGTGAAAAAAGCAATCCCATACAACATCCTTAATTTATTATTTTTTAGTTACGCATTCTTATTAATGCACGTCACTTAAGGACAGGTCAATATTTATACTGTTGATATTTAATCATCTTTAAACATTTTTTGAATAAAGCACCGCAGGTAAGCCGCCTTGCTCGTCTGTATGTGTATAATTTTTTATAAATTGCAGACCTAGCTTTTTCATTATGTTTATAGAGGCCGTATTATCTTTTAGTGCCGTTGCACTTATCGCCTTAACGTCATCTTGCTTTATAAGTTCATCACATAATGCTAAAGCCGCCTCGGTTGCATAACCATGCCCCCAACTTGCTTGCTTAAAGCGCCAGCCTATTTCAATATCACTGTAGTTTGGTGCATCAGTAAAAAAGCACATAGGCCTTATTAATACCCAACCTATAAATGTATTGGTTTGCTTTATAGTGATACTCCACAGCCCCCAGCCTTTTAGATCATTTCGATATGCGAGCATACGAGGCACACCCTCATTTTTTATTTGCTCTAAAGAGGTAGGTTCACCTCGTGTTAAATACTGCATTACAGCTGGGTCTTGGTCGAGTTCAAATAGTTGAGGCCAATCATGCTCATTCATTAATTTAAAATTTAATCGTTTTGTTACGGGGGCGTTCATTTTCATTATTGTATAGTCTGCCTCGAATTAATTATCAGTCTCTAAAGGAGATAGCACATGAATAAATTAGCAGGTTTAGCTTTATTAGGCACTTTAATTACATTAACTGGTTGTGAAGATGCCAACGAAGTAAAAGAAGATACAAAAGATAAAAGCGCACAAATGCAAGAAAAGCTTGGTGATGCATGGAACGACGTTAAAGAGACAACTAACGATCTTAAAAATGACGAGTCTTTAAACGAGCTATTAGAGCAAAGTAAAGCAATGGGCTTAGACATGTACGACGACGGCAAAGAGATTGCGGTTGACGCATGGATTAAAAGCAAAGAAGCTGCTGGCGAGTTAACTGAAAAAACTAAGCAAAAAGCGCAAGAAATTGCAGACGAAATTGAGCAAGCGCGCCAAGAACATAACGAAGGTTAATTAAACTTTCGATAATAAAAAAGGAAAGCCTCGGCTTTCCTTTTTTGTTTTGGGCTATTTAGCCCAGATATGTGTTTGCATATAGGGCTTATAAGCTCAAATTAACCTTTGTACTTACTCATAACTAAAGTCGCGTTTGTGCCACCAAAGCCAAAGCTATTAGACATCACGGTATTTAACTCAACGTCACGACGCTCAGTAATAATATCTAAACCTGTCGCTTGCTCATCTAGCTCATCAATATTAATTGAAGGTGCTACAAAGCTGTGCTCTAGCATTAATAATGAGAAGATAGCTTCGTGAACACCTGCAGCACCTAGGGCATGACCCGTCATTGCTTTAGTTGCACTGATCATTGGTGATTTGCCACCAAACACTTCTTGTATCGCACCTAACTCTTTAACATCGCCTACAGGCGTTGATGTGCCGTGCGTATTTAAGTAATCAATACTATCTACATCTTGCATAGCTTGGCGCATGCAACGTGCTGCACCTTCGCCAGATGGAGCAACCATGTCGTAGCCATCTGATGTTGCACCGTAGCCAACAATTTCAGCGTAAATGTGCGCGCCACGTGCAAGTGCATGTTCAAGTTCTTCAACGACAACAATACCGCCACCGCCAGAAATAACAAAACCATCGCGATTAGCATCGTATGTACGAGATGCTTTTTCAGGTGTTTCATTGTATTTAGTAGAAAGTGCGCCCATAGCGTCAAATTCCATTGCCAATGTCCAGTGTAGCTCTTCACCACCACCAGCAAACACAACGTCTTGCTTGCCAAGCTGAATTTGCTCTACGGCATTACCAATACAATGCGCAGATGTTGCACACGCAGAGCTAATTGAATAGTTAACACCTTTAATTTTAAATGGTGTTGCTAAACAAGCAGATGTAGTGCTCGCCATAGTGCGTGGCACCATATAAGGCCCTACACGTTTTACGCCTTTTTCACGTAAAATATCAGCAGCTTCTACTTGCCATTTAGACGAACCACCGCCAGAGCCAACAATAATACCCGTGCGCTCATTTGATACTTGGTCGTCAGACAAACCTGAGTCTTCAATTGCTTGCGTCATTGAAATATAAGAGTAAGCAGCAGCATCTCCCATAAAGCGCATTGCTTTGCGGTCAACGTGTGCTTTAACGTCAATATCAATTTTACCCGATACGTTACTACGTAACTTATAATCGGCAAATTCTTGATTAAAAGCGATGCCGCTTTTGCCCGTTTTTAACGATTCTAATACTTCTTCTTTGTTGTTACCTATACTTGATACAACACCGATACCTGTAATTACAGCTCTTCTCATGGGTAATTCCCTTAGCTTAATACTTAATTGCATTCTATTTTACGCGAATTTAATCACCTAAGTGGTCAGCTTTCTAGCGTACACTTGTACTCTGAACTGCTAGCTTATAAATAACGCCAGACTATTTCAAAAAAAACCCGTAAAATAATTAAAAAATATATCTATAAAATTAAAAAATCATGATCAAAAATGCACATATACACTTTAATAATTTAGGTACACCTTTCGCTAATGACTTCGGTGATATTTATTTTTCTAATGACGATGGCTTAGCTGAATCGCATTATGTGTATTATGAGCAAAATAATATAGATGCACGATTACAAAATCATGACCAGCCACATTTTGTTATTGCCGAAACCGGCTTTGGTACAGGTTTAAACTTTTTAAATACATGGCAACGCTTTACTGACCACCTTGCACGTCAACAAGTTCAAAATCAATTAGATAATGGTGTTAAACGCTTACACTTTATTTCATTTGAAAAATATCCACTGCACATAGACGATTTAAACAAAGCACTACAGGCATGGCCTTCATTAAGCGCCTTTAGTAACAAATTATCTAAACAATACCCAATTAATTTAGAAGGATGCCACAGACTCGAATTTGACAATGGACTGGTTGTTCTCGATTTATACTTTGGTGATGCACTTGAATCAATACAAGCAATGAGCTATCCGCAAACAGGAATTGTTGACGCTTGGTATTTAGATGGTTTTGCGCCAAGTAAGAACCCCGAAATGTGGCAGCAAAATTTATTTAATTCTATGGCCAATATATCAAGGGCGAGTGCAACCTTATCAACATTTACTTCAGCAGGCTTTGTTCGCCGTGGATTAATTGATGCAGGGTTTAATACTAAAAAAACCAAAGGCTTTGGCCAAAAAAGAGATATGCTTGTTGGCCAACTAGAGTGCGTAAATGATGCTCAATCAGCTCCTGCATATTTTCATCAAGATAGCAGCGCTTTAAAAAATGTAGCGGTCATTGGTGGCGGTATAGCCAGTAGCTGCATTTTATATAGTTTGGCTAAACGAGGCATAGCAAGCCAATTATTCTGCCAAGATGAAAAACCAGCTATGGGGGCATCGCACAATGTGCAAGGCGCTATTTACCCTCACCTACAAGCTAAAAATTCACCGCACAGCGAATTGTTTGCACATAGCTTTTTATACGCAAAGCGCCTATATAACAACTTACTTAGCAGTGGTTTTAATTTTGATTACGATTGGTGCGGCGTATTACAACACGCAGTAAAAAAACCACTGGCCGATAAACATGAAAACTTAGCACAAAAACAACTGTGGCCAACCCAGCTAATGCACAACGTAACCGCAGAGCAAGGCGACGAAATAGCCGGCGTAGAAACAGGTTATTCGGGCGTGTTTTTTGAACAAGGCGGCTGGGTTAACCCTCCGCAATTAGTAAACGCCATGTTAAGCGCTGCAAATAGCATAAACCCATTTAAAAGCATATTTAACTGCAATATAAAACAGCTTAAAAAAACTGACAGCGGTTGGTTTTTATTAACGAATGATGAGCAGTTAGGTCCTTTTAGTGATGTAATTCTTTGTGCAGGCGAGCACAGCGATGCATTTGAGCAAACAAAAGCGCTACCAATAGTAGGCGTACGCGGGCAAGTTTCACATATTGAGGCAAGTGAGCAATCACGCAAACTCAAAACAGTGCTATGCCATAAAGGGTATTTTACCCCGGCTTATTTAGATCATCACTGTATGGGTGCCACGTTTGAAAAAAGCACCAAAAGCCGTCAAGTTACAGCGCTCGACAACCAGTTAAACCAAGAGCAACTACTTAGCTTTTATCAGCAAAGTGAATTTGCCTCAACCCTTGGCAATATTACCTCGGCAAAAGCAGCTGTACGATGCACATTTATAGATCACCTACCAATGGCAGGGCAATGGTGCGAACAAAGTGATTATACTATGGCTTTTGCTAACCTACGTTTAGGTAAACGCTATCAATATGAGCAACTTAATAAGCCACAACAAGGCCTACATATTTTTACCGGCTTTGGCGCCCGCGCTTTATGTAGCGCACCGCTAAGTGCAGAACATCTCGTAAGTTGTTTAAATAACGAGCCTCGCCCATTAAGCGAACGTGTAAGCCAAGCTATTCACCCTGCTCGGTTTATAGTACGAGATTTAATTCGTAATAAAATTTAAATGACAAAGGTGCTTATTGAGGTAAAATGAGTATTAATAAATGGAATTTATTATTTAAAGGACTTTAATGAAAACTTTAGCATTTTTAATAATACTGCTATGCACTCTATCGTTTAATGTACTTACCCAAAACGTCACTGAAATCCCACTTCCTGAAGAGTTTGTTACAACAATGGATGTAGCCGGCGAATATCCAATGGTTCGCACTGGTTATTTAACAGATTCAATTTCTGATATCGCTCGCTTTTATCAGCAAAAATTAGGAGAGCCGTTAAAAACAAACGGCAATAATACATATCGCACTTTGTTTTATAATTACCAAGACCATAAGGTTCGTATTAGTCTATATCGCCGTAGTTATGTGACCGAAGTGAGTATAATGGTTGAATAAAAAGTTCTAAAAAACACGCCAAAAGCAGCTAATTTTAATACTCAGTTAAGTATTGAATTTTAATTAAAGTATTTTTTGAAATTAGCTCATTTAAACTCTTTTTTACCCTTTAAAAATTATCCCCTACCCCAAGGTCTGTTTGTAAGCACATTACTTTTACTATTTATTGGAAGGAGTTAATTATGAGTAAGACCCTAATTATTGGCGCAAGCGGACAAATAGGTAAAATGGCAACTGAGCTACTTTTAAAAAATGAGCAAAATGTTGTGGCATTAGTGCGCGACAAGAATAAGCTAAGCGATTTAAACAGCTCTTTTTTAACTATTGTTGAGCAAGATCTTGAAGGCGATTTTGGTGATGCAATGAAAGGCTGTGACCAAGTGATTTTTGCTGCAGGTTCTGGCGGAAGTACGGGCGATGATAAAACTGTACTTATTGATTTATGGGCTGCAACTAAAGCAGCTACCTTTGCAAAAGAGCATGGCGTTAAACACTTTATTATGGTCAGCTCAATCGGTGCAGACGACCCAGATTCGATTCAAGGTGATTTAAAACCTTACTTAGTTGCCAAGCACATGGCTGACGAGCACTTAATCAATAGTGGTTTAAATTACACCATTGTTCGCCCTGGTACACTGACTGATGATAGCGCTTCAATGCAAATAACGACGCAGCGACCAAGTGATCGTTCTGAGGCTAAAATTAGCCGCGAAAACGTAGCCAATGCATTATTACATATTGCGACTAACTCATTTATTAGTAACCGCATTTTTGAGTTATTTGATGGTGACAAACCAATTAAAGCCGCTGTTAAATAAGCTTTAATACCAATTTATTTAAACGTATAAACAATTATTGCAGATTAGTATAGTTCATCGATAAGCCAAAAAATTACAGTGTAGTCGCTCTGCATCGGTAGTTTTTAGGCAATGAATTGTTTAATTCGCTTAAGTGATTTATGTTTAATAAAATTAAATTTACTCCACTAAGCAAATTAGTGGAGTAATATTTTAATACCTTGCCAACCGAGTTGTAGCGTTAATAACGTTAAAACGACTCTAAAAATACGCTTAAATTTATCCCCAGACATACTTTTAAGTAATTTAATTCCAAACCAAGTACCTACAGCACCACTTATTACCATAGCAATTACAAGCGGCATCCATTGCCAAAAGCTAAAGCCAACAGCACCATAAATTACCGCTTTTAATAAATGCTGCACACTCATAATGCTCGAAAACGTTGCCGTAAATTTTAACTTTTCGTAATTATTTATATATAAACAGCTACCAACTAATGGCCCGCTTGCCCCCACAAACATAGAAATAAAAGTCGTTATGCCACCGGCGACCATACGCCATAGCTTAGAAGTTAGTTTTACTGGCGGCGTTTTACCCCACAGTAAATAAATAACAAAAATAGCGACCACTAACTTCATAGCATCAAGCGATATATCATCAATAACAAAACTTGATAACCCCGCCCCTACTAAGCCGCCTAACGCAAAATATACAAACATGCTTTTATCAATATGCTTAAAGCTGAGTAAAAACCTATTTGCATTAGAGCCAAGCTGTACTAAACCATGCACAGGCACAACAACTGCCATAGGCATAAACGACGCCATAACAACAAGCAACATTAGCCCGCCACCCGCACCAAATGCAGCAGATGTAAAAGAAGTAAAGCCAGCGGTGATCATCATTAATAAAAACAAAAATAAAGACATACTGTCGGGAAGTAAAAAGTCCATAAAACTCCACTGCCTATTTAGGTACTTTAAAGTCGCAGTATTTTAAACAATAAAAGGTACAACATACACTTATAGCAAGCGTTATAAGCCTCTATTTCAGGCAATGTATTATGTTGCGTTGTTTTTGCACTTTGTTTGCACATTTAACAAATATTATACATTCAACTTCATTACCGGATATTTCTGATGAGAAAACTTAACGCATCAATTTTAGCACCGCTTGCAGTGTGCATACTTGCATTGGGCTTAGCTGCCTGTAACGGTAGCGATACTCAAAGTACCGTCGTAACTGAAACAACCACCGATGAGGGCACTACAACAGATACTTCAACCGATTTTGTTGTAGAAGTTGACCCTTTTAACTTTGAAAGCGATGCGCTCATTTCATCAATTACCACTCAAACATGTACGCTAAGTAATGGCGATGAAGCTTCATGCTACAAAATTGATATTGCCGGTGCGCCTTCAAATTACGAGATTGGTGTATTTTGCCCTAGAAATATCACATCAACAGCAGACGAAGCCGGTATTTGGTTTGATGGCACCGGTGAGGTTTACGATATAACTGGCGACTTTATTTTAAATCTACCAATATTATATAACGATAGCCATTGGCAGCTATACGACGAAGGTACAGGCCTTGTAAATGTAACCGACACACAAGAATCGTGTGATGGCGCTGCACGTCCAAACGTAGAGGAGCAATACCAAAACCACTGCGTAGAATGCTCTATTGATTATGTTGATGGCGGTATATCAGAATCATTTTTAATACCAATAACGCCTGTTGCAACCACTCAAAATAGCAGTATTGGTAACGCTAATGTGGGTGTTGCTCTCAATGGTGTTGTACTTGCTGCACCCGCCCCTGTTGAGGCTATTTTAGGCGCATACACTATTGCAGCCTTTGATGATTGCGCAGGGCATATTAACTTAGTAGCAGGTTATCACTACCACGGTGAAGCAGGTTGTAGCCAAACACAAATCCAATCAGACGGTCATGCCGCCATGATGGGTTATGCACTCGATGGATTTGGTATATTTGGCATGCTTAACGAAGATGGATTAGAACCCACTGATTTAGACGAATGTAGAGGCCACACCGACGATACACGCGGATACCACTACCATGCTGCCGATGTATCTGAAAACATGTTTATTGGTTGTTTTAAAGGTGCTACCGCAAGATAACTCGCATTCTGGCCAAATAATTAACTGAGATACTAATGAAAATATTTAACGTAATAAAAGCACTAACCACTGGCTTTTTACTTGCAACCTCATGCTCAGCGCTAAGTCATGCAGGCCACGGTTCAAACGCGCCTTGGGAAGCATGTGAAGCAAAAGCCATTAATGAAGATTGCAGCTACACAAGCCATGATAAAAAAGCGACAGGCACATGCCAAGCAATGAACAAAGTACTTATGTGCGTTCGAAATAAACCACTTGAAACATTAATAGACAAAGCAACCCAACCAGCAAGTGATCAAAAGCAATCTGTAAAATCACTCGCTAAACGATAAAGTAAAAGCTACACGCCAAAGCCTTAACGCTGTTTGTTAAGGCTTTTTTAATCGCAAATCATTAGAAAGCATACCCTTTATCTGTTAAGTTAGCTTTGTGTATCAAATAATAAAAATAAAATTCCAAAAATGGAATTACACAAGCAAGGTACTAACGTGAGCGCTACATTTAAAATTGTTTTTAATGGTCAGTTATATCAAAATACTGACCTTACCTCTGCCCAAGAACAACTCAGCCAACTTCTTAATATTCCTCATAATATTGTTATTCAGTTATTTGATGGAAAAGCTTACGCTTTAAAAAAAGACTTATCGAGTATTGATGCTGTTAAAACAGAATCCTCACTAAAAAAGCTAGGATTAATTACTAAAGTAGAACCGCAACTCTCTACTGTAATCTCTCAATCTAAAAATAATCAAATAGCACTCACTGAGCACAGTAAAAATACAGATAAACACATTAGTGAAAGCTCTGATGGTAAAAGTATTTCAATACAAACCGAACGCCTGGATACAAGCGAAGCCTCAAATACAGCTGCAGCTATTAAGCAAAGTTATAATAAATATAAATTACTGCGTAACACTTTAAAAAGCGCATTGTACTTTTGCTATTGCGCACTTTGTATTATTACCATAATAGGCGTAGGGATCAGTGTTAATGCACTTAAAAACAACTTTGGCACTCTAAATAATGGAACTACAAATAACACAACTACAAACAGCTTAAGTTACCAAAACTATAAACAATATTTGATTGATCAAAACAGCCTAAATCAACCAACACAAAAAGTAACAAACGAGCCAGCAGCTAACCCTACACAGCAAAAAAGTAATGAGTACTTTAGTCGCTTTTCATCGCTAATAAATAGCTACGCGCAAAGTACAGGACAAGCTGATATAAAAACAATGGGGGGCAATAAATTACAACAGCACCTACAAGAAATAGATGACCTAGGCCCTAAAAATGAATTTTGGCAGCAACTGGTACAACTTTCAAAAGGCTTAGATAACGATAAGCATGTAATAGGGATGCTAAACAATACTGATCCCGCCAAAGTACAATGGATAAACGCGGTAGATTGGATCAGCCAAAGCTATATTAGGCAACATCAAAACTCGCAAACTTCAAACAATTCTCCTGTCACTACCTACGAGCCAAGTAACCCAATACTTAATCTAACGTTGTTAATAAGTATGCTGTCATTATTTAGCCTGCTTGTGATTGCAATAAAAATGAAGCTACGCGCAATAAGACATTCTTAAACTTTATTTTATGGTTTTCGAATAACGAATTCAAAAACCTTTATTGGTGGAGCTGGGGGGATTTGAACCCCCGTCCGAAAAGCCTCGATTGTCATATGTAATCAATAAAAACAAATACTTACCTTAAAATCAGTAATATATAGTATTACTGTAACTAGCTTGGTCTTGCTCTGACTTTTGTATGTGGACAATATCTGGTCACTACAAATTAGTTGACCATACGAAAAAAAGTTGAAACTATATCTAAAAATTTAATCTCTATGGAAAGAATTTGACTAATTCAGCCTCTACAATAAAAACTAAACAGAAAAATGTTACTGCCTCATTCTATATTTCTGGACAAGAAAAGAAGTCTATTAGATTGAAAACCGCTCAATATTTCAAGGAAGCCTACTCCAAACACCAAAAATTGGGTTGCGTAACCAAAATAGAACCAATTAAAAGACCTTTAAGTATTGATACAAATAGGGATTTAAACTTCAGAATTATTAGTCATGACTCCAAAGAAAAAAGTTATTTCGGATATATCTCAGTAGCAAGAGACACATTTTTACCGTCAATGTATAATAAGAAAGATAATGCTGAAACAGATATACAACTACACGATGATCAATCAGCCTATGAGCGGAGCTATTTTTTATATTTTGAAGAGTATGATATTTTAGTTTTTAATAATAATCGTTTAGGTCCTCGCCCTGACGATCTAGCTTATGTTTTAACTAGAAGCTCTGATGATTATGAATTAAGTTTTGATGCTATATGGAATCAAAAAGCACTTCAAGATGTTCTCAAAAAAGGCGAAGCAATAAAAAAATGTTCTGTTACTATCGCTTTACCTAGAAACTTTAAGGAATCACAACTAGATTTAGAGTCTCCTTTCAGTGAAACAATAGTAAAACTAATGTCAGATAATGGAATGAGTAAGCTAAAACTGGATTTTTGGGGTAGAGCTAGTAACAAGAAAAACACTTTAGGGTACCTATCTCACGAAATATCAGAGGGGATAAAAGAGTTTATTGATAAGTATGGCAGTAAGCTAAAAGCAACTGATCCACAAATTAAAAAAGCGGAGCTTCAGCCAGCCGGAGTGGGGTTAAAGCCTGAAAATTTACTGTCTCAGGAGCTAAAATATACGACAAAAGTAAATGTGGTACGTGGTTACCCTGCTTTAAAAGATGTTAAATGGGCTTTAATGAGCGCGTTTAAATCAAATATAGGTACTTTGACCCCGTACAAATTATAGGAAATAAAGATAGCCATATGAAATTTATATTTATATATATCTTAGGGTTTGTTTTCTCTTATATTAGCTACAGCATTTATGTACCTAAAGATCATGCAACCATTTTGGCTATTGCTAGCCCCCTCTCAACTGTGGCGGCAATGTTATTTGGTTTTATAATGGCTGCACAAACTTTTTACTCAGGGGCAAGTTCTAATACTTTAATAAGTAATTTAAAAACTCAAGAGTCAATGTTTAAGCGTATCCTAGATGAAGTCAAATACACTGGATTTTCATTAATTTTTAGTTGCCTCGGCTTAATATCTAGCATGTTTTTACCTAATATAAAAATATTTGATAACTATGAAATAAAATATGACGTTCTATTGCTTAACATAGGTTTTGGCTTCTTAGTATCAGCTTTGATTCTTTTTGGTATATCTTGGAGAAAGTTTACAATTATAGTCAAGCTATCTTAGGCACATCCATAATTAGTGTCTAATTTAGAGTTTTGGTCCAAACTTAATTGCATCCTCTAAATGACTTGGTGCAAAGTGCGCGTAAACCATAGTTTGCTCAATCTTTGCATGTCCTAGTATTTGCTGCAAAACTAAAATATTACCTCCGTTCATCATAAAATGACTCGCAAAAGTATGCCGTAGAACATGGCTACACTGCCCCTTTGGTAAATTAATATCCGTTTTATTTACTGCCCTTTCAAACGCCTTTCTACAATCAGCAAATAGTGGCCCTGATTTTTTAGGGATCTCATTAAACAGCTTTTCACTAATTGGTACAGTTCGGTTCTTTTTACCCTTGGTATTAATGAAGGTGATTCGGTAGCTGTCGCCTGATTTGATAACTTGAGAACCTTTTAAATTACACGCTTCACTTATCCTGCAACCTGTTGCCAAACAGATTTTAGACACGATTAAAATATGGGGATTAGTAGAGCGCTTTAACTCATTAAGTAGAGTAATTATTTCGTCTTCCATTAAAAATGAAAGCTCAGTTTGTTGCAGTTTGAAAGGCTTTATTTCAGCTAAAGGATTTGGATATTTTAACTCCCCTACTTCAATTAACTTATTGAACATGCTTTTAATTAATACAAGGTCGTTATTCGCAGTTTTCGGGCTTATTGGTGTGTCACCCGACATACGTTCACCACGCCATTTAACAAAATCTTTAGCTTGTAAATTCATAGCAATTGGGTTGTTCAACGCTTCACAAATCATTTCTAATTTAGCTAAAGCCCGCTTAGGTGAAGCATAAGTTTGACCATGCACTTTGTACCAAAGCTGAACTAAATCAGATAAGTAACGGCTATCAATTTTTTCTTGCTTCCAAGGCTTATCTTCCGCCTCAGCAATTGTATGATTTACAAATCGTTGCGCCTCGCCACGTGTAGGAAAAACCTTTCTAATCCTACGGCCATCAGCACCCCAAGGCCGAATATCAACTTTGTAACCACCATCAACTTTTTTGATTGTCATTTAATTTCTCAGGTATATGTAATGCTCAATAAAATTTGGCCATTATTTTAAACTTTTTTCTCTTTATGTGATTCAATCTCTTTGACCAGTTTTTCATGCATGAATTTTTTTTGTAAACCGTCTGTCATATAAAGGTCTTTAATTTGACTATGAATAATGTCTGCTATCTGAGTTATTTCAACACCTTTTTGAGGTGTTATTAGTTCATATACAGTTGCGTTGAAGACACCATTAATAAGCCCTTTTTGAAATTCATTACTCTTCTCATCAACTGTTTTTTCTATTTCTTCAATACCAAAAATTAAATAATCAAGCCTAATTTTTTTTTCAACCGCCACCTTTAGACACACATCCCAAGGAACAACCCCTTTTAATCTACAGTTCGATGCCCAATTAGTTTTGTATCCAAATTCTAATGATAATTCTTTTAAAGTCTTTAAATTACAAGCATCTAAAAGCCTCTCAAATATATCCGCTACATTCACTTCCATAAAAAAACTCCGAAAAAGGTAAAATCAACTTGAATACCCCTTAAAAAGGTAACAACCTCTAACAGAGGTATTTAAGTGGTTGCTAAAGGTTTTTAACATGATATGCATTAATAATACATGATATTTCCGCTTAGTTAACTCTGAATGCTGACCTAACAACAAACTGTATATCTCAAATGGGATATATAAAAAATCAATCTCCAGAATAGAGATAGCAATCATGAATAAACAACTTATTTTATCTATTCCAGCCCCTATTTTGACATATCAAGAGTATGCACGCTTACAAGGGTTAACAGTAAAAGACGTTGTTAATGCCGTATTTTCAGGAAGGTTGCCAACTTATACACCTCCGTGCTCACCAAGCGAAAACCCAGCAAGAGTAAAAAAATATATCAACATGATTGCGCTTTATGCCGAAGCAGCCAAAGCAGCGAATATTGATATGGCTTTAACTGGTGACTCATTATGAAAATGAAAAATCATTTATTTGAACTGTCCATAAATAAATCTTCAAGTACTTATGTACCAGAGAAAATACCCTTTACTTGTTTGACGGTAGCTCAGTATGAAAATCTATTTCCTTTAACTTCAGCATCAAATTTAACTTCTTCCATGGATGATACTCATTCATACCTAGGTATTCATGAGACAGTAACAAAGCAAGCTCCTTTTTGCCGTTTTGGCAGTAAAGCATTTAGAAATCGAATTTTTAAAACCTATTCAAATTTGTCGCATATGCTAAGCACGGGCTACCTCTTAGCTGAAAAATACTATGGTTTGATTGAAGCAGACAAACGATTAAAATCTGCTGATAATGCATTAACAATTGGTAGCTTTGAATCTGGCTATATCAACCTATCGTGCTCAGACGATGAATTGATTGAAATCGCGGAGAAAAAAGCTCGCCACTGTGAGTTAAAAATTAGCAAACATGGCTATCAGTTAACTGTTTACAAATGGCTTTCTAAATACTTAAATTCTTTTGACATAACCCCTCCAGAAGTAATTACTCCTTATTGTACTTGCTTATCCGCAGACTCACTTAAAGGTGTGTTGAACAGATTTGCTGACCCAATTTTTTGGCGCCGTAAATTACGCAAAACCCAAGCATTCACCATAGAGCAATTAGCTCGTGATTTTCGACTTGTGCATAAAAAAGCAAGTGCTTATGTTTCACAACCTACTATTCAAAGTCGTAGAGAGAGAAAGCGTAAATCAGCTGAATTAATGTCTAACTTATTTGCTGTACCAAATGATGCAAATCCATTTGATGAATTTGAAACACTACAATCAATTGTTGAGCGTTCTCATACATCTGGAAAACAGCAAGCAGCCGAATTAATGGTGCGAATTCGTGGCTTTGAAGAATTAGCTGATATGTACGATCATCGCGGTGAATTTTATACATTGTCAGCACCTAGCCGTTATCACGCAGTACATCACACCGGAATACCCAACAATAAATATGACGGTTCAACACCACATCAAGCTCAAGAGTACTTTAACGGTATTTGGAAGCGTGCCCGTGCCCTATTCTCAAAACAAAATCTACGTCCTTATGGGTTTCGAGTTGTAGAGCCACACCATGACGGTTGCCCACACTGGCACATGCTTTTATTCATGGAAAAAGGCGATGCAATACAAGTTCGCGCAATTTTGAGAAAACTATGCACGGAAGATACCCCGACAGAATTTAGAACCAGTAAAACTCGCTTTAAGCCTATTAGGATTATCAAAAGTAAAGGTTCTGCCGCTGGTTACATAGCCAAATACATAACCAAAGCTGTGACTGGTGACAGTATTGATAAAGTGATTTGCTCTCAAGGTGGTGAAATGAAAATACTCCCAGCTGATGCCGCAGAACGTGCATCTACTTGGGCTAGCACTTTCGACATTAGACGTTTTCAGCAGATTGGTGGTCCCTCTGTCACCCTTTGGCGTGAACTTAGACGATTAGGCCAAGGTGATACTGGCAAATGTGAGGTTGCAAACGCAATGAATACAACACTAGATACTGTTTCAAAATACGCATTAGAAAAAGTGCGTCATGCAGCTGACTCATCTGATTGGAAAGCCTTTTGTTTAGCTATGGGTGGCGTACAAGTTAAACGCAAAGACCAAACGCTACGCATTCATTATCAGCTGCCCGACATTGTTGACCGTATTACAGGTGAAATTAGCCGCTCAGAATCGAAGTCACCTTACTTTGCTACAAAATACGGAGACCAGCCAGCTAACCGGATTCTAGGACTTGTGTCATTAAGTGTAACTATTAATAAAATTAAACCCAAATGGAGAAATTATGAATATTGAAGGCGCTATTACAGACCTAGTAAAAGTTAACCGTACAGACGATAAAGGCGCTCCCCTGCCTACGACTGGTGAGTTTAAGCTACATACAAAAAACCCCGCTCAAATTTTATCTGTAAAGGTATCTGCTGATCAATTTAAAGATGGCACTTACGAATTACTTGGTAAATTTCAATCAGATCCTAACGGCTGGGGTTTGAAGCCTGTGATATTGAATATTGAGTATTACGAGGGAGCTAATGTTGCGCGTCAGATGGATTGGAAAGGTTTCCGTCTACATAGCTTACCTACTGAATCTAAACAGACTGTAAAGCAATAATGACTCAATGCGTAATCGTTAACGCCAATAACACCCTTGAGGCTGCAACTGGTAGTGATTGCGATTTTGTTCTTGTTACACAAGCTGAGTTTTTAGAGCTCCAGCAACACGGATTAGTAAACGTTCTGAATGAATTGTTTGCTTTTGACTTGGCCACATTTGGCCTAATAAACACAGCGGCTTTAGTCGCTTTTATAACTGCTCATTGTATCGGTCGTGTAGTCCGAGTAATGGGCAAAACTTAACTCCTATAAGGAATATCAACATGAAAAAATTTAAAAATATCTTAGCTACAAAACGTGCTAAAGCAGGACTTTTAGTTACCTCCGCTCTTGGTTCAGCATCTGCTTTTGCAGTTGATCACACTGCCGCGATTGATGCCGCTGTAGCCGATGGAACAACTAACTACACGGCAATTATTACAGGTGTAATTTCCGTTGCAGCCGTTGGCTTCGCTATTGGCATGATTATTCGCCAGTTCAACCGTTAAAAATGGTTACTTCAATTGGCCTTGCTTGCTTCCTTGTTTGGTGCTTTGTAGAGGGCTTTTCAAGCGGCGTAAGAGCTAGTTAACAATGGCGGGTAAAACCGCCATTTCTTAACGTCATTTCACACTGTTTGTTTAACTTCTTTAGGTCATTACTGACTTACATTATTTTTTAGTAACACCTTTATTAACGTCATTTCACACTGTTGGGTAAAAAATGAAATATCCATTAATAATATTTCTTTCAACACTTCCTTTTGTTTTTTTTAAAGCAAACGCCATAGATAGAGAACTCGCAACAAATACAGGAGGTACAACTTATAAATGTACTTACAGGGGCTCAGAGGCGAGAATAAAATTTTCTGAAATATCACAATGTCAAGCAGTCGCAGAGACTGGCTTAATAGAGCAAGAATACAAACCATCCCCTAGGAATGGGTTTTCTCCTTACGCACCTATTGAGGATTCAATTTGCGATATAAAAACCGTTGTTCAAGATTCAATATACTCTATAGAGTGTCGCCAAAAATTTGGTTCAACTAGACATAATGAAGATGGTACATCGGATACAGATAATTATACCGTAAGAGCTAATGCCACAATGAATAGCCCTGAACAATCCCCTGATACTTGGCAATGCTTAAATCCTGATTTTCCAAATGGTCCTATAGAAGCATATGGAACTTATTATTGTGAGCAATCTGTTCAACCTCCACTAACAGACCCTGATTGCCCAGCCCCAACCGATAATGACCCGTTTGTTTTTGGTAGTGGTAGCGGTCAAACAAGCGTTTGTTTTCCTGCTGGTAATGGCCGTCAATGTGAGATTAAAACCGATGTTAATGGAGGTTATTATATTCCTGTTTCTTTTGGCTCTATTGAACCAGTTCCGTGCACACCAGACCCAGAACCAACCCCAGACCCTGAACCAGAACCAGAACCAGACCCTGAACCAACAGAACCTCCAGATACAAGGCCTCCGCCAGAAGATACCGACCCAACTGTAAGTCCCGATACAATAGGTGCTTTAAACAAAGTAAATAAAAACTTAGATTCTATAAACAAAAATATGATTAGTGGATATGAATCAAATGATGAACGCCTAGATCGTTTAGCTAAAGAGACTCAAAACTCAAATGAACTACTTTCATCAATTAAAAAAAACACATTAGAAGATAATGACACCTTAACTGATATAAAAACAGGTCAAGCCAACGCCAACAACTTACTTGAAAAAATAGAAAAAAATACTGCACCTGAGAGCTTTATTTTTTCAGCTACTCGCAAGCAAGGCGGCTTAAACGATATTTTTACTGATGAAGATATACAGCAAATAAAAACTGAGATTGAAGAAAAACAGACTGAATTTAATGAATATATTGAAACCATAAAATCAGAGTCTTCTAGTCTTTTTACGTTAGATACCTCTATTGCTGGCGGTTACCAAGAGCACAAAATAGTTGTTAAAGGTGTAGAAATCGAAACGGGTATTTCTCGTTTTTCTGACTTCTTTAAACTTATTTCAGGTGCAATTTTACTTGTTGCAACACTAACCGCTCTTTATATATTGCTAGGGAGAAATGGCTAATGAAAAACCTTATTTTATTAATTTTCTTTTTATTACCTCTATTTACTTTTGCTGATACCTACGAGAGTGCAGCTGGTGCAGCAAAATCATTTGGTGATTACATTACTGATTTCTGGGATTTCTTTGATAATGATGTACCAAGTTTTTTTGACAGGGCATTAGCTTTTATCGTTGAAAAAGTAACGTTAATTAGAATAACCATGGAAATACAAACAATGAAATTAGCATGGACTACAGCTAAGGCCATCATGGAAAATTTTCAAATCGCATCAAAACTAGCAAGCGCTATAAGTGTTTTGCCTCAAGATGTAAAAGGCGCTTTAGTAGATTTAAGGATTTTAGACGGTGTAAATATTGTTCTTCAAGCATATGTAGCTAGATACGTATTAAGGTTTTTATAATGGCTTCCTCAATTTTTCATGGTGCACCAGGTTCTTTTAAATCTGCTAGTGCTACTTGGTTTGAAGTTCTTCCAGCTTTAAGAAAAGGCCGCTTAGTCGTTACGAATATAGAGGGTATTTTACCGCTCGATGAAATTGAAACTGAGTTACAAGAAACCTTTCCTGAAACTGCCCAGCTTTGGCGTTTATCGTCACAAAATGAAGAAGGTCAGCACCTCTGGCGTAATTGGTATCATTGGATGCCTACGGGTGCACTTGTTTTAATCGATGAAGTGCAAGACGTTTACCCAACTGAATCAACCTTTAAACCAGAATCTTGTAACTATAAACACATTGATAATTACAAAAATTTGATACCCGAGCATTGGTATTCATATCATTATGAGCAGCTAGAAAGCTTTAAACCTGAAAGTTTAACTAGTGGCGACACAGACGATTTAGGAAAGGAGTTATTCAATGAACATGGCCACATTATTTACCCCAAAACACTCAAAGAATGTTACATGCGACACCGCAAATACAACTGGGACATTATCGTCTGTACTCCCGACATTACCAGCGTCCACAAATACATTCGGAACGTCAGCCAGTATGCCTATGCGCACAAATATTTTGACGGACTCGCAAAAATCCCTTACTACTACAGACGGCCAAGAATCTTTGAGCACAACCCAAAACTTGACGGTAAAACACCAACCAAAGGAACAATCCTCACTTGGAAAAAAATCCCAGTCGAAGTGCACAAATGCTACAAGTCGACCGCTACCGGCGGTATTACAAAAGGACAAGGTAAGAATTTCTTATTCAGTCCTATTTTTGCCTTTCCAGTTACTATTGTCTTTTTGTGCCTATTGTATTGGGTATGGTATTTTTCCAGTGCTGAAAAAAGTGTGGAAACTAACCAAGTCACCACTAATCAAAGCTCTGAAAGTGTTAAAAAAGATACTGGTTCTAATAGTCGTAATGTTAATAATCAGATTCCTATTAGTGAGCCTGTTTTTGTAAATTTACCGTACGGTGCAACTGATATTTTCGTTACTGGTATACAAGAAGTGAAGCGGCCAGACCGAACACATAGAGAATATATTTTTGAATTTATAACTGAAAAATATGGTGTATTTAGTATCGACTCATACGAGCTAGCTAGTATGGGTTTTAGTATTCAGTATTTTAGTTCTTGTAATGTTCTTATCAAAAATAGTGCTATTGCTTATCGTGCACTATGCAGCCCAACCCCTTATGAACAACCAAAGCAAGAAAATGACGATTTAAAAACACCTTCTTTATTTTCATCTCTATAAACATATAAAATCAAGCCGCCAAGCGAAGCCTGAGCGTAGCGGCTTGATTTTATCTGCTAATATTACTAATCATTACCTAATGCTCAACTAACAAAAATAACCGAAGTTTACTTTTTGATTGCAAAACCTTTTTATAGTTACCAGCCGGCTGTTTAGAAATGATTGCATAAATGACCTTTTGTCCAGGATTATTACCCTCGTTTAGATTGCAATTTATGCGTTTACGCATGTAGGCCACAGACAAAAATCAAATTGAACACCGTACTTTATTGGCCGCAGCCGCGAAGCGTTCTATTTCCAATCATAAGCACAAAACCCGAGCGCAGCGCGCTCCCTTCTGATAAGCCTTTCTTTAGGGAAATACTATTTAAATCTGTTTAATACTATCGATGTGGGCACTAAGTGGATAAATGCTGCAGACACAAAAAAGCCAGTTAGAGCAACTTACTCTAACTGGCTGTTTTATAACACTTTAAAGTGGTGGAGCTGGGGGGATTTGAACCCCCGTCCGAAAAGCCTCGACCGTCGGTACTACATGTTTAGTATTGTCATTTAATTAACCTTTAAGTCCCGGACAAACACGGTAAATAAAGGCGAGGCCGCTTAGTTTTAACGCTTCAACCCCGGCCAGGGTTTCCGTCGCGATCAGGTGTTAGGGTGACACTCCAAAATCCAGTCCACAAGAATACATGGAAGGAGCGCTAGCCAGCCTAAGCTGCTAGAGAGTAGTTATCGTCGTTTGCGATTACTTTAGGTTGCGGCTGTTTAACGAGGCAAACCGCACCTCGACATGCACCTTGGGCTTCTTGAATTCCGTCGAATCCTAATCAGCCCCTGAATTAGTAACTCAATTCAGAGCGTGCGAACAGTATAACTGAGTAAAGTACTGATACTCAAGGCCTAGTAACGCTTTATTTTAATTGCGTGCACTAACCGAGCATTAAGTAACCAAAATTTAGTTTATGCAAGCCCATATAAACATTTGCTTAACAATGTGTTTAACCTGTGTTCAAATAAGGAGTTAAGGTTTTTGTCATTTCTAAACCTTTAGTTGTAAAAAACAAAAATAATAACAGGCATAGAGTAGGGAATTAATAAATGTCGGTTTTTTCATTTGATCAAAATACAGGGTTTGTCTCTTTAGTTAGTCACCCTATTGATAGTGGCTTTCCTGTTACGAGTACTCAGCTTACGCAAATGCTCGAACAATCTGAGTTTAGTGAGTACGAAGCTGTCATTGCCAATATTGGAAAGCTTTTTGCGCCAACTAAAAACTATCAGGAAGTATCACTTGTCGTTGCTAAAGCGGTAGATGCGTCGCTTGTCATTAATATTGATGAAAAAAACATGGTCGCAGAAGCAACATTAACTACCGCTAAAGGTGGTGCGCTTTTGTCTATGGAAGGTGCGCAAAAAGCGCTTGCTGATGCAGGTGTTAAAAAAGGAATAAGCCCACGCGCGCTTGATACCTTTTTAGGCCAGCAGTTTGAAAAACCAGCAGGAAGTTCTTATAGCGCCATAATTGCACATGGGCGTAATCCTAAAAAAGGCAGCGATGCTAAATTTGTGCGTTTATGCTCAACAGCCCAAGACCGTGTGCTTAGCCCACAAGCTAAGGAAGGTGGTAAGGTTGATATGAAAAACCTTGGCGCTATTATCACCGTAAAACCTGGTACTCCCTTAATGCAGCGTATTGCCGCTACCCCTGGAGAAGATGGTTATACGGTATTTGGCGATTCAATTAGTGCAAAACCAGGTACAGATCACCAACTCCAGCCTTTCGAAGGTACAAAAATAGATCCTAATAACCCTAATATGCTTATTGCCGACTGCAAAGGTGTGCCCGTTGCCCTACCCCGTGGTATGCGTGTAGATGACGTTTTGTGCTTTGATAACGTAGATGTAAGTACAGGCCACGTTGATTTTGATGGTAGCGTAATTATTACTGGCGATATTAAAGACGGCATGCGTGTAAAAGCCAATGGTGATATTACGGTACTGGGTTTTGTAGAATCAGGAGCTGTTGAAAGTAAAAGTGCGGTAACCATTATGCTTGGCGCAATTGGTAGAAAACGTGAAGGCGAGGAAGCATTTACATGCTCTATAACCGCTCAACGAACTATTTCTATTGGTTATGCTCAGTACTGCAATATTAAATCAGAACAAGATTTATTTATTGAACGCCAAGCTCTACATTGTGATTTAAGCGCTAGGCGATTAATACGTGTAGGTAAAGCAAATGATCCGCGAGGTAAAATTATTGGCGGTAATATTTTAGATGCTATGCGCATTGAAACGGGTGAGCTAGGCGCGCCAGCTGGTACTAAAACGCGCGTATTTTTAGCGCAACTCTGGTTTGAGCTTCGCCAAAAGCAAACACAAATAACCGATTTTGAAAAAGTACTTGCGACTAAAGTAACCGCTTTACAACAGGCTCGTGAAAAAGCGAGTAAAATTGCGGGGGCTGCTCAGCGCCAGCAATTCATGAATAAGATAACTGAAAATGAAAAGCATATAAAAATACGCTCTGCACATATTCATCGTCAAAAACTACTTATTAAGCAAAAAATAGTGCAATTACTTGCCAGCAGTCGTTTAAAAGTAAATGAATTAATGCACCCTGGTGTGGAGCTTAAAATAGCGAAAGATTCTAAACAATTTTCGCGTATTTACCCGCCCCACCTAGTTAAGCTAACTGAGGGTAAAATTACTCAGACGTTTTAGTTTCTTCGTTATTTTGTGTCTCAGTTTCAACTTCGCCATTTGCGTCGCAATCATCAGTTGGCGCTAATGGCCAACCACCTAATTGCTGCCAGCGATTTACTATTAAGCAATAAAGCTCAGCTGTACGTTCTGTGTCGTAAAGCGCTGAGTGTGCTTGGCTGTTATCAAACTCGATACCTGCCGCTCTACATGCTTTTGCTAATACAGTTTGCCCTAACGCTAAACCCGCTAAAGATGTTGTATCAAAGCTTACGAACGGATGAAATGGCGTACGCTTAATGTTATTACGCTCTATTGCTGCATTTAAAAAGCCATGATCGAATGCGGCATTATGCGCCACTATAACTGAGCGTTGGCACCCAGCGGCCTTTTGCGCTTTGCGTACTACTTTACATATTTCTTTAATTACTTCGTCTTCAGGTACTGCGCCACGTAATGGTGAAAACGGGTCTATACCGTTAAAGTCGATGGCTGCTTGTTCAATATTAGCGCCTTCGAATGGCTGAACATGAAAATGAACAGTATGATCTATGCTGAGCAGTCCTTCGTCATCCATTTTTAAAACAGAAGCTGCTATTTCTAACAAGGCATCTGTCTCTTTGTTAAAACCAGCAGTTTCAACATCAATAACAACAGGAAAAAATCCACGAAAGCGTTTTGCGAAAGGTGTTTGCTCAGTATTTGCCATAGTCTTCTTTGTTTATACGTGTAAGCTGACTATTATGTCAAAATTGATGCCCCCTAGGCTAGGGGATTTAAGTATTTATTGCTTTAAAATTGTAGGCACATAACTTGCTTTAACTTATAAATTAGTTACGTAGAGAACAAACTAATCATTGCAGTCGTTAATTTGCCAAATTATTGGCATTCCCGGATAGCTGGAGAGCACCATGAAGTATAAGTTGTTATTTATTAGCCTTAGTATAAGTGCAGTGCTTTACAGTACTCACTCGCAAGCTGCTATGCGCCAATACACAGCAACCCAAGACAACTCCAACTGGGAAGTCGTTAAAACAACGCGCTTACAATGCCAATTAAATCATGAAGTTCCTTATTATGGGGAAGCTATTTTTAAAGCTTCAGCAAGTAAAAATAAAAACTTAACGTTTAATTTAGATATGGTTGTACGCCCAGATAATTACGCAATTGCTGGTTTAAAAGCCGTGCCACCGTCTTGGCGAGCAGGCTTACCGGCCCGTGATATTGCAAATATGAAATTACTTAAAAAGTTTGATGGTGAGCTGGGTAATAAAACCGCATGGGAGATGCTTAGCGAGCTTGAAAAAGGCTACTACCCTACTTTTTATTATCAAGACTGGCAAAACAGTGCCGATAAAATTGCCGTTGGTATATCGAGTGTAAACTTTAAACAAGCTTACTGGGCTTTTTTACAATGCCGTGATGAGCTACTCCCTTACAGCTTTGAAGATATTTCGTTTACTGTAATGAACTATCAATCTAACAGCAGTAAATTAACTAAATCGTCGCAACAACGCCTTGATAAAATTGCTGAGTATTTAAAAAATGATGCAAGCATAGAGTCCATTAGTATTGACTCATACACTGATAGCTATGGCGGCCGCTGGAATAACTTAGATTTATCGCGCAAGCGCGCCAAAACTATAAAAGATTATATGGTGAGCTTGGGTGTCGATGAAGCAAAAGTGCAAACCACCGGCTTAGGCGAAAAACGCTTTGTTGATAATAACGATAACATTTTAGGCCGAGACAAAAACCGTCGTTTAATTATTCAAATAGAGAAAATGTAGTAAAACTAATTGTGTTTACTTTCTTTAGCTTTAAAAACTTATCACCAAATTGAAAAAATGCAGTAAAACTAATTTGCGCTTACTCTCTTTCGCTTTAAAAATTTATCACCAAATTGGAAAAAACCTAGGCTAATCAGTATAATAACCGCACCAATGATTAGCTCTTGGCTTAATGGCTCATTGTTTAGCCAAGCTCCTAAGCCTAACGCAAAGCTAGGAGTTATGAGCGTAGTAAGTGATACCGTACTCGCATTTAGGTTTTGCAGTACATGAAAATACGCCAAAGCCCCAACTAAAGATCCAAACACACCTAGATAACCAATAGCCCACAATGATTTTGCACTCCAGTTCTGTATATGCAACTGACCATCTAATAACCACCAAGCAATAAAAAAGAGTGGGGTTACAAAAACTAAGGCACCAAATGTTGTCGCCATAGGATGAATCGCAATTTGTACGCGTTTAATCATCACACCACTTAAGCTAAAAAAGCAGACAGCCATAAACACATAAAGTAACCCGAGCCCTTGAGTTTGCGAGTTTTGTACTTGGTTATAACTAACAAAATATAAGCCGATTAAGGCGCACGCTAACGCCACTAATTTAATCGGGCTAAATTTAGGTTCATTTAATAATTGCTGAGCAAGCAACCCCGACAAGATAGGTGCAAGGCCAAACATAAGCGAAATAATACCCGAAAGGACTGTTTTAGCTGCCATATAGCTCAACAACATACCGCCAAAAATACCTATACTCGAATAAAAATAAAGTAAGCATGCATTTTTGCTCCAAGGTACTCTAATGTTTGTTATGGCAACAATTAAACCACCTAAAAACAACCCCACCAGCATACGCATTAATACAGCAAGCGTTGGCGATACTGTTTCACTGCTCCACACAATCCCCAGAGGTGTAGTAGACCAAATGAGAACCATAAAAAAATACGATACTTTTACCGGCACATGCCAATCCTTAGCGTTTTATAACGCAATCCAACGTACATAAAATTATACCCTCACCACCCTATTTTAATACTTTTAAATGCATACAAGTCCTTAATAAATACAGTTGTAAATTGTAAGTTACATTTTAATACTGCTCTTTTATTACAAAACTATTTGAGATTTGAGTAACTAGTTATATCGTGCATTTATATTAATAATAATTAAGGTAATTAAGTGCTTAAAAATAAAACAACTGGAAGCATGTTAATTGTTGCAGGCACAACTATTGGTGCAGGTATGTTGGCACTGCCAATTGCATCTGCCGGGCTTGGGTTTAGTACTGCGCTTGCATTAATAATTGCTAGCTGGTTACTAATGACCTACACCGCACTACTCATGCTAGAGCTACACCAATATGCACCACGCGATGCAACGTTAAATACGTTGGCTAAATTATGGCTTGGGAAGCGAGGACAATACATCGCGAATTTTTCGATGGTTTTTTTATTTTACGCTTTATGCGCTGCTTATATTGCAGGTGGTGGTGCACAACTTCAAGCGCGTATAAATATAGGCTTTGATGTAAATATAGCCCCACAGTTTGGCTCTGTGATCCTCGCTGTTATTATTGCAAGTGTGGTAACGCTGGGCACTAGCAAGGTAGATAAACTAAACAGAGTGTTATTTACAATAAAAATTATTGTATTAGCTAGTTTGTTTTACATGCTAACCCCTTATGTACAAGGTAAGCATTTATTAGAGATGCCTGTAGAGCAAGGGTTAATCCTTTCAGCTATACCGGTTATATTTACTTCGTTTGGCTTTCATGGCTCTATTCCTTCTATTGTTAAATATGTTGGTGTAGAAATAAAAGTACTGCGCAAAGTAATGATTGCTGGAGCCGCCCTGCCTTTAGTCATTTATATTTTTTGGCAACTACTTAGCCAAGGTATTATGAGCCAAGTTGACTTACTCAACAGCCAAGGCCTTAGTGGCTTTGTATCAAGCGTGGCAAGTATTGCGCATAACCCAAGTGTTGCAACGGCCGTTAAATTATTTGCTGATTTAGCACTTGCGACATCATTTTTAGGGGTGAGTTTAGGGTTATTCGATTTTTTTGCTGATACATTTAAAAAAGGTGACAATAAAACGGACCGAATTAAAACGGCCTTAATTACGTTTATTCCGCCGCTTGGCTTTGCATTATTTTATCCTCAAGGCTTTATTATGGCTTTAGGTTACGCTGCAATAGCACTTGTCGTACTTGCAATATTTTTGCCTGTAGCAATGGTTTATAAACAGCGTACAACATCAAGTAAAACAGGCTACAAAGTTAAAAGTGGGAATGTTGGGCTTGGCATAGCAGCTATATGTGGCATAACGATTATTGCTGCGCAGTTTATGCAAATGGCGGGGCTAATTCCTGCTATCGGTTAAAGCTTTTTGTTTTAATTTAGATAATAAAAAACCGCACATCATTAGATGTGCGGTTTTTTTATATTAACTGCGTTTATTTACAAACGTCAGCTACAGCATTTGAAAAGTATTCAATATTTGACTGGCTAACACCTGCAACATTTACGCGGCTAGAACCTACAATGTAAATACCATATTCTGTTTGTAGGCGAGCAATTTGCTCTTTATTAATACCTAAGAAAGAAAACATACCGTTTTGGCGTTCAATAAATGAGAAGTCTTGCGCAATATCTTTAGTTGCTAAGCTTTCTTTAATTAAGCTACGTAAGCCATTTATGCGGCTACGCATTTCATCAAGCTCAGAGTGCCATAATTGTGTAAGCTCTGTACTGCTTAAAATAGTATTAACAATATCAGCACCATGCGCTGGCGGCATTGAGTAAATACTACGTACAACGCTTAGCATTACAGAGTTTGAAATATCTGCTGTTGCGCTATCTTTTGCAATTAGTGAACATGCACCAATACGCTCGCGGTATAAGCCAAAGTTTTTAGAACATGAAGAACAAATAATTAGCTCTTCTACTGCATCAGCTAAAATACGTAAGCCACGTGCATCTTCTTCAAGTGAAGCACCAAAGCCTTGGTATGCAATATCAACAAGTGGTGTAAAGCCAACTTCTTTTGCAAGTTCGGCAACTGTGTTCCACTGTGTTTCGTTTAAGTCCATACCGCTTGGGTTATGACAACATGCATGCACTAAAACCACATCACCTTTAGGCACTTGTTTAAGTGTGTTGATCATTTCATCAAACAGTAAGTCTTTATTTTCGTAATCGTAATACGGGTATTCTTTTACTGTTAAGCCTGCAGCTTCAAACAAGCTAATATGGTTTGCCCATGTTGGATTAGTTACCCATACTGTTGCATCTGCATTGCAACGCTTAATAAATTCAGCTGCAACGCGAAGTGCACCCGTACCACCTGGCGCTTGCGCAGTACGTACGCGATTTGCTAGCAATGCTTGATGTTCGCCTAGTAGTAACTGCTCCATCTTTTGGCAGTAATCTAAGTTACCCGCTAAACCAATGTAAGATTTGCTCATTTCGTTTTCAAGACGAAACGCTTCAGCTTTTTTAACCGCTTTAAGAACCGGTGTATTGCCTTGCTCATCTTTGTAGACACCTACACCTAAATCAATTTTATTAGGGTTTGTATCTTGTTTATAGGCCGCCATAAGGCCAAGAATAGGATCTGTTGGTAATGGTTTTAATACTGAGAACATTGGCTATCTCTTATCGTTATTTAGGGGTTAGCTGTTAAGCTAAGCTTAACATAAAAGCACATCATGTTGACTAGCGTTATTTACACTAGAAAGTGAGGAATTTTAATACAACATGCAATTAAAACGGCAAGCGTCTTTTCATCAAAAAAATCATTTTTAAAGGCTTCAGCATCTACAATACCAACACATTCATTTTGTGTATTAAATAAAGGTAAGCAGGTTTCTGATTTAACTTTAGGATCGCATGTGTAGTATTCACCACCTTGTGATAAGTACTCTTCAACGTTATTAATAATACGGCCCTTGTGAGATAGCGCAACCTGTACGTTATTACTACCTGCCGCAAATGCTTGCGTTAAAGGGAACAACGGACGACTAGGCGCACCATGATAAGCCAATTTTAATAGTTGCTTACCTTCACTAGTATTAGTTGATTGATAAATACCATACCAATCAACACTTGTTTGCTGCTCAATGTAGCTCACAATACTTTGTAAATTAGCTAGCTTGAACTGTGTTTGCTCATCACTTTTAAGATAGTCAGTTAATTTGAATGGCTCATCTTGTAGGTAACCAAATAAACTACACGCACCGCCCTCGCCAAGCTCAGGTATTTGATACTCCCAACATACATCAGGCAAAGCTGTGTTTGCTAAATGTAGCTCAAGCTTTTCAAGCTCTGTTGAAATCAAAGCTGGATTAGCACTTAGTTGTGCTTGTTTTAGGTAAGAAGAAATCATTTGGCCATCCATACATCTAAAGTTTCGAGAATAATAGCATGGATATTTTTGCAGAGCTAGCTCAACTTGTAGCACATTTCAACTTGGTTACCGCTGGCGTTATAAGTTACCTTTTCGGCTATTTCTTCTAGTAAAGACACCCCTCTACCAAATTCATTATTAACCTTTGCCAACTCATCGTGCTTACTACTAAACCCTCGGCCTGAATCACAAATAATGAAATATAAACTGAGCGTGTCGGGGCAATAGCGCATATCAATAATAATCATCGCATCTGTAAGTTTAGCAAGAGCTGCCTCTCTTAATTCATAATATCGAAAAAAGCCGTCTTCTTGTTTTTTAATCTCTGAGTTAAGCCCTAGTACACCATGATCAAGCGCATTGTTATAAGCCTCAGACAACAGTAAAAATATATTAGAACGATGGGCGTTTAGCCCCCCAACACTGCTTAAAATATTAACAACGTCGTAAACGGGGTCTGTTTTTTTTATTTGTTCTGAGTTTAAACTCAAAGATAAATTAAACGCTAAAGTAGAGAATGCTTCTCGCTCTTGCTCCTCAGGAACTAAAGGCAGGCAGTTTAGTAAAACAATGCTTAAATCATCTTGCTGTTTAGTGCCATCAGCAAACTTAGTAACGTCAGCCACTATATCTTCGCTACTAATCATCGATTTACTTTTTAAGGTTTGTAAAAAACGCTCTTCCCCAAAAAATGTATCTTCTTTGTTTGCTGTTTCTATAATACCGTCGGTTGCTAATACTAGGCGTGTATTACTATTTGTTTCAAAGTGAATAACTTCATATTCAAATTCTTGATCGTCTAAAATCCCCAGCGCCATATGTTGCGATTCTAATGTTTGTTTTACATTACCGTCTTTATCTATTAGGTACGCATCTGGCAGGCCGCCCATCCATGCAGAAATACTTTTACCGGATGCACTAAGCTCTATAATGGTTGCAGCACAAAACATGTGTCCAGGTAGAAGGTTGTAAAGCAATGTATTTAGCTCACAGGCAATATCATTAATCGCCATGCCTTTTTGTACCATAGTATAAAAAACACGAGAGATAGGTAATGCACCAATAGCTGCCGCTAAGCCGTGCCCTGTAAAGTCTCCCAACATGCAATACAGATTGCCTATTGGACTTTGCGCCACTAAAAACATATCGCCGTTAAACATAGACGCCGGCGATAAATTAAAATCGAGGTATTCTTTAAACTTACCCTGATTCTCTAATGAGTTATTAAAAATATGCTCAATTATTTCGTGTTCACGTTCAATTTGATTGTGATGATATTCAAGCAGCTTTTTTTGTTGATTTGATTTTTTACTCAGCTCTCTGGTGCGGCTATGTGCTTTAATTTTTGCGTGCAAAATAACTTTTTCAAATGGTTTATGAATAAAGTCATCACCACCGACTTCGAGGCACCGCTCAAAACTTGCTTGATCGTCTAAGGAGGTTATAAAAATAATCGGTAAGTAAACTTCACTATACTGCTGCTTTATTTTTTCAGCGGCTTCAAAACCATCCATTACGGGCATTAAAACATCGAGTAATACAATGTCTATTTGCTCTCTTTTAAGTACATTAAGTGCATCTAGCCCATTGTAAGCCACTGAAATTTTGTAGCCTTCCTGCTCAAGCATTTTACTTAGTAAAATGCGATTGAGCGCCTGATCGTCAACAATCAACACATGTATCATTAGCTAATATCAAACTTTTTATCAAAACGTGAAATTTGTAGGATTTTTCTAAGCTGAGGCTGGCAATTACTTATTTCGATGGTTTTTACTTGGCTATCAATGGTTTTTTTCATGTTAAGTAACATGCCAAGTGCTGAACTATCCATATAATCAGTCTCTCTTAAATCGATAATAACCTTTACTGTTTTTTCGCTCATTTGAGCATAAGCTTGGCGAAAAGATTGCACTAAATTAAAATCAAACTTACCTTTAATTTGTATTGTTAATGTAGTGCCATCGACTGATTCATTCTTAGTTAAACTCATAGTAAACTCCAATAATATTTCCTTTGAACTAAATATAACCTGTTAAAAGTATTTAGCAAAAAGAAAAACACACAACTTCAAATTTGCTATCATTTACACCAGCATTTAATTCATTTTTATCCACAAAGGTAAGGTATGAGTGATAGTCACTTAGTATATTCAACCAGTACGGGTCGCATTGACCAGCCGAAACCAGAAAAAGAGTTGCACGCTAAACTTTTTAAAGATGGTTTTATTCGCATTGAGCGTCAAACAAAAGGGCGTAAAGGCAAAGGCGTAATGCTAGTTGTTGGCATTGATCCAAAAGATCACGATTTAAAAAAGTTAGCTAAAACTATAAAAAGCAAAATGGGCCAAGGCGGCGCAGTAAAAGAAGGCATTATTGAAGTACAAGGTGATGACCGGGATAAACTAAAAGGCATTTTAGAAGCGTTAAAATTTAAAGTTAAAATTGCGGGTGGTTAACCCGCAATTTTATTAACTAGTTACTTCGCTATTTGCGAGTTCATTTAACCTTTCATACAAATTCGGTAGTTCGTGCTCAGCAATTGGCTTACTAAAATAATAGCCTTGCACAACGAAGCAATTATTATTTTGTAAAAACTGCATCTGCTCTATTGTCTCAACCCCTTCTGCGACAACGTCTAGCTTTAACTTTTGCGCCATGGCAATAATAGCTGCAGTGATTTCCATATCATTTGTATCCTCTGGGATATCTTTTACAAATGAACGGTCAATTTTCAATATATCAACCGGGAATCGTTTTAAGTAACTGAGCGACGAATAACCTGTACCAAAGTCATCAATAGAAATAGATATACCTAATGCTTTAAGCTCGTGCAATTGTGTAATGGCTGCCTCTACATTACCCATTAGCATGCTTTCGGTCAGCTCTAAATGAAGGCGCTTTGCTGAAACACCCGACTTAATTATCATTTTGCTCAGTGTTGTAACTAAGCTTGAGTCTTTAAACTGGCGGGCCGATAAGTTTATCGATATATTATTTTCTAGACCTTGTTCTGCCAATCTTACGGCAAAATCACAAGACTCTTGAAGCACCCATTCACCTAATTCAACTATAAGGCCTGTCGCTTCTGCAATAGGAATAAATTTATCTGGAGGGATTGCGCCTTCTGTTGGGTGGAACCATCTTAATAACGCTTCATAACCAACGACCTGATGAGTACGGCTATCAACTTGAGGTTGGTAGTAAACTACAAATTGCTTTTCTTTGAGCCCTATACGTAACTCATTTTCAATAAATAAACGCTCATTTGCGGCCGCATTTAATTCTTGGCTATAAAAGTGGAAGGTATTACGTCCTTTTGCTTTTGCCTCATACATTGCCAAATCAGCATGTTTAAGTAACTGATCTTCCTCTAAGCTGTCGTAAGGAGCCATAGTTATACCAATACTTGCACTGACAATAACTTCATTGCTACCTAGTTTTATAGGCACGTTCAGTGTTTTTTGAATTGTATTGGCAACATCAGCCGCGTGAGCTTGGCTTTCTATACCACTGAGCAACACTGCAAATTCATCACCACCTAAGCGCGCTATGGTGTCCTCGGCACGTAAACGTTTTTTAAGTCTGTTTGCCACTTCAATTAATAATTGATCGCCAGCATCGTGGCCTAATGTGTCGTTAATACGCTTAAATTCGTCTAAATCAAAGTAAAACAAAGCAAATGCATAATGCCCGCGCTCTGCTAATGCCATTGATTTACGCAATTGCATTCTAAAAAATGTTCTGTTGGCAAGGCCCGTAAGTGTGTCAAAGTAAGCCAGTTGTTCCATTTTACGCTGGCTTTCTTTTACAAACGAAATATCTTGTGCTGATGCTACATAACTGGTTATTTCACCGCCCTCTTCACGAATTGGCGAAACACTTAAAGACACCCAAATTGGCTCTTTATTTAAGCCAGCTATTAATGTGTCCCCGCGCCAGTAATTACGGCTGCGTAAATCTATGTCTATATCTTCAACTAAAATAGACATTTCTGAGGCAATAATATTAAGTAATGGTGCTCTATTAAAATGACTTTCTGGATAGCCTGTCATTTCGAGCATTTTGGGGTTTACGTACTCAATGACAAAATTTTCATCGGTGATCACAACCCCGGTGCCCGAGAACGCGACCGCTTTAGATAAACGATTAGCTGCTTTTTCAGCAATTTCTTTTTCTGTAATTCTTTGGTTTAAACCATCAATAAGCTTGCGGATTTCTACCGTCATGTCTCTAAATGAGCCATTAAGGGTACCAATCTCATCTTTGTTTTCTGGCGGAAACTCTGTTGTTAGCTGACCTTTACCAAAGCTTGTTACTGCATAAACTAAAGTATGTAAACGGCGAAGTACTAGTTGATAAAGCGCCTGATGCAGCAATAAAGCAACTAATATTGCGTATAAAATAAAGAGTCCAAAAAACTTCAGTTTTAAATCTTGTAACGCAGATAACGTTGATGAACGTTTTTTATAAACCCCTATGTACCAATCTAAATCATCAATTTTACGGATATTAATAATGTGAGCTTCATCATTTTGTTCAAATGAATTGGCATATTCTGGTAACTTCACCGCAATTGCATCGTCAATAATTGACTGCAGTTCTGGGTTTACAAATTCGTTAGTAGCGAGTGCTTTATTGTCACTACCGTAGTCAGCTAATAATGCGGGGTTTAGATTGGGATGGGCTAACAATTGCCCTTTACTATCAAATACAAGTAAGTGTTTTTCTTTATCGCCAACAGGTAAAAATGAAATAAGCTTGTTAAGGGAAATATCGCTTCCCGTTACACCTAAAAACTCGTTATCAACATACACCGGCACTAGTAAGCTAATAACCCACTTTCGCCATACTGTATCGTAATAAACTTTTGACCATGCAGGCTCTCGCTCTGACCCCAACATACTTTTAATATATTTATACGTTGTACCTTGCGTAACTCTAAACTCGGCTGGTGCATTTAATGCCCAGTTTGGAGGAGAAACACGAATGAAATCGTCATCGGTAATTAAATAAAAGTTAAAAAAGTCATGTACCAGAGTCGGAGAAATTATACGCCATAACATTTCAGAATCATTAAATAGGCGTTTATAAAAAGGAGAGTAATTTTGCTGTGGTAAAAATGCTGCTGATAATCCATCAGCCGAGGCACTTCGAATGGTACCATCGCTATTAAACTGTAACTGTGATTTATTACCTAAATTAATTGGTGAATTAGATTGAAAAAGCTGCTCTGTCACTACGTTATTAGCTTGCTGAGCAATATTTATTTTTGTTTTAATACGCTCATTAAACTGCTTCACTAATAAATCTGTAGAGCTTTTTAACACCTCATGTTCTTCAAAAACAAGTTGTTTCTCTTCAGATTTAAGCATTAAGGCAGCCGCACATACCCCTGCTATTAAACAAATAGCAGATATAAGCAGTGAAAGTTTTACACTTAAAGAATTCAATCCAAAACGAGATGGAGGCCGTCTGTAAACCACGGGTCAACCTTAATTATTAATAATTGTTATTATTTGAACCAGTTAACGAAATATACCAGATCCGCATTCATATTTATAAATTATTTGTAAAGTTTCTATAATAACCACCTAAGGTAAATAAATAGTACCCTAAGCTTATTTAGATCTTTATTGACATTGTTGGCAACTCTCCATACATTAACCGTATGAACATATTTATCTCTCGCACTTTTTTTTCGTTTTTTAGCTTCTTTATATAGAAGAGGCTTACCTGTTTGTGAGATAAAATCAATCGAATAGTAAAGCCTCCCAACCGGGAGGCTTTTTTGTTTTTGCTGTGTAATAACAGCCTACTTTTGGAATGAGGATACCAAAATGACAAATGATGTATTAAATGCATTAAGACACGATATAAACGAAATAGACTCCGACTTACTCGTGTTATTAGCTAAACGCCGTCGCATTAGCCACGGTGTGGTTGAATATAAAATCGCCAACAACAAGCCAATTCGCGATGAAGCACGTGAACTCGCGCTTCTAGAAAAATTAATTGGTTATGGTAAGTCACTGGGTTTAGATGCTTACTACGTAAATAATGTGTTTCAAACTATTTTGGAAGATTCAGTTTTACACCAACAAGCAATGTTACAAAAAAACCTTAATCCAGACGCACTGAGTGAAACACACCGTGTAACTTACTTAGGTGGTCAAGGTTCTTATAGCCAGCTTGCATGTCATAAATACTTTAGTCGCCGCCCTGGTAAATTAATTGAAATTGGCTGTACATCGTTTGACGAAATAACAGGTAAAGTAGAAAACGGCCAAGCTGATTTTGGTTTATTACCGATTGAAAACACAAGCTCTGGTAGCATTAACGAAGTATTTGACTTATTACAGCACGCACAAGTCTCTATTGTTGGAGAAGTCACTCACAGTGTAGAGCATTGCTTACTCGCAAACCCTGATACTGAACTTAGCCAACTAACAAAAGTATTTGCACACCCACAACCATTTGCACAGTGCAGCCGTTTTTTACAGGGCTTAGGTGATTTACAACACGAAACATGTGACTCTACATCAAGCGCATTACAATCAGCTCTAAACACACCAAATAGTGCTGCAATTGGCTCTGCACAAGCAGGAAAAAATGTCGGCCTTGAAGTCATCAAATCAAACCTTGCTAATCAAAGCGAAAACCATAGCCGCTTTATTGTTGTTGCGCGTAAACCTCTGCAAGTGTCTAACCAAATTCCAACTAAAACTAGTTTAATCATGTCGACAAAACAGCAAGCGGGCTCACTAGCCGATGCGTTGATGATTTTTAAACAGCATAAGATTAATTTAGTAAAACTTGAGTCGCGCCCAACTCCGGGTAATCCGTGGGAAGAAGTATTTTATGTAGATCTTGAAGCAAACTTAGCTGATAGCCAAGTAAAAGAAGCGCTAGAAGAGCTTAAAGAGCACACCCAATATGTGCGTATTTTAGGCTGCTATCAAAGCGAGTCATTACAGGCAGTAAGCGTTAATACCTAATACACACTTCCATAAAATAAAAAGGGCCGATATCGGCCCTTTTTAGTAAAAAGTGACAAGTATTAGTCTAAAACTTTTGAATCATTCGCTTTATTTAATAAGCTTCGGCTTTGTGTTAAAAAGTGCTCTGTTGAGTCAGAAAAGTAAACTTTCGCCTGCGCAAAAGAATCAATAAGCGCTGCTTTATCTCCTGCTTTTAATTTTTCCAATGTACTTGCAAAAGTGTCTTGGTATTGTGCGAGCAGGCTCTCTACATCATCGAATTGCGCTAACATAATATCTGAGTACAACTCCGGCGACTGCGCAAATAAACGCCCTACCATCATTAGCTCTAGTTGATATATAGGTGACGAGCAACTACGTAACTCTTCTAGTGTATGACTTTGTTTTGCTAAAAACTGTCCGTACACAAATGTTGTTAAATGGCGCATAACCTGAATAATTTGCATTGCTTCGTCGTGCTTTTTAGCATCAAGCTCAACAAGCTGACAACCCCATACTTGTAACTGCTGTAACAAGCCTTTTGCCGCTTGGTGCTCTCGCCCTTCACATACAACGACTGTTTGTTTTACCCAGTGTGATATGTCAGGGCCAAACATAGGATGCAAACCAACCACAGGGCCACTGTGCGCAGCTTTTAGTGCTTTGATAGGCGATTGCTTTACCGATGTAATATCAACTAGTAAACAGTCATCATCTAGTTTAGGTAACTTAGCAACTACTGCGTCCAATGCATTAATTGGTACGCTAATCATTACTAGCTTGGCACCTTTTAAAATATTTTGCGCATCGTTTTGCTGATCTTTATCTAAAACTTTAACTTCGTAACCTGAGCGAATAAACTGCTGAGCAAATAGCTGCCCCATAGCACCTTGGCCGCCTACAATAACAATTGGCGAAAGCTCTGGCGCTGCACATGCAAGTTTTGCTTGTTGGTTTTGATAGGCTTCTCGCATCATGCGTCTTAGTATATCTTCAACTAGATCGGGGCTTACATTTTGATTTATTGCTTCTTGTCTTCTTGCCGCTAATAGCTCTGCTTCACGATTAGGTGCATGTAAAGGCGCGCCTGTTTGTTGTTTTATCTCACCAATTTTTTGCGTAATACCATTACGTTTAGCAAGTAAGGCAACAAGTTGTGCGTCGCATTCATCTATACCTTCTCTCAGCTGTGCTAAATCACTTATGTCAGCCACGTTCATACCACCTTAAAAAACAAATAACGTAAATATAAATTTACATAAAAGTAAACTAATCAATACGATAAATACTAACAGGATCAGCTAACTGATAAAAGGCTAAAGCTTAAATTTTACTAATAAGGAAATAAGAATTGAGAATTGAGAATTGAGAATTGAGATAATAATATTCTAAAACCAAAACGGGTTGCAACCCGAAGGATGCAACCCGTTTTTTTGCGTTGATAAACAGCGCGTATTAGTTAAGTTTTTCTCTAATACGTGCAGATTTACCAGAACGCTCACGTAGGTAGTAAAGCTTAGCACGGCGAACTGCACCGCGACGCTTAACTGCTACGCTATCAATAAGAGGGCTGTGCGTTTGGAATACACGCTCAACACCTTCACCGTTCGAAATTTTACGAACTGTGAATGCTGAGTGAAGACCACGATTACGCTTAGCGATTACAACACCTTCAAAGGCCTGTAGACGCTCTTTAGCACCTTCTTTTACTTTTACCTGTACAACCACTGTATCACCAGGGCCAAATGCAGGTACGTCTGTTTTAAGCTGCTCATCTTCAAGCGCTTTAATAATATTTTGGTTTACTTTTGCCATTATGTTTCTCACTTTCCTAGGTGTAACTGTCTTCTAGCCACAAGCTTTTTGGTACTCTTGCTGAAATTCTGCGAGTAATACCGCTTGCTCCTCAGTCAGAGCTAGGTTATGCAACAAGTCAGGACGTCGTAACCAAGTTCTACCTAATGACTGCTTAAGCCGCCACTTTGCTATCTCTTGGTGGTTTCCACTGAGTAATACAGCAGGAACCTGTTTGTCGTCCAATGTTTCTGGTCGTGTATAGTGTGGACAATCTAACAAGCCATCCGAAAACGAATCTTGTTCTGCTGACTGGTTATGACCTAACACACCTGGCACTAATCGCGCTACTGCGTCAATTAATGTCATGGCAGGTAGTTCACCACCACTCAAAATAAAATCACCAATTGACCATTCTTCGTCAACATATGATTCTATTATTCTCTCATCTATACCTTCATAGCGACCGGCAATCAAAATCAGTTTATTAGAGTTAGCGAGTTCGCTAGCGCCCTGCTGATCAAGTTTGCGCCCTTGCGGGGACATATAAATTACTTTAGCGCCATCACCAGCTGCTTTTTTAGCTTCGGCAATCGCTTTTTTTAATGGCTCAACCATCATTAACATACCTGGTCCGCCCCCGTAAGGACGGTCATCTACGGTTCTATGCTTATCTAAAGCGTAGTCTCGCGGATTCCAACAGTTAAAATCAATTAAACCATTTTTTACTGCGCGACCGGTAACACCTTGGTCTGTAATAGCGTCAAACATGTCTGGAAAAAGGCTTATCACCCCTACCCATAATGAACTAGTTTGCGTCATTAAAACCCTGGATCCCAATCTACGGTAATTTCTCTTGCGTCGTATTTAACTTCTTTAATAACTGAATCAGTTAAAAAAGGAATCAAACGTTCAGCTTGACCAAATGCGTCTTTACTGTTTGCTTTCACAACTAGTACGTCATTTGACCCTGTCTCCATAAGGTCATCAACAATGCCTAAGCTATAACCTTTATCGGTTACAACAGACATGCCAATGAGATCTCGCCAATAGAACTCACCTTGCGGAAGTTCTGGTAAATGCGCTGCATCCATTGAGATTTCAGCATGGGTATAAGCCATTGCTTCGTCTCGGTCGTTTATCTGCGCAAATTTAGCGATAAAGCCTTTGTTGTGGCGACGCCAGTCGACCACTTCTAAGGACTGCCATTTACCTTGCTGCCCTATCAACCACGGGCTGAAATCGAAGATCCCTACGGGATCATCAGTAAATGAATGTACCTTAAGCCAGCCCTTTATACCATATGGGGCACCGAGCTTTCCTACGACAATTATTGATGAGGTGTTCTCTTGACTCATGGTTACACTTACGCCTATTAAGCCGCTTTACGAGCGTCTTTTACTAACTTAGCTACGCGATCTGAAAGAGATGCGCCCTGACCTACCCAGTGTTCAACACGTGGTAAATCTAAACGAATTTTTTCTTCTTGACCTGAAGCAATTGGGTTAAAAAAGCCTACTTTCTCGATGAAGCGACCGTCACGCGAGAAACGGCTATCCGCAACCACAATTTGATAGAAAGGGCGTTTTTTAGCGCCACCACGTTGCAAACGAATAGTTACCATACCGTCCTCTATAAAGATTGACTGTTTTCATTAATAAGATTTACTCCCCAGAATGGGGAGCTGGGGAATTGTACGAGTTTTTGGCAATAACGCAAGTAAGAAGTGAAGCAAAAAGACAGTTTAGTAGGTTAAACCGTGATCTCAACGACAAATTAGGGTTAAAGGTGTATTACATGCATAATTTATTCAACAAAAAAGGAGCTATTTGCTCCTTTAAATATGATTCGCTATTATTTTAAAAAATAACTCAAAAGTATTTTTTAAAACTTAGGACCACCGCCACCCATCATCCCAGGTGGTAACATGCCTTTCATACCGCGCATCATTTTGGTCATGCCGCCTTTACCTTTCATCTTTTTCATCATTTTTTGCATTTGCGTAAACTGCTTAAGCAACTTATTAATCTCTTGTACTTGTGTACCAGAGCCAGCAGCTATGCGCTTTTTACGTGAACCTTTAATGATTTCTGGACGTGCGCGCTCTTTTTTAGTCATTGAGCTAATAATAGCTTCCATTTGGATAAATGTTTTGTCACCCATTTGGCCTTTAACAGCATCTGGTAAGTTAGACATACCAGGGAGCTTATCAAGCATCGACATCATGCCACCCATGTTTTTCATTTGCTTTAATTGATCAGCAAAGTCGTCAAGGGTAAAACCGGCACCTTTAAATACTTTTTCAGCAACTTTGGCAGCTTGCTCTTTATCTACTTTCATTTCGACTTCTTCGATTAATGAAAGTACATCACCCATACCTAAAATACGCGACGCTATACGGTCTGGATGAAAAGGCTCAAGTGCGTCAGTACGCTCACCCACACCCATAAATTTAATTGGTTTGCCTGTAATATGACGAATAGATAAAGCAGCACCACCACGTGCATCACCGTCGGTTTTTGTTAATATTACACCGGTTAGTGGCAGGGCTTCGTCAAATGCTTTAGCTGTATTTGCCGCATCTTGACCCGTCATTGCATCAACAACGAATAAAGTTTCAATTGGGTTGATTGCTTTGTGAAGATCTTTAATCTCGTCCATCATGTTGCTGTCAACATGTAAACGACCTGCGGTATCAACAAGTACTACATCTATAAATTTCTTTTTAGCATGAGAAATTGCAGCGTTTGCAATATCCACTGGCTTTTGCGAAATATCACTTGGAAAGAAATCAACGTCAACTTCTGTAGCAAGCGTTTCTAGCTGCTTAATCGCAGCGGGGCGATAAACATCGGCACTTACTACAAGCACTGATTTCTTTTTGCGTTCTTTTAAAAACTTAGCAAGCTTAGCTACACTGGTGGTTTTACCCGCACCTTGCAGACCCGCTACCATAACAACGGCTGGCGGTTGTGCATTTAGGCTTAGCTCTTCATTGGCCTCACCCATTGCTTTTTCTAGTTCTTCACGCACTATTTTTATAAATACTTGGCCTGGGCTTAAGCTTTTTGTAACTTCAACCCCAACTGCACGTTCTTTAACTTGTTTTACAAACTCGCGAACAACAGGCAGTGCCACATCGGCTTCTAAAAATGCCATACGCACTTCGCGAAGTGTGTCTTTTATGTTGTCTTCAGTCAGACGGCCACGGCCACTGATATTTTTTAAGGTTTTACCTAATCGTTCTTGGAGGTTCTCAAACATGTAACGGTTCCGATAAGACGTTTATATCAATCCATTAAAATTTTACGGTTAGTTTGATTTTCAATTAACCAGGATTGACTTATTAAGTTTCAATTAAAAGTAGTATACCGTATATGGCGTCTTACAATACAGTGTTCAAGTGCACCTTGTTGAGTTTCTTTTTTTAAGGTCTATGCATTTGCTTTGCTATAAAATACAATGGCTATATAACAACAAGGATTATTTTGTCTCAAATTAAGTGGCCCAAGCACAATGCTGATTATTAGTTTAACTATTATTGCCAGTTTATTTTATGTGTTAGCAACGTCTCACGTGCTCTCACGCCTGTTTCATCAACAAGGCCCTAGCCAAAAGGTAACCGTCATATTGAGCACGGTTGCTATAGTGGCGCATATGCTGCTGTTAGTTAACTCTGTTTTTAGATCCGACGGTCAAGACTTAAGTATTGTAAACGTCTCCCTTTTAACATGCTGGGTTATTGTAGTTTCAGTAACAGCTGTGTCGCTAAAGTTCCCTGCCACTTTATTATTGCCCGTTGTTTATGGTTTTGGTGCTTTACTTACAATTGCCAGTTTGTTTATTCCTCATCATATTTTACTGCAAAGCATTAATATTGAGGTTGGCTTAGTAACACACATTTCCTTATCCCTATTGGCCTACTGTATTTTAATTATTGCTACTTTATATGGTGTACAGTTCTACTTTATTGATAAACGTTTAAAACGTAAAGATTTAGCAATTGTGCATAGTCACCTTCCGCCTTTGATGGTTGTTGAGCGCCAGCTTTACCAACTCCTTAATTTAGGCACCATATTACTCACGTTCGCATTACTCTCGGGGTTTGTATTTCTTGATGGGATGTTTGCTAAAGAGTTCATTCATAAAACGATATTGTCGTTAGTTGCGTGGGCTATTTTTGCCATTGTAGCCATCGGGCATATGAAAAAGGGTTGGCGCGGTAAACCTGTGGTTATTACGATCATGGTCGCTGCATTTGTCCTCACACTCGCATATTTTGGCAGCCGTTTCATACAAGAAGTGATACTAAATAAGTTTTAACTTGACTCTGCTTGCTCACTCTAGCTTAATACGCATTGATTTATAAGAAAAGGATCCATCGTTGGACGACATATCGACAAGTACCCTATTTATCATTTTAGGTTTTTTGGTGCTTTTTTCTGCTTATTTTTCTGGTTCAGAAACCGGAATTATGTCAATCAATCGTATACGCCTACGACACCTCGCTAAAGAGGATCATCGTGCAGCTAAACGAGTCAGTAAATTACTTAGCCGTCCAGATAGGCTCATCGGTTTAATCTTAATTGGCAATAATCTTGTCAATATAGCTGCAGCTCAAGTTGCTACCATTATAGGTATTCGCCTTTACGGTGACCTTGGTATTGCTATCGCTACGGGTGTGTTAACTTTAGTCGTGCTTATATTTGCCGAAGTAACACCTAAAACTCTTGCTGCCCTCTATCCTGAAAAAGTTGCTTTTCCAAGCTCAATAATACTTAAAGGGTTACTAAAAATTCTTTTTCCTTTTGTTGTTATCGTTAACTGGATGACCAACGGGATATTGCGGTTATTTGGTATTAGTGCCGCTCAAATCGACGAGCACAGCATGAGCAAAGAAGAATTAAAAACAGTGCTCAATGAGTCAGGCGCACTTATCCCTGCTCGCCATCAAAGTATGCTGACCTCAATTTTAGATTTAGAGCAAGTAACCGTTGAAGATATCATGATCCCACGCAACGAAATTGTGGCTATTGATATTAATGATGATTGGAAACTAATTAGTCGTCAGCTTACCCATGCACAACATACTCGCGTGTTGTTGTATCGCGACAATATAGATGACGCAGTAGGCTTTATTCACTCTCGAGATGCACTTCGTCTACTTACAAAAGAGCAATTTGATAAACCATCGTTGCTGCGTGCTGTACGCGAAATTTACTTTATCCCAGAGGGAACATCACTTAACACTCAGCTGTTAAAGTTTCAGCAGTCTAAAGAGCGTATTGGCTTAGTAGTAGACGAGTATGGCGATATTCAAGGTTTAGTAACGCTTGAAGATATTTTAGAAGAAGTTGTTGGCGATTTTACAACTACACAAACTCGTACGCCAAGCGAAGAAGTAGAAACTCAAACTGATGGCTCTTGTATTGTAGATGGCGGCGCTAACGTACGCGATTTAAATAAAGAGATGGGTTGGGATTTCCCACTAGACGGCCCAAAAACTTTGAGTGGTTTAATTGTTGAATACTTGGAAGATATTCCCGATGCAAATATTAGTCTACGTATTGCGGGCTACCCTATTGAAGTACTCGAAGTAAAAGAGAATATGATAAAACAGGTGAAGATTCAGCCTAATAAGCGTTCTCGCTAAGTAAAAAAGGAGCCGATTGGCTAATGCCAGTCAGTTAAGCTGACTGGCATCTTTCTTTTTATG